>Ga0307437_1000673_pt1 | contig 25641 bp, 24 predicted proteins | sample SalMarWE160390MG_FD_202146 | JGI IMG/M metagenome (GOLD analysis project Ga0307437, IMG submission 202146) | Salt marsh sediment microbial communities from the Plum Island Ecosystem LTER, Massachusetts, United States - WE1603-90 | ecosystem: Environmental > Aquatic > Marine > Intertidal zone >...
CGAAAAAAGCATCAATGCTCAACTTCTTTTGAGAGCCGGTTTTATTTATAAAGAGATGGCCGGCGTCTATAGTTATTTACCTTTGGGGTTAAAAGTTCTTAAAAAAATTGAAAATATTATTAGGGGGGAAATGAATAGAATTGGCGGTCAGGAGATTTTAATGACTGTTCTTCAGCCAAAAAAAATATGGGAAGAAACCGGCAGATGGTCAAAAGAAATAGGGGAAGCAATGTATAAATGCCGGGAAGACAGCAAAGAAATAGGACTGGGTCCCACCCATGAGGAAATGCTAACCGACATTATCAGACATTATGTAAAATCCTACACTGACCTTCCTTTGTATCTTTATCAAATTCAAACCAAATTTAGAAAAGAACCTCGAGCCAGATCCGGTCTTTTAAGAGGCAGAGAGTTTGCCATGAAAGATCTTTACAGTTTTCACAGTTCAGAAGAGGATTTTAAAAAATATTATCAAAAAGTAATTCAGGCCTATCATAATATTTTAAAAAGATGTGGCTTGAAAGCTATTTTGACTGAAGCTTCGGGAGAAGGATTTACCAAAGGATATACCCATGAGTTTCAGGTTTTATCCGAAGGGGGAGAGGATAAAATTGTTTATTGTCCTCAAGGTGATTTTTCTCAAAATAAAGAAATTGCCAGATTCCGGGCGGGCAATAAATGTCCGCGGTGTGGCCAGGCGCTGCGAGAAGATAAATCTATTGAAATCGGCAATATTTTCCCTTTAGGGACTAAATATGCCGAAGCTATGAATGCTTTTTTCGTGGATAAAGATGGGAAAAGAAAAATAATTATCATGGGCTGTTACGGCATAGGTTCTTCCCGGACTATGGCAACCGTAGTAGAAGTGCATCACGATAAAAAAGGAATTATCTGGCCGGAAGAAATATCTCCTTTTGACACCCATTTGATTCAGATAGAAAAAAAACCAAAAATTAAAAGTGCAGCCGAAAAAATATACAAAGATTTGCAAAAAAACGGAAAAGAAGTATTATATGACGATAGAGACAAATCGGCTGGCGAAAAATTTGCCGATGCCGACCTTATCGGTATACCAACAAGAATTGTAGTAAGCGAGAGAACCTTAGAAAAGAAATGCGTAGAGATAAAAAAGAGGAACGAAACAAAAACAAAACTAATCAAATTAGGGTATGTTAAATAAACTTCTTTCCTTTATTTCCGAAGATATTGCTATTGACCTGGGGACGGCCACCTCTCTGGTTTATGTGCGGGGGCGAGGAATTGTTATCCACGAACCGTCGGTGGTCGCTGTCAATCAGAAAACTGGTCAGGTTTTAGCTATTGGATTTGAAGCTAAAAAAATGGTGGGCAGGACGCCGGCCCACATTGTGGCAACTCGTCCTTTGGTTTCGGGAGTAATTTCTGATTTTGAAGTAACCGAACAAATGCTCAGATATTTTATTGAAAAAGCTCATAAAAAGAGGTTTTTCTTAAATCCCCGGCCCAGAGTGATTATCGGCATTCCTTGCGGGGTGACTGAAGTAGAAAAGAAATCAGTAATTGATGCCGGAAAATCAGCCGGGGCGAGAGAGGTATTTTTGATTGAGGAGCCGATGTCAGCTGCCATCGGCGCCCGTCTGCCCGTCCAGGAAGCCGGCGGTAACTTTATTATTGACATTGGCGGTGGAACCACCGAGGTAGCCATAATTTCTTTGGGCGGAATTGTCTTAGCTAAAAGTTTAAGAATAGCCGGAGATAAGCTTAACGAAGATATAATTCAATTTGCTCAAGAAGAATATAAATTGTTAATCGGGGAAAGAACGGCCGAATCAATTAAAATTGGCATCGGCTCGGTTTGCCCCTTAAAAGAAAAAAGACAACTGCCAATGAGAGGAAGGAATTTAGTTACCGGTCTGCCAGAAGAAATTTTAGTTTCCGATGAAGACATTAGAAAGGCCATGGAAAAGTCAGTCAAACAAATTATTGATGAAATTAAAACTGCCGTAGAAGAAACCCCCCCGGAATTATTGGCTGACGTAATGACCAACGGTATCTATCTTTCCGGCGGCGGTTCTTTATTGCGAGGCCTGGATACTTTGGTGGCCAAGGAAACGAAAATCCCTACCAAACTCGTTGAAGATCCTATTACGGCAGTAGTCAGGGGAGCAGGATTAGTTTTAGAAAACTTAGATGAATTACAAGAGGTGTTGGTAGAAACTGAAGAATTAGAACCACCCAAATAAAATTCAAAAAATAAAAATTATGATTACGCGCAAAGAAGTAGAGCATATTGCAAAATTAGCCAGGTTGGGATTAAACGAGAGAGAAATTGAAAAGATGAGGGGGGAACTGGCAAAGATTTTAGATTATTTTGAGAAATTAAAAAAAGTAGATGTTTCCCAGGTAGAACCGACTAGCCATTCCATAAAAGTAGAGAATGTGATGAGAAAAGACGAAAGTTCAAGGTCTAAATTTCCGAATTCACAACTGATAGAGATGGCGCCGGATAGAAAAGATGGGTTTATAAAAGTAAAATCTATTTTTGGTCGATGACTTTAACTGAATTAACTATCAATCAAGCTCACCTGGGTCTTAAGAAAAAAGAATTTTCAGCCCTGGAGCTTTGTCAGGCCTATTTAGATAAAATAAAAGAAAAAGACAGAGAGATATTTGCTTTTTTAACTGTCAATGAAGAGTTAGCTCTTTCTCAAGCCAAACAGGTTGATGATGCTATTTTGGCTGACCAAGAACTTTCTATCTTAGCTGGTCTCCCTTCGGCTATCAAAGATGTTATTCTGATTAAAGATATTCGCTGTACGGCTGGCTCTAAAATTCTTGAAAATTATATTGCTCCTTATGACGCCACAGTTATTAAAAAACTAAGGAAAGAAAACGCTGTATTTTTAGGAAAAACTAATTTGGATGAGTTTGCTATGGGTTCTTCTACTGAGAACTCAGCTTTCGGCCCTACTAGAAACCCTCATGATTTAACCCGGGTTCCTGGGGGTTCTTCGGGAGGTTCCGCCGCCGCCGTAGCAGCCAAAGAATGTCTTTATGCTTTGGGTTCTGACACAGGTGGCTCTATCAGGCAACCGGCTTCTTTTTGCGGAGTAGTGGGACTAAAACCAACTTATGGAGCAGTTTCTCGTTCGGGGCTTATTGCCTTTGCTTCCTCTTTGGACCAAATCGGACCAATTACTAAGACCGTAGAAGATGCCAAAATTGTTTTTGACGCAATCAAAGGACGGGATGAGATGGACTCCACCAGCGTTGAAATCCCGAACATACCAAATAACCAATACGACATACGAAAAATAAAACTGGGCGTTCCCAAAGAATATTTTGTTAAAGGGTTGGACCCTGAAATAGAAAAAATCATCAAAGCTGCCATTAAAAAATACGAAGAAATGGGAGCCAAAATTGAAGAGGTAAGTTTGCCCCATAGTGAATATGCTCTGCCGGCTTACTATATAATCAATCCTTCTGAGGCCTCGGCCAACTTAGCTCGTTACGACGGAATAAAATACGGGCTTTCAATCCAAGAAGGGAAAGATTTAATGGATGTTTATCTTAAAACCAAAGGCGAAGGATTTGGAGAAGAGGTAAGAAGAAGAATTATGTTGGGGACTTATTCTTTATCTGCTGGATATTATGAGGCCTATTATTTGAGAGCTCAAAAAGTAAGAACTTTAGTCAAGCAAGATTTTGAAAAAGTATTTGAAAAAGTTGATGCTCTTTTGGGTCCGGTTCTACCGGTATTGCCTTTCAAAATAGGGGAGAGGATTGATGATCCCCTGTCAATGTATTTGGTAGATGTTTATACAGTGGCTATTAATTTGGTGGGCCTGCCAGCTCTTTCCCTGCCTTGCGGAAAAGTTGGTCAGCTGCCGGTAGGTCTGCAAATCATTGGCCGGCCCTTTGAGGAAGACCTAATTTTAGAAATAGGAAAAAATTTTGAGAAACATGGAGGAAGTGTTTAATAATATAATTTCTTTTATTCTTTCGCCCACTTTTCCTGACTGGGTAAAACTGATAAAATTCGTGTTTGTAATTTTAAGTTTTTTCTTTATTGGATTTATTATTTGGGCTTTAATTAAAACCACCTGGCTTTACCGACTGCTAATTTGGGATATTGAAGAAATTTTAACTTACCGTCCTTTCGGTGTCAGGAAAATTGTCAGACAATGGCAAAAAATTAAATCTAAATTAGATACTGGCTTAGAATCAGAATATAAATTGGCCGTACTTAAAGCGGATGCCATGTTAGATCTGGTTTTAGCTAGGATGGGGTTTGGAGGAAAAACAAAAACCTTAGGGGAGAGGTTGGTTAAATTGACTGCTGCCTCTTTGCCCAACATTGAAGAAGTTAAGCAGGCTCACAAGGTTAGAAATAATATTGTTCATGACCCTGCTTACCGGTTAAGTTTGGATGAAGCTAAAAAAGTCATTGAAGCTTACGGAAAAGCCCTGACCGATTTACAAGCGTTGTAAAATTTGCTAAGATGTCAACGCGGGGTAGTGGAGTAGTACCATGCGAGGCCCATAACCTTGCGACGGCCGTGCAAATCGGCCCCCCGCAACTAATATTCGGCCGGGGTAGCTCAGTGGTTAGTAGCAGGGTCTTCATAAGGCCAAGGTCGTGAGTTCGAATCTCACCCCCGGCACTAAAAACATAATACATGGACCCGTAGTGTAGTCTGGTTTAACACGCTTCCCTGTCACGGAAGAGATCGTGGGTTCAAATCCCATCGGGTCCGCAGTACAAAGGAGGGAGACCTCTTTTTTGTACAAATAAAGAGGGAGGTCTCAGTACTTTGTGAACTGAATAAATAGAAAATAAAGAAACAAAAGGAGGTGATAGCAATTGCTAGACGAACTGACTAATAGAGAGATTGATGTATTAACCGAATGCGTAGTAAAAGAATTACCTAAATCCCCTGGCATAGAAGGAAAAGCAAGGCAAATTCTGAACAATCATAGACAAAGACCGGATGAGTTAGTTATTTATGGAGTGGTCTATCATATCAAAAAAGAGGAGGAAGGTAAGCATTGAAAAAAGCAAAAAAAAAGGGAACAACGGAAAAGAAGAGAGTCAGCGAACTCCCAACAGGAGAAAATATAGTTACGATTTCTCTTCGTAGCGGAGAGGAAAAGAAAAATGTAAAGGGTAAAGTGGTTGAGACAAAACGGGGAAAGTGTTTTATCGCTCGTGACCCTAATGGTCGTGGTTCTAATAAGCTATCTTTTGGGCCGGGTACTTTAGTAAGTTGATGCCCAAAGAGTAAGAACAAAAAAACTGAAAAAGGGAGGAAAGAAAATGAAATTCAATGAGATGCTAAGAGCTCGTTGGTTGATAGCCAACAGTATGGTCTGCGTGGGTTTAGATAGTGATTACCCGCGTATACCAGAGTCAGTCCGGGACGGAGCTTCGGTATATGAGGCAATAATAAACTTTAATAGAATGATTATCTCAGCTACCAAAGACTTCGTCTGCGCCTACAAGCCAAATATTGCTTTTTATGAGGATCAATGGCTTAAAGGATTACAGGCTTTGGAAGAGACTATTAAGTACATTCGGATGGTAGCGCCCGATATACCCATTATTCTTGATGCCAAGAGGACGGATATTGGCAATACCAACAAGGGTTACGTTAGGATGGCCTTCGATGTGCTTAAGGTCGATGCCATTACCGTCAATCCCTATTTTGGTGGCGAAGCCCTTGGCCCCTTCTTAGAGAAGGGAGACAAAGGGATAATTGTGCTTTGTCGGACTTCCAATCCGGGAGCTGGTCAGTTCCAGGATGTTCCCGATAAAGAAAACAACTTACTGCTCTATCAAAGAGTGGCTCGGCAGGTTCTGGAGTGGAACAAGAACGGCAACTGCCTGTTGGTCGTTGGTGCCACTTATCCCGGAGAGCTCAAGGAAGTTCGGTCAATTGTTGGTGACATGCCTATTTTGGTGCCAGGAATTGGCGCTCAAAAAGGCGACTTAGAAGGGACGGTAGCTGCTGGTTTGGACAGTCGAGGTTTCGGTATGATCATCAACTCAGCTCGCGGCATTATCTTCGCTTCAAAAGAAGAAGATTTTGCTGAGGTTGCTGGTAGAGAAGCTCGTAAGCTCCGAGATCAAATCAACGAGATAAAAATCAGAATAATCGAAGGCGAACGAGCTAAGGAGATTTTTGCCAATACTAAAGCGATTATCACTGGCAGTCATATTGTCTATACTTCCAAGAAGCATGGTTCTGACTACGCTAATAAGGATGCAGTCTATCCTCACACCGAGCAGACTGACGAACTTTGTCAGATGATTGCCCGGCGCTTTCAGGGAGCCGATGTAGGAGTCGTGCTGGCACCAGCTGTCGGTGGGGTAATTCTTTCTGAAGGAGTTGCCCGACACCTGACTAAGATGATGCGTCGTGAGGTCTTCGGTATCTATGCCGAGAAAGCCGATGACGGCGAGAGTATGATAGTTAAACGTGGATATGATAAATACATTCCTAAGGAAAGAGTGCTTATTGTTGACGATGTCCTCACTACCGGTGGCTCAGTTAAGAAACTGGTTGAATTGACAAGAAGTCTTGGAGGAACCGTGGTTGGCGTGGGTGTTTTATGCAATCGTGGTAATGTTCAACCAGCAGATCTCGGAGATGTACCAACCCTGGATGCTCTCACCGCAATACAGATGGCTGCCTATGAAGAAGGAAAATGCCCGCTTTGTGCTGAGAATGTACCGATAAATATTGAGCTTGGTAAAGGCCGAGAATTCCTGGCCGAAAAAGAGAAGAAAGTTTAAAAACTTTTTAAATATAATAAATGTTACGGCCCGAGAGGTTTTTCTCCCGGGCTGTTTATATTGATTTCCGAAATCAATCAACTATAATAAGGTCAGAGTAAAGGGGAGGGATAAGTACCTTCCCAATTTTTTATGAGAGGAGGAAAAAAGATGAAGCCAAAACTTTCTGTTGAGATAGCTAGAATTCGGATGCAAAATCCAGTTATGAATGCGGCCGGCACTTTTGAACTGGATACACATAAAGATTTTATTGATTTAAGAAAACTTGGCATTCATATTCCCAAAAGCGTCACTTGGAAACCTCGAGCAGGCAATCCTCAACCCAGAAGCTTTGAAGTGCCAGCCGGGCTGATTAATTCTATTGGCTTACAAAATGTTGGAGCAGTTGAGTTTGTTAAAGAAAGATTGCCTACTATCGCTACAATTGCTGAAAAATTTGGTATCCCAGTGGTTATCAATATAGCCGGTGACAGTATTGATGACTTCGTGAGAACAGCTGTTTTGTTGGAAGCCCAAGAGAGAATCGTTGGGTTTGAAATCAATATTTCTTGTCCTAACGTGGCCAATGGTTTAATTTTTGGTACTGACCCTCAACTGACCTTTGAGCTAGTCAGTACCTTAAAAAAAAGCATCAGTTTACCCTTATGGATTAAGCTGACCCCTAATGTTACTGACATTAGCCTAATCGCCCGGGCTGCGGTTGATGGTGGGGCTGACGCCCTTTCTTTAATCAACACCGTAAAAGCAAGAGCGTATATCGAAAGAGGACCTAGCGCTGGGAAATGGATTGTCGGAGGTCTTTCCGGTCCGGCCATTCATTCTATTGCCCTGCAGAAAGTCGCTGAAGTGCTGGCGGTAGTTAAAGTGCCGGTAATTGGGATCGGCGGTATTACTAAGACCGAAGACGCCTTGGATTTTTTCCGTCTGGGAGTTAAAGCAATCGCTGTAGGTACGGCTAATTTCCGAGACCCTGGCATTATGGTAGAAATTATTGATGGGTTAGGTCAGTATTTGACCGAGAAAGGTTATGCTAACCTCAGCGAATTAAAAGAGAAAGAGACCCGTTAAACTGTTCTGTTTAGCGGGCTTTTTATTTAAATATTTTAGGTTTTCCACACTTGATTTTGGGTTCATTTTAAGGTAAAATAAAAGAACTGATATGGTTAAAATTAACCTAAAATTACTAAAAAAACGGGCTCAAAAAGAGATAGCTCAGGCCGGAGATTTAAAGCTCTTAAATGAAGTTTTTAAAAAGTATTTAGGCAAAAAAGGAGAGCTGACTTTTGTTTTGCGCTCTTTAGAAAAACTGCCCAAAGCCAAGAGAAAAAAAGTAGGGCAAGAAGCCAATGAGTTAAAAAATTATCTCAAGGTTCAACTTGACCAGAAAATAGTGGCTATTAAAGAAAGAGTAAAGAAGGAAACCGAAGAAAAAGAATGGATTGATATTACTCAGCCCGGCAAAAAACCTTTAGTGGGCCATTTACATCCCTTAACCCAGGTCAGAAAGAAAACCGAAGAGATTTTTCAAGCTATGGGTTTTACCGTTACTGAAGGACCGGAAGTGGAAAACGAATGGTACAATTTTGATGCTTTAAACATCCCTAAAGACCATCCAGCCAGAGACCTTTGGGACACCTTCTATCTTAAAGGTGGCCTGCTTTTACGGACTCACACTACGCCGGTTGATGTCAGGTATATGGGAAAAAACAACCCGCCCCTAAGGATTATTACTATCGGTCGCTGTTTTCGTCATGAAGCTACTGACGCCTCCCACGAAAGCAACTTTTATCAAATGGACGGCTTGATGGTCGGCCCGGATATTTCGGTAGCTAACTTTAAAGCCACCATCCAAGAATTTTTTCAAAGATTTTTTGGCAAGCCAATTGAAATTAGAATAAGGCCAAGCCATTTTCCTTTTACCGAACCTAGTTTTGAAGTGGATATGACCTGTTCAGTTTGCGGAGGAAAGGGATGTTCGGCTTGTCAAAAAACCGGCTGGATGGAAATGATGGGAGCTGGGATGATGCACCCCAACGTATTTAAAAACGCCGGTCTCAATCCCAAAAACTGGCAGGGTTGGGCTTTTGGTATGGGTTTTGACAGATTAGCTATGATGAAATATAAAATTAATGATATTCGTCTGTTTTATTCTGGCGACTTAAGATTTTTACGACAATTCTAATCTTTCGATAAATTCAAGACAAGTATGGTTTTTTCTTATAACTGGCTCAAAGATTACGTTAAGAATTTGCCCAAGCCAGCGAAACTGGCCGGACTTTTAAATTTATATGCTTTTGAAGTAGAAGAAGTTAAAAATCCGCCAGCCGGCGGAAGCAAAGATTGGATTTTAGATATTGATGTTTTACCCAACCGGGCCCCAGATTGTTTTTCTCACATTGGCATCGCCCGAGAAATAGCCGCCATTACTGGTTTGACTCTCCAAATCCCGACTGCGGAAATTAAAGAAAATAAAGATATAAAGACCAAAGATTTTGTTTCAGTAGAAGTGAAAAATAAACAGGCCTGCCCACGTTATACTGCCAGGGTCATTAATAATGTAAAGGTTGGTCCTTCACCAAAATGGTTAAAAGACAGATTAAAAGTTTGTGGTTTGCGACCAATTAATAATGTGGTCGATATTGCCAACTACGTAATGTTAGAGACGGGTCAGCCCCTGCATGTTTTTGATGGAGAAAAGCTCGAGGGGAAAAAGATTATCGTTAGATTCGCTCAGAAGAACGAAAAAATAGTCACTTTAGATGAAGAAAAATATGACCTGGATGAAAACATTTTAGTTATTGCCGATGCCAAAAGACCAATAGCTATCGCCGGTATTAAAGGAGGAAAATTGCCGGAAATAGACAACAAAACCAAAACTATTATTTTGGAGTCAGCCAATTTTGATTCCCGAATTATCAGAAAAGGTTCTCAAAGGTTAAAACTAAAAACTGACGCTTCTTGGCGTTTTGAACACGGAATTGACCCCAATTTAACCGAGTCAGCTATCAATCGAGCAGCTTTCTTAATTCAAAAATTGGCCAAGGGGAAAGTAGCTAAGGGATTGGTTGATGTTTATCCTCAAAAAGTTTTGTCCCGAAGGATTAAGCTGGATTTAAATTACTTAGAAAGATTATTGGGAACAAAAATTCCTGCCTGGCGCATTAAAGATATTCTTAAAAGATTAGGACTTAAACTGAAAGTTTCCCAAAGTCAATCAATGACAGTGGAAATTCCGACTTTTAGGCTGGACCTTTCCATCCCCGAAGATTTAATTGAAGAGATCGGCAGAATCGCCGGCCTCTGGAAAATTAAAGCAGTTTTTCCCAGTGTTTCTTTAATCCCGCCCAAAAAGAATTTCAATATTTTTTGGGAAGAGGTGACCAGAAACATTTTAAAAGGAGCAGGCTTTACTGAAGTTTACAATTACTCTTTTATTAACGAAAACGATAGAAGGGTCTTTGGCGGAAAAGAACTAATAGAGGTAGAAAATCCTTTGAGCGTTGAGCAGAAATACTTAAGGCCGAGTTTAATTCCTAACCTGCTTAAAAATATTCAAAAGAACCAGCGCTATTTTAACGACATTAAGATTTTTGAGTTAGGTAAAATTTTCAGAAAGTTAAAAAAAGTGGAGGAAAAGAGGGAATTGACAGGAGTTATTGTGGGGGATGAATTTTATCAATTAAAAGGAGTGGTTGATTTGTTGCTTCACGGGTTGGGGATAAGCGATATCTATTATGACGAATATCAGGCCACGCCCGAGGAAAGTAAATTAGCTATTTGGTATCCCCAGAAGTGCGCCGAAATTAAAGTTGGCCAGGAAGAGATCGGATTTTTAGGTGAGATTGCCCAGAAAATAATTGACGGTTTCAAAATTGAAAAAAAGGTAGTGGTTTTTGATATTGATTTTGAAAAATTACAAAGGCTTTCTTCTGAAGAAACAATTTATCAACCCATTTCTCGTTACCCGGCAGCAGTAAGAGATTTAGCAGTGCTGGTTCCTTTAGGGACAAAAGTAGAAACTGTTTTGAATAAAATTGAGGCGATAGGAGGAAAACTAATCCGGGATATTGACCTTTTCGACATTTACGAGGGGGAAGAATTGCCCCAGGGCAAGAAAAATTTAGCTTTCCATATTATTTATCAAGCTAAAGATAAAACTCTTTCTTCCAGAGAGGTTGATGAAATGCAAAAGAAAATAATTAAAACTTTAGAAAAAAATCCAGAATGGCAAGTCAGAAAATAAAAAACAGAAAAAAAACGACTAATTATGAAGCCAAGGACATTTATGTCTTGGAAGGCTTGGAACCGGTCAGAAGAAGACCGGGTATGTATATTGGGTCAACCGGCTCTGAAGGACTGCATCACTTAATCTGGGAATGTGTTGATAATTCCTTAGACGAAGCTATGGCCGGGTATGCCAAAAATATTGAGGTTGTTCTTTTGTCCCACAACCGAGTAAGAACTACCGATGATGGTAGGGGAATACCGGTAGAAAAACATCCCCAGACCAAAAAATCGGCCTTGGAAACAGTAATGACTACTCTGCATGCCGGAGCTAAATTTGGCGGTAAATCCTATCAAGTAGCTGGCGGGCTGCACGGAGTGGGAGTGTCGGTAGTTTGTGCTCTATCTAATTATTTAAGAGCTGAAGTTTGCCGCAATAGTATAAAATATGCCCAAGAGTATTCCCGAGGAAAAGCTAAGACCAAAGTTAAAAAAATTAGCAAGTGCCGACAGACCGGTACTACAGTAGTTTTTGAACCGGACCCGGAAATTTTTAAAGAGGCCAAGTTTGATTTAAAGAGAATTTTAAACCATCTTCGCCAGCAGGCCTATTTGACCAAAGGAGTGAGAATTATTATCAGAGACCAGAGACAGAAGCCCGAGCAGTGCTACGGTTTCTGCTTTGAAGGAGGGTTGGCTTCTTATGTCAAATATTTAACTCGGGGAGTTACTGTCCGCCAACCCAATATTTTTTATGGTATTGGTGAAAAGGAGGGAATTTTAGTAGAAGCAGCTTTTCAATATACTGAAGAATATGAATGTTTTGAAGAGGGTTTTGCTAATAATATCCATACTGGCGAGGGGGGCACTCATCTGACTGGTTTCAGGACCGCCGTCACCAGAACCTTTAATGATTACGCCAGAAAAAACGGTTTATTAAAAGAGAATGAAGATAATTTAAGCGGTGATGATGTTAGAGAAGGATTAACCGGCGTGGTTTCCGTAAAAATAAAAGAGCCTCAATTTGAAGGTCAGACCAAAGCCAAACTGGGAAATCCTGAAGCTAAAGCAGCCGTGGAAGCAGTGGTTACTGATACCTTAGCTGACTTTTTAGAAAGAAATCCTAATGATGCCAGAGCTATTATTGAAAAATGTGTTTTATCTCAAAAAGCCAGAAAGGCAGCTAAAGTAGCCAAAGAAACAGTTTTGAGGAGAGGAGTTTTAGACGGCCTGGCCCTGCCAGGAAAGTTAGCTGACTGTTCTTACCGAAAACCGGAAGAGTCAGAATTATATATTGTGGAAGGAGAATCAGCCGGGGGGTCGGGAAAACAAGCCAGAGACAGACGATTTCAAGCCATCTTGCCTCTTCGCGGCAAAATCTTAAACGTCGAGAGAGCTCGTTTGGATAAAATTTTAACTTCTAAAGAAATTAGATCCTTAATCATTGCTTTAGGGACAGCTGTTGCTGAAGATTTTGATTTAAGCAAGTTGAGATACCACCGGATTATCATTATGACTGATGCCGACGTGGATGGTTCTCATATCAGGACTTTACTTTTAACTCTTTTTTATCGTTATTTTAAACCAATTATTGATTCAGGTTTCCTCTATATTGCCCAACCCCCGCTTTATAAATTTCAATCTGGCAAAGAAATAAAATATGCTTACACCGAAGAACAGAAAGAGAAGGTTTTAAAACTAATGAAAAAAGCCGTTGGAGTGAACATCCAGCGCTATAAAGGTCTGGGCGAAATGAATCCCGACGAACTTTGGGTAACCACTATGAATCCGGAGAATAGAGTATTGCTTCAGGTAACTATTGAGGATGCCAGAGAAGCCGATAAAATTTTTGATACTTTAATGGGGTTGGAAGTTTTGCCCCGCAAGAAGTTCATCCAGGTACACGCCAAAAAGGTTAAGAACTTGGACATTTGATAGCATATTGACTATAATTAATAAAGCCCCTAAGGGGAAAATTAAAATTAACCCTTCGATAAGCTCAGGGTTGATACTGAGCAAAGTCGAAGTATAACCAAGATAAAAATATGAAATACTCAAAAATTATCTTTACTATTTTTTGTTTAATTCTTTTCGGTTTTTTCTTTAATTTTAATACCCCGATGATTAAAGCTGCGGAAGAATCTCAGCCGGCGGCAGCCGAAGGACTGCAGGAGCTGGCTGCCCGACTCAAAGACGAAATTTTGTTGTTGCAAGAAAGGATTATTCAGCTTCAGGATGAAATTAACCAGATTCAAGTACAATTAAGCGGGGCGCCGGCAGGAGATATTGAAAAAAAGGAAGAAATTCCGGCTACCTGTCACACCGTTTCCTTGTGGGATTGGCATTATTGCTCCTCTGTCTGTCAATGTGAAGCTGGCCAAGGCGATTGCGATAGTAATCTTCAATGCACCACCGGTTACTGTGCTTTAGATGTTGGAGCTAAATACGGACAAAATCAATGGATAGATGTTTGTGAGGAAAAACCTACTTTTCAGCCAGTAATTCCTTCAACTGAAGAAGTAGAGAAAAAAGAAGAAAAAAAAGCAGTTGGGCTGTCCGTTTGTAGCGATACTGATTGGTTCGGGACAAATAAAGAGGGAATTATAAAAAGATTAACCACTGAAGGATCTTGTGAAGATGCGAACAAAATTTATCCCGATGTTTGTTTGAATAACGATATATTAACTGATTATTTCTGTAATTCATCGCCAGGAGAAACTAAAACTTGCCTGGCTACTTATTTTTCCTGTAAAAAAAATGGCTTCATCGGTTGTAAAAATGGCACTTGTTTTAAAGAAGGCAATGTTTCGCTTTCTTTAGCTGAGGATACCCCGCCGAGTCAAAATGTTATTTTAGGGAGCAATGAAATAACTTTTTTGAAAGCAAAATTTATTGCTTCAGACGGCGAAGATATTAAAATCAATTCTTTGAGGGTTTGTCTGTCCAGTTCCCAGCTGAGTTTTAACCTTAAACTTTATGAAAATGAATCTCAAATTGGTTCAACTCAAAATGATATAATTGATGGTTGCGTTACCTTTACTGATTTAAATTGGGTTTTACCTAAATCTTCCTCAAAAATTTTAACTGTTAAAGCTAACATTGAAGGAGAAATCACTTCTCCCGTTCCTCTTCCTATGGGGATTGGAGGAGAGGATGTGGAAGCTGTTGGTTTAACTTCCGGAATTCCTCTTTTGACTTCAGGTTCGGCTACGGGCAAAGAGATAACCATTACTACTCAGGCCCTAGCAGCTTTATGCACCGATTCAGATGACGGGATAAATGAATATACTTATGGAGAGGCTGCTAAGGAAGGAATAACTTATCATGATGTTTGTTTTCTCGGAGACAATCTTAAGGAGTGGGTCTGTACTGCTGGCGGTAATATAACTTATAAATTAATTGAATGCGAATATGGTTGTGTGGATGGTGTCTGTAAAAAAGCTGAAGGGAACGACGAGAGCACTGGCATAGTTTGTGTTGATTCCGACGGGGGGAAGGACTACGAAACTTACGGAAAGGTAATTCACGGTAGTGGCGAGACGGCAGAAGACGATACCTGTGAGTCAGAGACCGTTTTAAAAGAATATTTTTGTGAAAATGGCTATTTTGCTTCCGAAACCTATGAGTGTCTTTCGAGTTGTCTTAACGGAGCTTGTACTAGTACGACGGGATTGAAAAATATGGAGAATAATTTAAGCTCTATTTCTGAATTAGTTTCGCGATTGATGGAAAGCATGAAAGAACTAATCGGTGAATAACCTCTTACTATAATTGACAGCAGAGCTTCATTTTGTTATATTGGAACAGAAGCCCTGTTGGGCTTTTTTTAAAACGTGAGATGAATATTCAAAGTATCCCGTCAAAAATTACTACTTTCCTGAAAGAAGTTAGGTTAGAAATGAAAAAAGTCAACTGGCCGACCCGCCAGCAGACTTTGAGGTACACTCTGATTGTTATTGGAGTTTCTGTCGCCATCGCTATTTATTTAGGAGCCATAGATTTTATTTTAACTACTTTGCTTAACAAGTTTATTCTGTAATAATGCCGAAACAAAGATTATCCCAAGAAAAAAACTGGTATGTCATTCACACTTATTCTGGGTACGAAGAAGCCGTTGCTAAAAACTTAAAGCAGCGAATTGAGTCATTGAGTATGGAAGACAAAATTTTTAATGTTATTGTGCCCAAAGAAAAAAAGATTAAAATAAAAAGCGGAAAAAGAAAGGTGGTAGAAGAAAAAATTTACCCAGGTTACGTTTTGGTAGAAATGATTGTGACCGACGACAGTTGGTATATAGTCAGAAACACTCCTAACGTCACCGGTTTTGTGGGAGCCGGTACCACGCCGGTCCCGGTTTCCTCAGGAGAAATTGATAATTTGAAAAAACGAATGGGAGTAGAGACCCCTCAATATAAAATTGAAGTTAAAATGGGAGATCCGGTAAAAATTATTGATGGGCCCTTCAAGGATTTTGACGGTAAGGTTTCAGAGATTGATAATGAGCGAGGCAAAGTAAAGGTGCTGGTTAATATGTTTGGCAGGGATACTCCTATTGAATTGGACTCATTACAAATAAAGAAATTATAAAAATGGCAAAGAAAATTAAAGCAATTGTGAAATTACAGATTCCGGCCGGCCAGGCCACTCCAGCCCCGCCCGTCGGGCCAGCTTTAGCTCAGCATGGGGTGAATATTTCTGAATTCTGTCAGAAGTATAATGAAATTACTAAAGACCAAGCCGGTTGGATTCTGCCAGTTGAAATAACAGTATATGAAGACCGAACTTATATTTTTCAGGTAAAACAGCCTCCGGCCTCCGAGCTTTTAAAGAAAGTAGCCGGGATTGAAAAAGGGTCTGGGGAGCCTAATAAAACCAGGAAAGCCAAGATCACAAGGGCCCAGCTGAGAGAGATTGCTAAAAAGAAACTTCCTGATTTAAATACTGACGATGTTGAACAGGCAATGAAAATTATTGAAGGTACGGCCCGCAATATGGGCATCGCTATTGAATAAGTATTTTTATGCCAGAAAAAATCCTCATTCTTTACATCCCTGTCATTCATAAGGGATATTTAGATTTTTTTAATAAAGTTAAAGAAAAGATTTCCAACATTTATATTATTGATGAAAAGCTTCAAAAAGAGCTTTCTGAAATTAAACCGGACATTGCGGCAATAGAATCAAAAACAACCAAGGATTTATTAAATAAGCTTGGTTTTGACAATATATTTATTCTTTCTAAAAATAATATTGAGGAAATCAAGGGTAAAGAAATTATTCTTGTTCAAGACGAGATTTCCCGCAGTTTGTATAATAAATACCTCAGAAGTGAAAAAGTAGAGTGGGAGTCAGTTTTTCTTCGTTGGGATAAAGAAAAGGTCTTAGCCCAACTGCCAATAGACGATATTGTAAAGTCAGACGACCCTTTTGATTTTGAAATGATGAAAGAGGCCTACAAAGAATCTGAAAAAAGCAGCGATTGGTGGCGACAAATAGGGGCAGTTTTGGTAAAAGATAAAAAAATTGTCGCCCGTTCTTACAATCAAGGAGTGCCTAATGACACGGCTCCTTATCAGGTGGGATCTATAAGAGATTTTTTTGAGGCAGGAGATAAACAGGAATTATCTCCGACCATTCATGCCGAACAAAAACTAATTGCTGAAGCTGCAAAAAACGGTGTTCAATTAAAAGATACTTCCCTTTATCTTACCCATTTCCCTTGTTCGTTATGTGCCAAGCTTATTGCTTGGTCTGGAATTAAAAAGCTCTATTTTTCGGAAGGCGCTTCCAATCTCGATGGTAAAAAGGCCTTAGAGGCAGCTGGAATCAAAATCATACATATCCCTCAAAATCTTTTACAATAAAAACATGCAACAGTATTTAGATTTATTAAAATATGTTTTGGAAAACGGAGAAAGAAAAGGAGACCCGCAGGGAGTAGGGAATATTGCTGTTTGCGGCTACCAAATGAGATTTAAAATGGATGGCGGTTTTCCTCTAATGACGACAAAAAAAATGCCGCTAAAATCTATTATTTATGAATTGCTTTGGTTTTTGCGAGGAGATACTAATGTTAAGTATTTACAGGACCACGGGGTGACAATTTGGGACGAATGGGCGACTCCCGAGGCCTGCGCTAAATATAATTTGCCACCCGGAGAGTTGGGTCCCATATATGGTGAGAAGTGGCGCCATTGGAAGAAAAGAGAAGGCGGAGAAATAGACCAGATATCCCAAGCAATAGAAGACATTAAAAGAAATCCTGACTCCCGAAGATTAGTTGTAACTTCTTGGGACCCGGAAGATGTTGATAAAGTTTTTGTTGCTCCCTGCCATTGTTTTTTTAAATTCTTCCACGCTCAAGGAAAATTATCTTTGCATCTCTTTCAGCGGAGTTGTGATATTTTTCTTGGCGTTCCTTTTAATATCGCTTCCTATTCGCTGTTATTAATGATGGTAGCTCAGGTAACGGGTTTGAAAGCTCATGAGTTTATTCATACTTTATCTGATGCCCATATTTATCTCAACCATTTAGAACAAGTCAAACTTCAATTAACTCGTCAACCTCGGCCTTTGCCTCGGATGATTCTTAACCCCAAAATAAAAAACATCTTCGATTTTGATTACGAAGATTTTCAACTCGAGGGGTATGACCCTCATCCGGCAATTAGAGCAGAAATAGGGGTTTAGCCTATTGGGAAATTAACTGTTTTTGCTCGTTTTGTTTTTTTGCTAATTTCCGGAGAGATTAGATGGAAATGGAGGTGAGCCACCGAGGCACCGGTAAAATTAGTATCACCGAATCTGATAGCTAAAGCTCCTCCTTTTATTTTATATTTTTTTATTGCCCAACTGACTAAATAGGAGACGGCTGCAAAATCTTTTTTCTTTAATTCAGAGAAGTTTTCTCGGTGTTTTTCTCCCAAAATCATCAGATGATGCTTAACGTTTTTATAGGGCCAGCTAACTTCAGTTAAAAACCAATCTCCTTTCCGTTTGAAGATTGGTCTTTTGTGATAGTTAAAATTTTCCTGACAAAACGGGCATTTGCCCGTTGAAGCTATCCTTTCGATTACTTTTTTGTATTCTCCCTTTCTGGCATTATTTATATTAACAAATCCTCTTTTCATCTTTTCTTTATCCTTTCTTTACGACATTGGACAGCATCGCTTCTAAATGCTTTTTAATCATTCTTTCAATGATTTCCGTGGTCGAGGTATGTTCGGCTTGCCTTGGCAGAATCAAAAGCTCGTCAGAACATTCTCCTATGTCTTTAATTTGTTCTTTTGAATAACTATCAACAGTCGTAACAAATAGATTTGGCTTGATTACTTTTATCAATTCATATTGCCATTTTCCGTTATCATCTATGTCGTCTACTAAGGTAATGTAGTCAACGCATTCTTGGTATTTGAGCATTTCCATTCTTTCTTCTTGGGGGATAACCGGTCTGAGCTCATTTTTTTTGTATAATTTTATTCCCCGGTCGCTGTCCACTCCCACTACCAGAATGTCACCTTGTTCTTTGGCTTTTATTAAATAACGTAAATGCCCTATGTGGAGCATATCCCAGGAGCCAACCGTACAGATAATTTTATGCCCAAGGGTTTTGTGGGCATCAACAATTTTTTTCAATTCAGAGTAATCTAAAATAATGGAATTATTTTGCACTTTCATAGACATTATAATATAATAGCATATAAACAACGCATCATCAAATATGGTTATATCAATTATTGCAGCTATGGGGAATAACCGGGTTATCGGAATTAAGAATAAGTTGCCCTGGGACTTACCTGCTGATATGGAGCACTTTCAGCGGTTAACTTTTGGGAAGCCAGTAATTATGGGGCAAAAAACCTTTGAATCTGTTGGCAAACCGCTACCCGACAGAACCAATATTATTATGACTTTAGATAAAGGTTTTAACCCGCCCGGTTGTCTTGTTGCTCATTCTATAGAAGAGGCCTTAGAAAAAGCTAAAGATTTTCCAGAAGTAATGATTTGTGGAGGAGTGTCAATTTATAAGCAGTTTTTGCCTTTGGCTGATAAAATGTATCTTACTTTAATTGAGGGAGATTTTGAGGGCGATGCTTTTTTCCCGGAGTTTGACTGGTCGAATTGGCAAGAAAAAGAACGGATTGAAAACCAGCCCGATAAAGAAAATCCCTATAAATATACCTTCCTTACCTTAGAGAGGAAACATGAAGAAAAATGAGAAAGTTTTAGTTGTTGCTAGAAAAATTATTTTTAAAGATGGACACTGGCAGGGAATAAAAACGGAAAATTTAGATTATTATTTGTATCTAATCAAAAATAATTTTCAATTCAAGCTAAGGACTGAAGTTGAGAACGATCCGTCCTGGCAGCAAATAATTCCCTACATTGTTTTTAATTTTCAAGACAAATATTTCCTTTACCATTATTTAAAAAAGGCGAGCGAAGAGAGATTAAAAAATGACTATATTCTGGGCATAGGAGGGCATATCAACCCTATTGATTTAAAGCCAGGAGAGGATATTTTAGAAGTCGGGGCAGAGAGGGAATGGAACGAAGAAATTATTTATAAAGGAAATTTGCTGAAGAAAAAAATAATTGGGATTTTGAATGATGAAAAAAGGCCGGTGGAGGCCGTTCATTTAGGGCTAATTTATCTTTTTGTCGGTGATAGTCCTGATATTTTTGTAAGAGAAAAATCCGTCTTGGAAGGGAAGCTGGTTACGTTAAAAGATTTAGGTAATTATTTAGCAAAAACAGGCGGTTGGGCACCGATTGTTTATAAAGAATATCTATTAAAATATTCAATATGAATATTGCTAAAATTATTGACCAGACCTATTTAAAAAAGGGAGCCAGCGAAGAGGAAATAAGAGAAGTGGCCGAGAAATCCAAAAAATATGACTTCCGCGGATTTTGTATTTTCCCAGAGCATACCAAAATATCCAAAGAAGTGTTAAAAAGAGCCGATATTAAGGTAACTACCTTAATAGACGAACCAACTGGTACCAGTCCTCATGAAAGAAGAGTAGAGATGGTAAAATCAGCCAAAAAAGCCGGGTCAGACGAGGTGGATGTGGTAATGAAAATAGACGATTTCAAGAATAAAAAATATGAAGAAGTATTAGAGGACTTGAAAGAAATTTGTAAAATTCTGCCAACTAAAATAATTATCGGTTCAGGATATTTGACTGATGAAGAAATAAAGCGGGCCTCAGAAATAGTTAAGGAGGCGGGAGCCATTTGCGTCAAGACAGCTACGGTAGATGACCCTTTAGACCGCACCGAGTTAAATGAGAAAGCTAAGCACGTCAGAATAATGAAAGAGTCAGCTCCAGGATTGTTAGTTAAGGCGGCCGGCGGAATAAGAAATATGGTGGATTTAGAAATGATGCTGGAAGCCGGAGCTGATATTATTGGCACCAGCTCGGGAGTGGAAATTGTTGATGAGGCCAAGGGGACAAAAAGCGATGAAATAAAAGACGGCCGAATAGTAGAATAATATGGAATATCTGCCGACAATTGGGTTAGAAATACATATTGAGTTGAAGACCAAGATCAAGATGTTTTGTAATTGTTTGAACGATCCTGATGAAAGACATCCCAATATTAATGTTTGCCCGGTTTGTCTGGGTCACCCGGGGACTCTGCCGGTAATAAATGAAGAAGCAGTCAAAAAGACAATAAAAACTGGCCTAGCTTTGAATTGTCAAATCCCCGAGCATTCTAAATTTGATAGAAAAAATTACTTTTATCCCGATTTACCAAAAGGATATCAAATATCTCAATTATACCTTCCTCTTTGTCAGGGCGGTTTTTTAGAGGTTGCTGGAAGAAAAATTAAGATAAGAGAAATCCATTTAGAGGAGGATACCGGAAGATTAATTCATCCTCAAGGTCAAGCTTATTCTTTGGTTGATTTTAATCGGGCTGGCGTTCCCCTGATGGAATTTGCTACCGAGCCCGATTTAAAGTCAGCCAAAGAGGCAAGAAAATTTGCCCAAGATGTTCAATTAATTGTGAGATATTTAGGAGTTTCTGATGCCGATATGGAAAAAGGTCAAATGCGGGTAGAAGCCAATGTTTCAGTTAGTAAAAGTCCGCCAGCTGGCGGAAAAAAATTGGGAACCAAAGTAGAAATTAAAAATCTTAATTCATTCCGGGCAGTTGAACAGGGAATAGAATATGAAATTAAGAGACAAACTGAAGTTTTGGAGTCCGGCAAAAAGATAGTTCAGGAAACCCGCGGTTGGGACGACATAAAAGGAGTGACTGTGAGCCAAAGAGAGAAAGAATTTGCCCACGATTACCGTTATTTCCCTGAGCCGGATTTACCGCCTTTATCCCATGCCAAAAAATTTATTGAAGAAATTAAAGCTGAGATAGCCGAGCTTCCCCAAGGAAGGAAAGAAAGATTTAAAAAAGAGTACAATTTAGATGAAAAGAGTATTGAAGTTTTTGTTCAGAATAAGGATTTGGGAGAATATTTTGAAAAAGTAGTCAGTGAATTACCGCCAAATTTAACACCAGAGAATGTTTTCAAATTAATTAAATTGGCCTCAAATTATTTAATTACCGACCTGCAGGGGATTTTAAAAGGGGCTCAGGTTTTTGGTGAAGATTTCTTAATTACTCCAGAAAACTTCGCTGAGTTTATTACTTTAATATATGAAGGAAAGATTTCCAGCAAAATGGCTAAAATCTTACTGGGAGAGATGTTTAAAACCGGAGCTGACCCTTCCCATATTATTGAAGAAAAAGGATTAGTTCAAATTACTGATGCAGCTGAAATTGAAAGAATTGTCAAAGAAGTTATCTCTAAAAACCCCAAAGTTATTGAAGATTACAAATCAGGAAAAGAAACAGCTATACAGTATCTCATTGGTCAAGTAATGGCTAAAACTAAAGGAAAAGCCAACCCTCAGACAGTTTTCCAACTCTTGACAAAATTATTAGAAAGTTTATAATACGAAATTGAAGCCATTGAAAAAACGGCTTTAAAAATCTGAACCCGTAAAGGAGGTGAAGATGGAAAAGTCCTCTGAAGAGATTGCTGAGCTTTTTAGAAGGGCGAAGGCATACAAGCCTAAAACTGGGGCCGGTCTCTTTGAACAACAGTCTGCTGTGCCCAAGCTTTTTGGAAGCTTTGTTATAGCCCGTCAGTCTGAAATGGCTCAGTTATCAGGACGCGAAGTTAATTTCTTTCGTGAATTGACGGCCGAAGCTTACTGAGTGCCGCCAAATGAGGACAAAAGGCGAGGGGGGTACTTTACTTGTTTTTGTTTGTACTTTTACCTTTGTACCTCCCTCGTTCGCTTCTTATTTTTTTAAAAATTTTTTACTAATTTTTCTGCTATTTTATAATCTTTAACCCAAATAATTCTTTCGTCTCTCTTGAACCAAGTCATTTGACGCTTGGCGTAATTTTGAAGCTCAGTTAAAGATTTTTTAATAAATTCCTGCTTATTAATCTTTCCTTGGAGATACTGGGCGGCTACCCGATAATGAATGCCAAATTCTTCAATTCTGTGCCAAGAAAGACCTCCGCCAGCTGGCGGATTTTTTAATTTTAGGACTTTTCTCAAAAATCCTTGTTTTAACCAAATTAAAAACCTCTTTTTTATCAATTTCTTAAGCTCTTCTTTTTCTTTCTTAATTCCCATCATCAAAACCGGATAGGGAAGAGGTCTTTTTTTAAAAACAGGAACTGGCTTTTTAGTTTTAATAACAATTTCTAAAGCCCTGATTAACCTTCTTTTATTTTCTTTTTCAATTGTCTTGGCTCTTTTAGGGTCAAGCTTTTTTAATTTAGCAAAAAGTTCTTTCGCAGTTTTTTTCTCCAATTCCTTTCTTAATTTCCAGTCAGGTTTTACTTCGGGAATTACTATTCCATCAACCACGGCCTGAATATAAAAAGCCGTTCCCCCGCAAAGAATGGGTATTTTCCCTTTTCTGAAAATTTTATTGATAGCTTTGAGGGCTAATTTTCGGTATTGAACTACGGTAAATCTTTTTTTTGGCGAAGCCACATCCAAAAGATAATGGGGGATACCTTTCATCTCTTTCTTAGTTACTTTCCCTGTTCCAATATCCATACCTTTATAAACTTGTCTTGAATCAGCCGAAACAACCTCACCATTGAACTTTTTAGCAAGTTTAATAGCCATTTCTGATTTACCAGAAGCCGTTTGACCTAAGATAACAATAAGTTTTCTAGGCATTTTTCTCTTCTCTTTTTTTCTACTAAGGGAACGTCATCTTTCATTTTCCAGGCAGCGGTTCCCGGCCGGGGGGAATATTTAGCAATGTAGGCTATATTAAATTTGATTTCCTTAAATAACTTGGTTGTATTTTCAAACTGTTCTTTTGTCTCGCCTGGAAAACCAACAATAACATCGGTTGATAAATTAATTTCGGGAATTTTTTGGCGAATTTTTTTAACTAAATCTTTATATTGTTCTACTGTATAAGGACGATTCATCTTTTTTAAAATTTCATTGTCCCCTGACTGAACTGGCAAATTTAAATATTTGGCCACTTTTTTTGATTTAGCCATCACTCCAATTAATTCATCTGAAAAATTCTTTGGATTTGGAGAGGTGAATCGAATCTGAAAATCGCCAGGAACGTCATTCACCAGTTTTAGAAGTTTGGGGAAATTAATCGTAGAGTCAGCAGGCGAGGTATAGTCGTTAACGTTTTGCCCCAAAAGCCAGACCTCTTTAAAGCCTCTTTGGGTTGCATTTTTCACTTCCTCTAAAATTTCCTCGTGGTTACGGCAAACCAAAGGGCCGCGGGTAAAAGGCACAACACAATAAGTGCAGAAATTATTACACCCATTAGAAATAGGAACGTAAGCTGTCGATTCATCTTGACGTTTAGGCTGATATCTTAATAAATCATTAAATTTTAAAATTTGGTCAAATCCCTTAACGAACTTTGCCCTGTCTTTATTCAGGATACAGCCAGTCAGAATGGTTTTGGCCTTTATTTTTTTAAATTTAGGAATTAAACCATATACTCTATCTACGGCTGATTGCCGAACCGAACACATATTAACCACAATTAAATCAGCCTCATTTATCTTTGAAGCTTTTTTATATCTCTTTTCTTCTAAAATTGAAGCGATTCTCTCCGAATCGCTTTTATTCATCGCACAGCCAAAAGTAATGATGATGAAATGGTGCATTAAAAATTTTGGTTAGGCTAGATATACTTTTTCAGAAATTTATCTATTTTCATTATGCCTAAATCCTTATTTTTAGAGCGGACTCTTACTGACTTTACCTTCTTTTCTTTATCACCAACCACTAAAAGATAGGGGATTTTTTGGACTTCTCCTTCTCTAATTTTTTTGGAAACGGTTTCGTTTTCATCTTTTAACTCCGCTCGCAAGCCAGCTTCCTTTAATTTTTTAGTTACTTCTTTAGCGTATTTTTTGTGGCGAGTACCAACCGGAATTACCCAAGCCTGGACCGGTGCCAACCATAAAGGCAAAGCCCCGGCATAATATTCAAGCAAAACTCCGATAAATCTTTCAATAGCGCCAAGCAAGGCCCGGTGAATCAAAATCACCCGTTGTTTTTTCCCTTTCTGGTCAATATAATTTACATCAAACCTTTCGGGGAGATTAAAATCAAGCTGAATGGTGCTGCATTGCCAGGGTCTTCCTAAAGAATCTTTAATTTTGATATCAATTTTGGGGCCATAGAAAGCTCCTCCACCGACATCTGTTTCGTATTTTATTTTTAATTTTTCCAAAGCATATTTAAGAGAATTCTCAGCTTTTTTCCAAATTTTAGGCGGTCCAACGTATTTCTCCGGTTGAGTGGAGAGATAAACATCAAATTCTTTGAAGCCAAAATCTTTTAAGATTTTATAGGTTAATTTGAGCGTGGAGAAAAGTTCTTGAGAAAGTTGTTCTGGGGTACAAAAGATATGAGCATCGTCTTGAGTAATCTGCCTAACTCTTACCAGGCCATGCAAGGTTCCTGATTTCTCATACCTGTAAACAGTCCCCATTTCGGTGTAGCGCAAAGGCAGGTCTTTATAGCTTCTAATATCTGTTTTGTAAATGGCAATATGAAAAGGGCAGTTCATTGGCTTTATTTGATAGTCGTCTTTTTCTTCTTTTCCTATTTCTTTCATATGCATAGGAGGTAACATATTCTCTTTGTAAAAATCAGTATGGCCAGAGGTTTTCCAGAGATTTAACTTGCCAATATGGGGTGTATCTACCAGTTGATAGCCCGCTTTTAAATATTCATTCAGAGCATAGTCCATTATAATTTTCTTTAATAAAGCTCCTTTTGGATGCCAAAGAACAAGGCCGGGTCCGACATTTTCATCAATATGGAACAGATCCATCTTCTGTCCTAAAACTCGGTGGTCTCTTTTTTCAGCTTCTACTTCCTTTGCCAGATGCGATTCTAATTCTTTTTTAGTGCGGAATCCTATCCCATAAATGCGCTGAAGCATGGGGTTTCTTTCCGAACCTCGCCAATAGGCGCCGGCAATTTTAGTTAATTTAAAGGCATCTACCGGAATTTCTTTACTGGACTTAACATGAGGGCCTTTGCAAAGGTCAACAAATTTACCGCTTTGATAGATGAATACTTTCTTTTCTGGCAATTCAGCGATTAGTTC
>Ga0307437_1000680_pt1 | contig 25501 bp, 27 predicted proteins | sample SalMarWE160390MG_FD_202146 | JGI IMG/M metagenome (GOLD analysis project Ga0307437, IMG submission 202146) | Salt marsh sediment microbial communities from the Plum Island Ecosystem LTER, Massachusetts, United States - WE1603-90 | ecosystem: Environmental > Aquatic > Marine > Intertidal zone >...
GGTATAACATCCTGTTGCCTTAAGGGGAGGAGCAGATGTTTTTCTCCATATCTTTATACCTTGCCCTGATCATATTCGCAGCAGGGGTGCTGTATAAAGTTTTCACCTGGTTCCGATCATCCATCGGTATCGGCGCTGCTGAAATTCCCCTATCGAGACGGGTCTTATCCTCCCTCACGGGCATCCTCCGCACGCTGGCGAGCGTCAAGGTCTTCACCCTCTGCAAGGTATTTATTCTCGATGTAGTCCTGAATCGCCGGATCCTGAGAGAGGACGTTCTCAGGTGGTTCATGCATATGTGCATTTACGGCGGGTTTATGCTGCTCGTCGTGATGCATGCCCTGGGGCGATACACCAGCGCAGTCATATTCGACAACTACTTGTCGACCATCAACCCCTTCTTTTTCCTCAGGGACCTGTTCGGGGTCCTGGTCCTTGTCGGAGTGGCCCTTGCGATCTACCGGCGATTCATTCTGAGGATACCCCGGCTCTTTACCAACGTCGGGGATTATTACGCACTTATCATTGTGGCCGTCATTTTGCTTTCCGGGATTGCTCTGGAAGGTGTAAAAATTACGTCGCACACGATCTACCAGCAGATGGTAGAGGATTACGCTGGGCTGGAGGATGCGCAAGAGTTGAGGGCCCTGGAGGCCTATTGGGTACAACAGTATGGTGTTGTCTCACCCACGGCCAAGGGACCGTTTGATGCGGAGACCCTGGCGCAGGGGGAAGAACTCAACAGCATGAGCTGCGTGGAGTGCCATTCCCAATCGCAGTGGGCCTTTACCGGCTATGGGGTGGCCAGGATCATCAGGCCGATCGCCGTGTGGTTAGACGGCCTGAACGCACGTGGAGTGTTGTGGTACATCCACTTCTTCGCCTGCCTTATCGGGTTGGCGTACCTCCCCTTCAGCAAGATGTTTCATATCATAGCCAGTCCCCTGAGTCTGCTCGCCAACGCGGTTATGGAGCGCGGGAGATCGGACCCGGCCGCGATAGCCACGAGGCAGATGATGGAGCTGGATGCCTGCACCCATTGCGGGACCTGCACGGTGCGCTGTTCCGTTGGCGCGGCCCTGGAGGAAATCCCCAATATCAACATCCTTCCTTCCGAGAAGATCGCCTCCATCAAGGCGCTGGCCTCCGGCCGGAAACTCACGCGGGCGGAGCTCAAGGCCATCCAGGAGGGGGTCTACCTCTGTACCAATTGCTACCGCTGTACCGTGGTCTGCCCCGTGGGGATTAATCTCCAGGATTTGTGGTTCACCGTGCGGGAGGCGCTTCTGCAGAGGGGGATACCGGAGGTTTCCCTGCTCTCGCCCCTGTCTTTTTACCGCGGGCTCATGAGGGAGGAGGTGGGTCCCCGGGACTATCAACGACCCCTGATGAAGGCGCGCAAGGCCATTGCGGACACGGACGGCGTAAAAAAGGGGCAAGATCAGGTGCTGCCGCTTCCTCGCCGGGAGGGGGAATTCAAGGGCAGGCTCAATCTCTCCGCACAGGCGAGCACCTTCTCGGTCTGTTTCGGCTGTCAAACCTGTACCAATGCCTGTCCTGTCGTGGCCCATTACGCAAACCCCCAGGAGGCACTCGGCCTGCTGCCGCACCAAATCATGCACGCGTGCGCACTGGGGCTCAGGGACCTGGCCTTCGGGTCCGCTATGCTCTGGGATTGCCTCACCTGTTATCAGTGCCAGGAGCAGTGCCCCCAGGGGGTCGGTGTCACTGATGTGCTGTATGAGCTCAAAAATTGTGTTGTTGAGCATGTCGGAGAAAAAACGGTGGGAAGGGGGAGAAGCGGATGAAACAGTTCGCCCTCTTTCTCGGTTGCACCATCCCGGCCCGTCTCCAGCAGTATGAGTCCGCCGCGAGGGCGGTGCTGAAGGAACTCGGTGTCAGGACAACGGACATCAAGGAGTTCAATTGCTGCGGGTACCCGCTGCGCAACATCAATTTTGAGGCCTTTATCCTCCTGTCGGCCAGGAATCTGGCGCTTGCCGAACGCACGGGCCTCGACATCATGGCGTTGTGCCAATGTTGTTTCGGGACGTTGCAGAAGGCCCATGCGCTTCTGAAGGAGGACGAGTCCCTGTGGAAGGAGGTAAACGCCGTCCTTGCGAAAGAGGGCCTGCACTATAAGGGGGGGGAGGGGGGGATCGAGGTCAGGCATCTCCTCCAGGTCCTCTACCATGAGGTCGGCATCAAGGCGCTCAAGCGGCACATAGCCAGGCCCTTTGCAGGGCTGAGGGTTGCGGCACACTATGGATGTCATGCCTTGCGCCCGAGCCCGATCGTCCAATTTGACGATCCCGTCTCCCCCACCCTCTTTGACGAGCTGGTCGGGGTTACCGGGGCGGTGAGCGTCCCCTGGCAACGGAGGCTCGAATGCTGTGGCGCCCCCCTCAGGGGGGTCAATGATGAGCTCTCGACGGCCCTGACCGTAAAAAAGCTTGAGGACGGCAAGGGTGCAGGGGCCCACTATCTCTGCGTGGCCTGCCCCTACTGCCAGATTCAATTCGATACCGTCCAGGGGGAGATAGCCGCGAAAGGCGGGGAGAACCATCGACTCCCCTCCCTGCTCTACCCCCAGCTCCTCGGCCTCTGTATGGGGATCGATAAAAAGGCCCTCGGGTTGGAGGCGAACCAGGTTCCGGTAACAGGCATCGAGGGGTTCTTCGCCCAGGGGAGGAAGGGGCGTCGAAAGAGCGCTCAAAAATCAAAGGGGGAGGCGTAGGCTTGAGGCAGTGATTGAATGGCTGCGAAGAGAAAAAAAGAAGTCCCCGAGGCAAAAACAGTAGGCGCGGTCCTCGTGGTGGGGGGGGGCATCGGAGGGGTACAGGCCTCCCTCGACCTGGCAAACGCGGGCTTCAAGGTCTATCTCGTGGAGGCCTCCCCGGCCATCGGGGGGAGGATGGCCCAATTGGACAAGACCTTCCCGACCAACGACTGCTCCATGTGTATCCTCTCGCCGAAGCTGGTCGAGTGCGGCAGGCATCCCGACATCGAGCTCCTCACCTACTCGGAGCTGCTCGGGCTGGACGGCTCGCCGGGCAACTTTCGGGCCCGGGTGCTCAAGCACCCCCGGTATATCAACGAAGACCTATGCACCGGGTGCGGCACCTGCCAGGAGAAGTGTCCCAGCAAGGCGCCGAGCGAGTACGACGAGGGGCTCGGTGAGAGAAAGGCGATCTATGTGCCCTATCCCCAGGCCATACCCAAGACGCCGGTGATCGATACAACGATCTGCACCTATTTCCTCAAGGGAAAGTGCCGGGTATGCGAGAAGGTTTGCCCTGCCAAGGCGGTGGATTTTGAGCAACAGGCACGGGAGGTGGAGATCGAGGTGGGGGCGGCCATCCTCGCCGTGGGATATGAGGTCTTTGACGCCCGCCTCAAGGGCGAGTATGGATACGGGAGGTATGCAAATGTGGTCAGCAGCATCGAATTTGAGCGAATCCTCTCCGCCACGGGACCGTATGGGGGTGAGATCCAGCGCCCCTCGGACAACGAGCATCCAAAAAAGATCGCCTGGATACAGTGTGTGGGCTCGCGGGATACCAGCCTGGGGCGGGACTACTGCTCATCGGTCTGCTGCATGTACGCCACCAAGGAGGCCATCATTGCCAAAGAGCATCTCGATTCGATCGAGCCCGCCATCTTTTACATAGACATCCGGGCCTTCGGCAAGGGATTCGACAGCTACTACGAGCGGGCCAAGGCGGAGGGCGGGGTCAGGTACATCCGGTCCATGGTCTCTCAGGTACACGAGGACCCCGAGACCAAGAACCTCTGGATAACCTATGTGGATGAGACGGGCGCGTTGCAACACGAGGAGTTTCACCTGGTGGTCCTCTCGGTGGGGTTGTCCCCTTCCCCGTCTGCCCACGGGCTGGCCAAGAGGCTCGGCGTAGAGCTGGAACCCCATGGATTTTGCGCCACCGGCGCCTTTTCCCCCCTGGCGACCTCCCGGGAGGGGGTCTATGTCTGCGGCGCCTTTCAATCACCACAGGATATACCCGAGACCGTGGCCCAGGCCAGTGGCGCGGCCGCGGCGGCAACTGAGGCCATCTCAATAGCCCGGGGGGAGCTCCTCAAGCAACAGGAGTACCCCCCTGAACGCGATGTCTCCCAGGAGGAGCCCCGGATCGGGGTCTTTGTCTGTCACTGCGGGATCAACATTGCCGGCGTCGTGGATGTGGAGCAGGTGCGGGAGTACGCCCGCACCCTCCCCCACGTGGTCTATGCCGCAGACAACCTCTTTACCTGCTCCCAGGATACCCAGGAGCGGATCAAGGAGGTGATCGTTAAGGAGCGGCTCAACCGGGTGGTGGTCGCCGCATGCTCTCCGCAGACCCACGAGCCCCTGTTCCAGCAGACCATCAGGGAGTGCGGCTTGAACCCCTATCTCTTCGAGATGGCCAACATCCGCGACCAGTGCTCCTGGGTCCACATGCAGGACAAAGAGGGGGCGACCAAAAAGGCCAAGGATCTGCTGAGGATGGCCGTAGCCAATGCCGGCCTCTTGGAGCCCCTCGAACGGCAGCGCATCCCTATGCGCAAGCGGGCCCTGGTGGTCGGGGGAGGGCTGGCCGGCATGACGGCGGCCCTCGGTTTTGCCGAGCAGGGGTTCGAGGTCTCTCTGGTCGAACGGGAGGCGGAGCTGGGGGGGACCATGCGACATATCTCTTACACCCTCTCCGGCGACGATCCGCAGGCCTACCTCCGGGAGTTGATCAACCGGGTCCAAGCCCACCCCTCCCTCCAGGTGATCACCAATGCCGAGGTCGTCGATCATGAGGGGATACAGGGCAACTTCTCCACCGGCGTGATGATCGCCCCGGCCATGACCTATCGAAAGATTGAGCACGGGGTGACCGTTTTGGCCACCGGCGGCGAGGAATACAAGCCCCGGGACTATCTCTACGGGGAGCACCCCGCGGTGCTGACGCAGCTGGAACTCGAGGGGCGCATAGCCACGGGGGAGCTGGACCCCCGCAAGCTCGGCCGTGTCGTGATGATCCAGTGCGTGGGGTCGCGCACCGAGGAACGCCCCTCGTGCAGCAGGATATGCTGCGCCGTGGCGATTAAGAACGCCCTCAAGCTCAAAGAGCTGGCCCCGGCACTCGATGTCCACATCCTCTATCGTGATATCCGGACCTACGGACTCCTCGAGCAGCACTACACCCGGGCCAGGGAGCAGGGCGTTGCATTTACCCGCTACCGCCCCGAGCGCGCACCCACAGTGCAGGGTAGTCGGAGGGGCAAAGGCAAGGTCTCCGTAAAGGTCTGGGACGACGCCCTCAGGACAAATCTCGTCATCGAGGCCGACCTCCTCGTCTTGAGCGCGGCGATCATCCCGGGTGAGAACGAGGAGCTCGCGGCCATGTTCAAGGTCCAGCGGAACTTGGAGGGATTCTTCCTCGAGGCCCACGTGAAGCTGCGGCCCGTGGATTTCTCCAGGGAGGGGCTCTACATGTGCGGCCTTGCCCACGCGCCGAAGCTCATGGATGAAACCATCTCCCAGGCCCAGGCGGCAGTAGCCAGGGCAGCCACCCTCCTTTCTAAAGATGAGATAGAGGTGGGTGGGGTGATCGCGCGGGTCGATCCGGAGCTCTGCGCCGCGTGTCTGATCTGTGTGCGGGCCTGTCCCTATGGGGTGCCCGTTATCGGTGAGGACGGCTCTTCCGTGATAGACCCGGCCAAGTGCCAGGGTTGCGGAAACTGTGCGGCCGAATGCCCCCAGCGGGCGATTCAGCTGCAACACTACCGGGATGTACAGCTTATCGCCAAGGTGACGGCCTTGGCCGAGGAGAGGACGCATGGGATTTGAGCCGCAGATCCTCGCCTTCTGCTGCGAGCATTGAGCCTATTCGGCAGCGGACCTGGCAGGTTCGATGAGACAAAGCTATCCGGCGAATGTCAAGCTCATCAGGGTCCCCTGTACCGGGAGGGTCGATGACGTGCATCTTATGAAGGCCTTTGAAGAGGGGATGGATGGGGTCTATGTGGCTGGTTGTCTGGAGGGGGAGTGCCACTTCCTCAGGGGTAATTTGCGGGCCAAGAAGCGGGTGGGGCATGTGCAGGGGATCCTGGCCGCCTTGGGGATCAACCCCGAGCGGCTCCAGATGTACAACCTCTCAGCGGCCATGGGGGGGAGGTTTGCCCAGATCGCCCGGGAGATGACGGAACGAGTCAGGGCCTTGGGCCCGAGCCCCGTTACAACGGGGAAGGGAAGGGAATTCGTCGAAGAAGAACAGGAGGAAAAAGGACAATGATCGTTGCGGAGGCCAAACCCATAGAAGAAGTTCTGGCGATGATCGATCGGTACGACAAGATCATCCTGGCCGGGTGCAAGGAATGCGTGGCCGTCTGTGCGGCCGGGGGGGAGAAGGAGGTCCAACTCCTCGCCTCGGCCCTGCGTACGGCGAGAAAGACCGCGGGCAGGGAGCTCGAGATCCGGGAGGTGACCCTGGAGCGGCAGTGCGACCCGGAGTACGTGGAGGGGATCAGGGGGTTCGCCGGGGACTACCAGGCCATCCTGTCCATCGCCTGCGGGGTTGGGGTCCAGTATATGGCCGAGCACTACAAGACCATCCCCGCCCTGCCCGGGCTGAATACCTTATTTATGGGGGGGTCCCTCGAGCAAGGGGTCTGGAGCGAGCGCTGTCAGGGGTGCGGGACCTGTATCCTGCACCTCACCGGGGGGATCTGCCCAGTCACCCGCTGTGCAAAGAGCCTGTTTAACGGCCCGTGCGGGGGTTCGGCTCATGGCAAGTGCGAGGTGGATAAAGAGATCGAATGCGGCTGGCAGCTCATCATCGACCGCCTCAAGGAGCTGGGGGAGTTTGAGGCCAGGTATACCGAGCTCTTTCCTATCAAGGATTGGTCAACGAGCAGAGACGGGGGACAGCGAACGATCACGAGGGAGGATTTGAAGCAATGAAGACGGGAAGCCGCCTGGAGAAGGTCCTGGAAAAAGGTCAATTCGCCGTTACCTCGGAGTGCGGGCCCCCCCGCGGGGCCGATCCCGATGTCATCCGCGAAAAGGGAGCGCTGCTCAAAGGCGTCGTCGATGCGGCGAACATCACGGACTGTCAGACCTCCGTGGTCAGGATGTCGAGCCTGGCCTCCTGCCTCATCCTCAAAGAGATGGGGTTTGACCCCATCCTCCAGATGGTCACGAGGGACCGCAACCGCATCGCCATCCAGAGCGACATCCTGGGGGCGGCCGCCCTGGGGATCAACAATATCCTCTGCCTGTCCGGGGACCACCAGCGCTTCGGCGATCACCCCCAGGCCAAGAACGTCTATGATATAGATTCCATCCAGCTCATCATGACGGTCAAAAAGATGAGGGATGAGGGCCGGTTTCTCAACGACGACGAGCTGACGAAACCCCCCAAGCTTTTCATCGGGGCGGCGGCCAACCCCTTTGCCGACCCCGTTGAGATCAGGGCCCTCAGACTGGCCAAAAAGGCGGCGGCAGGGGCCCAGTTTATCCAGACCCAGTGCATCTTTAACCTCGAGCGCTTCGGGCAGTGGATGCGCGAGGTGGTCGATAGGGGGCTCCACGAGAAGGTTGCTATCCTGGCCGGCGTCACCCCGCTCAAGTCCGTGGGCATGGGAAAGTACATGAAGAACCTGGTGCCGGGGATGGACGTGCCTGATCAGGTCATCGAGCGGCTCAAGGGAGTCCCCAAGGAGAAACAGAGTGAAGAAGGGATCAAGTTCTGTATCGAGACTATTGAGCAGGTGAGGGAGATGGAGGGGGTGCGGGGTGTCCATATTATGGCCATTGAGTGGGAGGAGAAGGTTCGCGAGATTGCGGAGGGAGCCGGTCTGCTTCCCAGGCCGAAGGTATAACAAATCAAAACGAGGGAGGAAGAGCAATGGCGAAGAAGATCTTGATAGTTGATGATGATCCTGATCTGGTAGAGGCTGTTTCCACCATCCTGGAGAGCAAGGGCTATGCGGTAGCTGCCGCCTATGGAGGGGTCGAGGGAGTGGCGAAGGCCAAAAGCGAGAGCCCCGACCTCATCGTCCTCGATGTGATGATGCCGGACAAGGATGGGTATGAGGTCTGCAAGGAATTGAAGGCCGACGAGCAGTACCGTTCCATCCCCATCCTCCTCCTGACCGCCGTGGTCTCCAAGATATCCACCACCAAGTATACGCAGCAGATGGGGATAGAGACGGAGGCGGATGACTATGTCGACAAGCCGGTGGAACCTGACGAACTGGTCAGGAGGATAGAGGCCCTCATGGCTAAATAATGGAGGAGGGACGCCTGCAGTCCCGCACTACTTTGTATAAATCAGGGAATGCGGCCCCGCTCCCCAGCACAGAACAAGCCGAAGGTGCCCCTTTGGGCAGAATACGGGGTCCCGCAAGCGGGAGATGTCGCAAAGTGACACAATATAGATTTACGGAAGCGGGATGCCGGAGACGGCAGGATACGAGGGTTCAATCCCGCACCTTACTTTAGATTTTACGGACTGCGGGATCCCTGCCGCTCTGCGGCATCCCCTCATCAAGAATCCAAAGGGTGGGGAGCAAGCGGGAGATGTCGCAGAGCGACAGTGCGGGACTAGACCCCGTGGAGCCTTGAAGGGCGGAGCATAGACCGTGAGTGAGACGAGAAAGATCCTGGTGATCGATGACGAGGCCGTCATGCGCGACGGCTGCTGCCGGATCCTCGCCAAGGAAGGGTGCGAGGTCCTCACGGCAGCCAATGGGGAGGAGGGGCTGGCGGCCATCCAGGGGGACCCCGAAGGCCTTGAGGTGGTCCTCCTTGACCTGAAGATGCCGGGGCTGGGCGGGATGGAGGTGCTGGAGCAGGCCAAAGAGATCAACCCCGCCCTCCTCATCGTGGTCGTCACCGGCTATGCCACGGTCGACACGGCCGTCGAAGCCATGAAAAAGGGCGCCTATGACTTTATCGCCAAGCCCTTCACCCCGGATCAACTCCGTTTGGTGGTCAACCGGGCCCAGGAGAAGCGAAGGCTGGAGCTGGAGGCCGAGCAGCTGCGGGCGGAGGCGGCCCGTAGCCTCAGGGATGTGGCCACGGAAAAGAGCAAGATCAAGACCATCGTTCACTGCATGGCGGACGGGATCTTGGTGACGGAGAGGGAGGGACGGATCGTGCTCATCAATCCGGCAGCGAGCAGGATGCTCGGCATCGACACCGCCGCGTGCCTGGAGAGGCCGCTGAGCGAGGCAGTCGGTGATGAGAAGCTCATTGAGGCCGTGGGGGGGGTGGTGGAGCCGGCGAACCCCGAGGTGACCGTCATCTCCCAGGAACTCCAGATGGGGGATTCCTTGATTAGGGCCCACACCGCGGCGGTCAAGAGCGAAGCGGGAGAGGTGTTGGGGACGGTCACGGTCCTGGAAGACATGACGTATCTCTTGGAGCTTGACCGCATGAAGGGGGATTTTATCGCCATGGTCTCCCACGAGCTGCGCTCCCCCATCTCGGCCATCGGGCAGAACATCAACCTGATCCTGGACGGCCTGGCCGGTGATACCACTGAAAAACAGCGGCACCTGCTTTCGAGGGCCAAGGAGCGTTCCAAGGGCCTCCTTGATCTCATCGGCGACCTCCTGGAGATATCTAAAATAGACGCCGGGGTGGCTGTGCAGCGCAAGGAACCCCTCCAGGTTGAGGAGGTGGTGCGCACGGTGGTGGAGCTGATGGAGGGAGAGGCCCGGGCCAAGGAGATCTCCCTTGACCCCCGGTTTGATGCCTCGCTCCCGCCGGTGCTGGGGGACAGGGGCAACCTGGAGGGGGTCTTCACCAATCTCGTGAGCAACGCCATCAAATATACGCCGCAGGGCGGCACGGTACGGATAGCGGTGAGTCCCGACGGGGACTACGTCAAGACGGTGGTGCGGGATACCGGCATCGGCATCTCCAAAGAGGACCTGCCCCGGATCTTCGATAAGTTCGCGCGGGTCACGTCGGAGAAGACCCGGGGGATCGTGGGGACCGGTTTGGGCCTTTCCATCGTCAAGAGCATCGTCGAGGCCCATCTTGGTTCTATTTCAGTGGAGAGCGAGGAGGGAAAGGGGACCACGGTTATTGTCCTCTTGCCCCGGGAGACGGGATAAGGAAAGCCCGAGGGGTGAGCAATACTCCGGGATCTGCTAAAGAAACTAGACGAGGTGTGAAGGGAAAACCAGGTGTGTTATACAGAAATCACAACTTTGCGGGCCAAGGGTGTTATAGAGAAACCATATATTCATTGTTGGGCCGACTTGCTGAGGGGGGACATTGAAGACGCTTGATCGCTTGAGCTTGATCGACCGCATCGGTCGGGAGCTCCAGTCACGCATGTCGTACTCGGACATCGATGTCTACCTGAAGGCGTGCGGTATCGACATCGACAAGCCAACGTCAGGGGTCAACAGCAAGTGGGTCTACACCAAGGAGCTGCTGGCAGATGCGCCAGACGACGACGTCGTCCGAATCGCAGATGAGCTCGAGATTCCACATGCGTATGCTGTGGCCACACCCAGCGAGACAGTCGAAGCTACGTTCTGGGAGCCGAATCACTTCCGGTTGTTCCTCAGTCACATTTCCTCCTTCAAGAAGACGGTTGCCGCCCTTCAGGCCGCGCTCAGGAGGTTCGGGATCTCGGCCTTTGTTGCCCACGTGGACATCGAGCCAACGAAGGAGTGGCAGGCTGAGATTGAGGCTGGACTCCACTCGATGGACGCATTGGCGGCCATCTTGATGCCCGGTTTCAAGGAGAGCAATTGGACTGACCAAGAGGTCGGGTTCGCCGTTGCCCGCGGTGTGCTGGTTATCCCGATCACGCGCGGACTGAACCCGTACGGATTTGCTGGCAAGTACCAGGGCTTCAATGCTGCCGGAAAGACCGTCTCCCAAGTCGCCGACGAGGTGCTGCACATCCTGCTGGCCTCTCCCAAGACCCGCTCAAGAATACTCGCCTGTCTCGTAGATACGACGCTCCAGGCCTCTAGCGAGGCCGCAGCGCTCACGAAGCTGGACCGTCTCTCACAAGTAGAGGACCTCCCAGTCACGCACCTGGAAAGGCTCCGGGACGGGGCTGCGAACTCATCAGTGTTCGAGGAGGGGCCGGTCTTGGATCGACTGAATCAATTGCTGGCTGAGCACGATCTCCCGATGGTGTCTAGGGAGAAGATGGCAGCTGGCCTCGATGAGGAGATACCGTTCTAGCGAACGCTGGCCCAACCACACGCTTGACCCGACGGCGAGGACGCGGCGGGTCAGCTAAGCGTTGGGCAGCGCCAAGAGGCTTCCGTGCACAACGAAATCTCCGAAGTGACCCGCCGGGCAATCTTCGACTTCATCACTGCCTCGGGCACTGAGTGGGCCGGCCGATTGCCCGAAGACGACTTCCTGGCGCGACTCTACGATCTCACCTCGATGCCGTCGACCGACCGCAGATTTCCGAACGCCGCCGGTGACATCTGGAAACACCGGATTATGAACTTCGACTGGGATGAGGACTGGGTGTTCTACGACTCTCGATTCAACCTCCTCTGGGCGCCGGACGATGAGTTCCTTCGATTCCTCTGCGAGACAATCCATCCGGTGGTTAGAACAGACCCCGAGAGTGCTCGTACACTTGCAGCCGCCTTCAACGCCGAACTTCAGGCGGACGGCTGGAGTCTTGTCGAGGCCAAGGAGATCTCAGGACGACCGATTTTCGCCCCTCAGAAGGCCGGCCACCGCGCAGAAGTATTCGCTGAACCCACCGGGTGGCAGAAGGTTGATCGCCAACTCCAGGAAGTTCGCCTTCGCCTCGACACCGCTCACTCCGAAGAGCAGTATCAAGCCGTCGGACTTCTCTGCCGCGAAGTTCTAATTTCGGTGGCACAGGAGGTGTTCGACGCCACGAAACACGAAACTGATATTTCTCCCCCCAGTGATACCGATGCCAAGCGCATGTTGGAAGCCATTTTCAACGGCGAACTCCGAGGTGGAGCGAACGAGGAAGCTCGCGCGCACGCGAAGGCGGCAATTCGGCTCGCCCTTGCGCTTCAGCACAAGCGGACTGCCGACTTTCGCATGGCTGCGCTATGCGCGGAGGCGACGTCATCGGTCGTCAACATGCTCGCGGTAATCGCAGGAAGGCGAGGCAGATCGTTATGAGCGGCACAGCAGGGCGCTGCCTAACAAGGCGCTGCAGCTGACACCAAACAGCTCCCCGTTATCGATCTGTGGTACCGTTCTGGCGGCAGGCGCCCGTGTCCCAGCGCTGACGGCCAGCGCTGTTTGGTGCAGCTGAGCGCCGAGCCGTTAATCTGCATAATTCAAACAGATACCCCCAAATTCAGGCGTAGATGAGGTAGATGAGGGGCTATCAATGACTCTCAGGGGTCTCGTTGGTGAGATACTTGGCAACAACTGCCTGCAGAGGGCAGGGCCCCGGTTTTCCCGCAGAGATCAGTTCCAGCGCCTTTAAATCGGATTCCCACATCACGTCGCCGGGGGCGAGTACACAGACGCTCCCCGGCTCGTGCTGCGCAAAGAGCTGATCATCCTTGTAATAGAAGTGGTCCTCCGCGTTTTGCTGGACATCGAAGGAGCGCATATAGGGGGGGATCTCGCTCGGCCTGAACCAGAGCTTGATCTCGCGCTCGGCCTCCTCGGGGGTCGCCGAGGCGTGGATCAGGTTATCCATGCGCTCGCCTATTGTTTTTCCTTCGGCGTCGGTCAACGGCACGACGGTCCCCAGGGAGCGGATACAGCCGGGTCGCTCCTGTCTCGCATCATGGGGGTTGGTGGGTCCGGCGATCTCCCGCACCTTTTTGACGGCGTCCGGTCCCTGGTACACGATGGCGATCACCCGCTGCTTGTGCGGCGCATCGGGATAGTGGATGCGCCCCCTGATATATTCGATGAGGGAGGGGTAGAATACCTTGCCCCGGTGCTCTGCATAGTGTTCCTCCGCCAGTATCCGGGTGACGCTCACCACCTTTGTCCCGGCAAAGCGCAGGCCGCTGTGAAATTCGGACAGCTGTGAGAGCACATAGCCCGTGAGGGAATTCTTCAGGGCGTCCGGTTTGATCAGGACGAGGGTTTGGTCGAGCTCCTTTTGTGTCATAGTCAATTCCTCACTTAAATTGCACGCCAATAGATAGCAGAGGGGGAGGGGATTGTCAAGGAGAGGGGCCCCAAAGGCCTTTTTCGTTTGGATTTCGTGGGCTGCACAAAGACAAGGACAAAGATTCCCCCCATCCCCTTCCGAGATAAGATATTGACAATAATTGATATTTCTGATTTAATTAATAAGAAAATATGAATTATAAAATCGGAGGCACCATGAAGGTATCTGAGCGAGGCCAGGTAACCATACCTAAAAAGTTGCGGGACCGTTACGGACTCCACCCAGAGGTGGAGATCGACTTTGTAGCTGATGAGGATGGCCTCCGGGTCAGAAAACGCACTGCTGCTGGCCACCCGATCCGAGAGGTTTTTGGAATCCTCAAACGCCCTTCTGGGGTCGATACCTATATCGAGGAGATCAGGGGCAGGTGATCACCGCTGTCGATACCAATGTTTTGCTCGATGTCTTTCTGCCTGATCCTCAGTGGGGTAAGCAGTCCCTGCGCGCACTCGAGGCGGCGTATAACCAAGGAGCCCTGGTTATGTGCACCATTGTGTACGCCGAGCTCGTCCCCCAATTTGAAGACAGAGCCCTTCTGGATGCCGCATTGCATAAGATCAAGTGTACCATCGAACCCCCTGACCGCGATTGCGCATTCCTTGCCGGCGAGCGGTGGGGTCTCTACCGTAAACAAGGCGGCAAGCGGGAGCGCATTATCACTGATTTTCTCATCGGGGCTCATGCCCTCCAGCGCGCAGACCGCTTTCTCACCAGAGACCGGGGATTTTACCGCCAATACTTTCAGGAGCTCGCACTCTTTGAAACACCGTGAACCGAGCAAAGGGCAGCGATTCTTCTGACTTCAAAAAAGATTTAGCGATGAAAGAGATATGATTGATTGTAAGGCCTTATGGAAAGAGACACGGGAGTTGGTGCATTCCCGCGAAAACGAGATTGCAGAAAAGTATGTACATTTCCTTAGGGAGGTCGCCAGGCACTATATTTCAAAAGGCAAGAAAGTATTTTTTAGAGAGAATAGAGTTGTGCACTATGGTGAAGGCGGATTTGGCTGGCTCACCATTGAATGCGATGATGATGAGTACGAAGCGTTTGGTGATTATGTGTCAGCAATAAGCTTCGTTCAAAAACTCAGCGAAAGGGACATCAGGGGAAGCATTGAAATTACAGAAGAGAATTGAGAAGCTATAACGTATGAAATATAGTAACCTTAATGGGAGGAAGCATGATTTTAAACCGTGCAGAACTGGAAAAATTTGAAAAGGAACGGATCAGAACAGAGAAGGTAGACTTGCATAAAAATCTTGCCATCCTCGATGCCCTGTATGACGAGGCCGTCGCCCTCGGCGTCTTTCCCCTCAAAGATCCCCTCGAAGGATTAGACGTTGTTCTCAAGATCGCACGGGTCGTGAACCATGTTCCAGCAACTCCTGACAAAGATAGCGAAGACGTTAGATAGGCTTCGCATAGCGTACATGGTCATCGGCGGCCAGGCCGTCCTTCTCTATGGGGAGCCGCGGTTGACCAAGGATATCGACATAACGCTGGGTGTGGGCGTTGAGGAATTTGCGCAGATCACCGACCTGGTGCGTGAGCTTTCGCTCACAGTCCTCGTTGATGATCCTGAGGCCTTCGTACACAAGACGATGGTGCTGCCTGTGATAGAGGATGCAACCGGCATCAGGGTCGATTTTATCTTCTCGCATTCTCCCTATGAACAGCAGGCGATTGCCAGGACACGTGAGGTACCATTCGGAGCGGCGGTGGTGAAATTTGCATCCCTCGAAGATGTCGTTATCCATAAGATCATCGCCGGGAGGGGGAGGGATATCGACGACGTCACGGCGATCCTCTTGAAAAACCCGGATTACGATCATGGATATATTACCAGGTGGCTGAAGGAGTTCGACCAATCGTTACAGGAGGACTTTTCCAGGACCTTCCACAAGATCGTCGGCGAGATTGCCTGAAAGCTCTCAGCCCTCCCATCGCACAATTTCCCCTTGACAAATACTATATATTGTGGTATAGAATTGCAAGAATACTATATAGTTCTTGTTTACGGGTCATATCCAAACCAGGGGGGGTCAGATGTGGCAACCGAATATCATACGAGTAGTGCAGCACGAGGAAGGCCCTGAGCGCCGCTCAATCAACCGTGTGCATACGGCCATACCCTTAACGATCAACCTCGTAGGGAAGGCCGGGGCTCCCACCCCGATTACCGTGCAGACAGGCGATATCTCCCCGAAGGGTCTCTCAACGCTCATCACCATAAGGATCATCAAGGTAGAAGATGGACAGGTCTCCATCCACGAGGGGGTCAAGAACTCCGCCAAGATGATCAAGTACCTCTCAGATGACGCGATATTGGGATTGGGGATCCATATACTGCCGCAGGGCGGGAGCGTGCACGCCATGGGGACGGTCCGGTGGCATGCCAGGAGTGAGAGCAAGGGGTTGTATGCTGTGAGGGCGGGGATTGCGCTCGACGAGATAGACCGTGCGGACAAGAAAGAGTGGTTCGGATTTCTCAGGGCGATATACGAGCACCTGGCATGCTTTTACCGGGAAGGGGGCAACGGGAAGGGCGTAAAGACCCCTGTGCACCCTGTGCATCCCGGCTAGACCTCAGTCTTTTCGAACCCCACCATAGAAAAAACCCTCGATTGACAGGGCCTGAGTTATACGATACCTCTTAGTAAGAGGGGGGGTAAGCATTGCAAGGGTCTCCACAGACCCTTTTTTGTTTCGTTACTTTGTTTCTATTTTTTGCCATGTGGTGTATATTTAAACAAAAAGATGAGGAGATTGAACGGATGGAAAAATTTGACCGTATAACCATAGATCCGGAAATTTGCCTCGGTCAACCCACTATCCGGGGGATGAGGATGACCGTTGCCTTAATCCTTAAGCAGATCGCTGGTGGTATGACGAAGCAAGAAATCTTGAAAGCTTACCCGGAACTAGAAGAAGAAGATATTACTCAAGCGTTGCACTATGCAGCCTGGCTTTCTTCCGAAAAGGCCAAACCGATTCCCTTAAAAGGAGTCGTCGGTGCCCGATCTTGAGTTTCTTGCCAAAAGGATCTTGACCATTGGGGGATATTATAAAGGCTCGTAAACAGATGAAGAACGATAAACAAAGGGTATTACAATTGCAATCGGAGTTGGACAGGTGTATCGCCCTGCTCAAAGAGCGATATAAGCCGCGCAAGATAGTGCTCTTTGGTTCGCTCGCACAAGGAAACGTAGGGCAATGGTCGGATATCGATCTGGTCATAGTCAAAGATACGGATAAACCCTTCTTGGATAGGATAAAAGAGGTGTTGCTGCTCCTTCGGCCTCTGGTTGGCATGGATATCCTCGTCTATACCCCTGAGGAGTTTGCAGAGGTAAGCGGCAGGGATTTTTTTAAGCAAGAGATCCTCTCTAAGGGGATAGTGTATGAATGAAAAAGATCGGAGCATTATTTTAGAGCTAAAAAAGCGATTACCCGATACGGTTAGGGATCACATCCGCAAGGTGATTGCCTTTGGTTCGAGGGTTCGAGGAGAGGACTCTGAAGATTCCGATCTGGATCTCCTGATCTTGGTAGATCGGAAGGCGCCTGAAATAGAAGTTAAGATTGAGGATGTTGCCTACCAGGTGATGTGGGATTATGATTTCAAACCCATCCTCTCGATTAAATTATTTTCCGAAGCTAGTTATCTCAACCTTGTGAGAGAAGGTTTCTCTTTTTATAAAAATATCGAACGCGAAGGAGTATCCCTGTGAAAAAGGAGGTACAACGCCTCCTCGAAAAAGCGGATCATGCATTGGAAGTGGCGAAAGTCCTTGAGCAGCAGGGGTTTATACAGGATGCATCTAGCAAAATTTACTATGCGATGTTTTATGCCGCCCAGGCTCTTCTTAAAGCAGAAAACATTGAGGTGGTAAAACACTCAGCCGTTGAATCTGCTTTGGGTTACCATTTTGCTAAAACAGGCAGAATCGATCCCAAATATCATCGCTTGTTGATTAACGCCCGGAAGATCAGAGAGATTGTAGATTATGATATTCAGGAAGAGATGATCGACCAGACAGCGGTATTAAAGATAGAAGATGGGCGAGAATTTGTATCCGTGGTGAAAGGAATCATAGAGAATTAGGGCCAGGCTACCCCCGCCACTAAGACGGCGGCCGAAGCCGAAGGTGGCCCCTTGGCCAGTGACCACATGGCCAGATCTTCGACAAGGGGGTATGTCTCGCACCACTTTGGTAAAAATATGATTGACGTGATATCGCAGAGCGATAAGGAAGAGGGTTGGGGAAAAAGTAAGGTAAACAATGCAAGGGTCTCCCCAGGCCCTTTTTTGTGGAGCACCACCCAACGGGCGCATAAAGCTATATGGGACGTCTATGTGGTGCGACATCCCGGCCAAGGCTGACGATCAAAGCGGCTGGGATAAATTGAGCCCCGCGGACAATTACGATAGAGAATATGGAACAAGTAGGCGGGGCGACATCCCCCAACTGGGGTCGGGACTATAGTCGGCCAAAAAGTGACATCCTTCTGCTGCTGGGGGCAGCCCGGCAAGGACCGCCCGCTAAAACAGGTGCCCCGAGGGATGCTTTTCTTTGGAGAAAATAGCTCTTGATTTACCCACGGTATTGAGTAATATTACTCAGTATACTGAGTAATTTGTGGGCGCGCGCTCGGCGTGTCAATCATGCCTTTGGAGGCATCGTGTATAAGCGAGCGGTCTTCCATACCTTGTTAAAACGCATTGAAGAACCCCGGCGGTTCATCCAGGTTCTGGCTGGGCCGCGGCAGGTCGGGAAAACCACCATAGCCCGTCAAGTGCTGGAAACCGTCTCTATCCCCGCTCACTTCGTCACCGCGGATGAACCGACGTTACGGGACCGGACCTGGTTGTCCCAGCAATGGGAGATCGCCCGTCTAAAAATTAAGGAAAAAAACAAGAAACAGGGCGCCGTTCTCATCCTTGATGAAACTCAAAAAGTTTCAGGATGGTCGGAAATCATCAAACGCCTTTGGGATGAGGATGCCCGTTCAGATCTTCCCCTGAAGGTGGTGCTTCTGGGGTCCTCGCCACTGCTCGTCCAGAGAGGCCTAACCGAAAGCCTGGCCGGTCGCTTTGAACTCATACCAATCACGCACTGGTCTTATGCCGAGATGAGAGATGCCTTTGGCTGGGATTTAGAGCACTATATTTTGTATGGCGGCTATCCCGGTGCGGCCGGCCTGGTCGATGATCATGAACGGTGGGCCAGATATATCATTGACTCACTCATCGAGACAACGATCTCCCGGGATATTCTCTTGCTGACCCGTGTTGATAAACCTGCCCTCCTTCGACGCTTGTTTCAGCTGTGCTGCGACTATTCGGGGCAGGTGCTTTCGTATCAAAAAATGCTTGGGCAACTGCACGACGCGGGGAATACGACCACACTGGCGCACTACCTCGATCTGCTCAATGGGGCAGGTCTAATCTCGGGATTGGCAAAGTTTTCCGGCAAGCATGTGAAACAACGGGCATCGAGCCCCAAGATCCAGGTTTTAAACACCGCCCTGATGTCCGCGTCCGCCCATCTTTCTTTTGAAAGCGCTCAACAGGATCGTGATTATTGGGGCAGACTGGTTGAATCAGCCGTAGGGGCCCATCTGGTCAACAGCACCAGGGGAAAGAACATAGAGGTATTTTACTGGCTGGAAAGAAATCAGGAGGTGGATTTTATCCTCAGCGCCGGAAATACGGTTGTCGCCATTGAGGTAAAGAGCGGCAGGAGAAGGGAGCGTCTTTTGGGGATGGAAGCCTTTGCAAAGGCCTTCCCGGTAAAACGTCTACTCCTGGTGGGAGAAGGTGGAATTCCCGTGAAGGAATTCTTGTCGACTCCAATTGAAAACTGGCTGAGGTGATTACGGAAACGAAACACGGCAACGGTCCAGGAATAGGGAGATAAACCTACCCCAAGAGAGAAAGGGGTACAAGATGCCGGCTTTAGCATCCCTGGAAGACTTAAAAGCAGCCCAGAAAGATCTTCTCGCGGCGAAGGATCTGGATGAGCTGAAGGCGGTCTTTAAAAAGTGGAGACGCATCGGCTGGAAAAATATGTGCAAGCTCTGGTTACAAGAGAGGACGCCGGAACAATTGAAGGGAGAGAGGAAGTAAATTCGGGTGGGAAAGTGTGTGGAGTCCCGCTGTCAAAATAGTTACAGAATGATAATAAGGGGGCGGGACGACATCTCGGCACAAAAGGTCCATCCTTCCAGTGCTGAGAGAGCCCCACGGACGAGCACATAGCAGCATACGGAACGCCTGTGTGGGGCGATATCTCCCAACTGGAGTCGGGACTGTAAGCCCCCAAGAGTTGACGCCCAATGCGGCCGGGGGGAGTTAGAGGAAAGAACTCCGGAACAGTTGAAAGGCGGGGGCGAGTAGTGAATAGTGTAGACCTGACACCATTGGGTTGACCTATAATTAATGTTGCCTTTAGTGTAAAACTTAACCCAAACCAAGCAGATGGCTGCGAAAAAAGAATATTGGCAGATTAACACAGCACGAATTGCGGATGAGATCCGTTCGGCTGCCTCAGATTCCCGCACCGAAGAAGATCTCAAGATGCGCGTTGAGCCGATACTCAGAAGAGCATTTAAGGATATCGGCATAGACATCGATATTGTCGCCTATGAAAAGGCAACCGCCCTCAGAGCCAAAATGGATGCCGTCTATGGCTACCTAATCATTGAATATAAAGTGCCGGGCAAGTTGGCAACGAAATCTGGTCAAAGAGAGGCCAAGAAACAACTTGAGCGATATCTCTCGGAAGAAGCACTCAATCATCGCCCGCAAGAAGAAGCATTTCTCGAAAAGGCAATCGGAGTATCCATAGACGGCCAAATGATTATGTTTGCACGGTATACCCGTGCACCCAAGGTTATTACAACACCTGTTCCCATTTTACCGGCGCAACGAGAACTCTTTCCCGAAAAGTCCGCCAAAATTGGATTCCACTTCTTGGGGCCTTACCCCATCACTAAGGACAGCCTTACCAACTTTCTCATTTTTGTCCGAGCCGCTGCTAGGAGGCCCCTTACTGCAAAAGATCTTAGCGATGTATTTGGTCCTGAGCATGATGTCGCACGTCAAGCTGTATCTGAAATCTACTCTGCGGTCATGAGAGCCCAAAGGCTCAGCGCGCCGTCACGGATTAAGGCTTTCTTTACCGAGTGGGACAGGATTTTCGGCGTTGTCTACGGCCAGGAGCTTGAAAAGGCCGAGAAGGCCGCGGAAGAGACTGCGAGTCTTTATCAGATGCCGGGCGGTGTAAGGCTCAAACAACTGCTCTTTGCCATACATACCTACTATGCTTTTCTCATGAAGATCATTGCCGTTGAGCTTCTCGCCATGCAACGAGAGAGCACAATTACATCCTTTGTCAGAGACCTTGGGGCATTGGATGATGATGCCCTTAAAGAAAGGCTGACGCGGCTTGAGGACGGCACGGATTTCATTGATAAAGGAATAGTGAATTTCTTGGAGGCTGATTTCTTCCGCTGGTATCTTGATGGATGGAATCGATCTCTTGCCAATACCTTCCGCACCATCGTTCGTGCCCTATCGGTCTTCGAACCAGCGACGCCTATATTGGAACCAGATTGGACCCGTGACCTACTGAAGAAGCTGTACGAGATGATCGTTCCCAAAAAGCTCAGACATGACCTCGGAGAGTTCTATACCCCTGATTGGCTGGCAGGATACTTGATTGACCGGAGTGGATACCCAGGCGATCCGAATACGAGATTTTTAGACCCTGCCTGCGGGTCCGGCACGTTTTTAGTGGAAGCCATTCACCGCGTGATCCATACTAACCGCTCCAGAAAAAAGATCGATTGGGGAAATGTGGGCAGCCTTATACTGAACAATATCGTCGGATTTGATCTGAATCCTCTGGCCGTCCTCGCCGCCAGGACAAACTATCTGATCGCCTTTGCCCCGTTCATCCCGTTTGTGAGACCTATTTCCATCCCCGTCTATCTCTGCGATTCAGTTTTGGCCCCCACTCGGGCCAGTAGGGAGGACGAATTTGATTTTGGAGCGGTAACGTTTTCGACAACTAAGGGCGATTTCCTTTTCCCTTCCGTTATGCAAGATAAGGAGAAGATCGATCAGTTTGCCTCTTTGATCGAAACCGGTCTGAAGGGGCAACAGAACCCTGAAAGTTTTTCAACTCTATTAATGAAAAGGCTACCCCTTTCAGAGGGAGACGGAAGGCTTCTTGTGAGGGTTTACAGTCGAATCAAGGAATTGGAAGAGCAAGGGGAGAATGGAATCTGGGCTCGTTATATAAAGAATGCCTTTGCGCCTGTCTATCTGGGCCGTTTTGACTATGTGATCGGCAATCCCCCTTGGATACGGTGGGGATATTTGTCCGACGACTACCGCAAACGAACCCTTGATCTCTGGCAACGATACGGACTTTTCTCCTTAAAAGGGCATGCGGCGAGGCTCGGAGGAGGGGAGAAAGATTTCTCCATGTTATTTACCAATGCCTCATCCGATAATTACCTCAAGGAAAACGGGAAGCTGGCCTTCCTCATCACCCACGAGGTCTTCAAATCAAAGGGGGCAGGTGAAGGATTCAGACAATTTGAGCTTAAAGAGAAAAAGATCCCTCTCCGCGTCCTCCTTATGGAGGATATGGTCGATCTCAAGCCCTTCCAGGCCGCGAATAAGACCTCATTGTTCGTTTTAGAGAAGGGGAAGCCTACCTCTTATCCAATCCCCGTCGTCATTTGGAACAGGGTTCCGGGAACTGGGTCCATTTCACCAGATTGGACGTTAGCCGAGGTACTCTCTCGCACAGAGAGAAACGCGGTACAGGCCATCCCGGTTGACCCATCCAAGATCAGCTCTTCATGGCAAACAGCCTCCGCTGCTTCTCTGAAAGGATCTGAAAAGATAAAAGGGGGAAACGCCTATAAAGCCCGACTCGGGGCGAGGGTTGAACCCTACGGCGTTTTCTGGCTGCGCATAAAAGAGGTCCGTCCTGATGGACTACTCGTTGTTGAAAACATGATCGAGCGGGGAAAGAGGGACATTCCCTCAACTTCTACTGCCATTGAAAAGGACCTTGTATACCCTGCGGTGAGCGGGGGAGATATAGTTCCTTTTGGAGTAAAAGGCAATGTTTATGTTCTTATTTCACAGGACCCTGCGAAACGTCTTCCCTACCCTGAGTCGTGGATGACCACGCATGTCCCTTTGACCTATGCCTACCTAAGGAAGTTTAAAGACATCCTCCTATCACGGGGATCGAAGGTCGTTCGAGAACTTGCTCAAGAAACGGAATTCTACGCAATGTATGGTATCGGTGAATACACCTTTGAAAAATATCGTGTTGTTTGGAAACGGATGGCCTCGAAAATGGTTGCCGTGGTTCTGTCCAGGCTTCGAACCCCGTTTGGTCTGAAAACAGCCATCTCTACGGACACGACCTCATTTTTTTCTGTCGACGATGAAAACGAGGCCCATTATCTATGCGGTATCTTGAACTCAGATGTTGTCAATGAATATATCCGCAGTTTCTCTTCGCCTGGGAGAGGTTTCGGAGCCCCATCTGTGATGAATCAGCTTGCTATTCCTCAGTTTAATGGTAATAATAGAATTCACATAAAGATCGCCGAGCTTTCCCACAAGGCCCATAATCTGGTAACCCAAAAGAAAGAGATCGGGAAATTGCAGAATAATTTAAATGAGGCTATCGAAAAGTTATGGAATATAAAGTCCTAACTCCTTCAGATCAGGGATATCCCAAACGCTTGATTGAACGTCTTGGGGACTCTTCCACAGAGCGAATTTTTTATCAAGGGCCATTAGATTTTCTTACAAGATTCACCATAGCGGTGATCTCTGCCGACACCATCAATGGTTTGGCCATGATGGCAACTAATCAGTTGTTATTCACCATCCGTGAATATGGCCTCAATCTCATCGGGGGATGGCATTCTGTTATGGAAACAGAGATATTCCGCCTCGGATTATTTAGAAGGAACACCACCGTCACGCTGTTTACCGCAAAAGGCTTAGAGCGTGAGACCTTTGAATCCTTTCTCGAGACGAGGTTTCATCCACCTCTCCACGAGTTTCCAGAGAGGGAAGAGTATTTCCGCCGCGCCAAGGAAGGGAAATTATTAATGCTCTCCATTTCTCCTCCTCAAGAGGGCAGGATGAAGCGGCAAAATATTATATACAGAAACTGGTTGGCCTGCGTCCTATCTGATGTCGTCTTCGTCCCTTTTGCTGAAAGAGGAACCAAAACCCTCACGTTAGCCAAGCAAGTTCTCGCTGCTCAAATTCCTATCTTTACAACAGATCACGAGACCAATAGCAACCTTCATCAATTAGGAATCCCTGGTTTTTCGCGTAAGTCAGTAGGGGGGTACCTGGAGCAATTGGGGGCCCATCGAGCCCAGTTGTCTGAAGGGGAAAATGATAAGATTATATTGGATGGTCCACCCTCTAAGCCAGAAAACAAACCCCGCAAGCTTGTTCAGGGAAAATTGAATTTCTAGGAAATAACGAGGACAGATCTCCACTTTTGACAGAAATAATTGCGCGAACAGGAGGAGTCAAATCTTCATTCGTGACATTTGGATGAGTCCGCAGAAAGAGGTTGATGTTGAAGACCTTTGTTGGGGTTACTGATAACGATTGGTTTGAATTCCTGGCAGGACTGTGGGGGATTGATAATGATATTAAAATGCGTTGGGCATAAAGGAGGTTAAGAATGAGTCTCTGGTTGGTTCGAGGTGATCAATACGGTCAATATCAAGAGTTGGCTTTAGACAATGGTTTCGCTTATGTTGGATTTGTTGAGGTAGCAGACCTCAGTGAGGCTAAAGCAAGAGAAGCGGTGTTTGATCTTTGCCGCAAAGCATATGAAGATGCGTCAGAAGCGAGTCTCAGGAACTTTGGAACACAGTTATTTTCGTTTGCCCATCGGATACAGAAAGATGATCTCGTGGCAATGCCACTTAGGAGTCGCCCGCAGATTGCTATTGGTCTTGTGACTGGACCGTATCAATATCGTACCGATCTTGGAGAAATTCGGCACACACGTCCTGTAAAATGGATTAAACTTGATATTCCCCGTACCGTCTTTGGTCAGGACTTGCTTTATTCACTCGGTGCTTTTATGACTGTTTGCCAGATTCAAAGAAACAATGCTGAATCACGGGTACAAGTAATCTTAAAAGATAATAAAGACCCAGGGTTCCTTAGTCCAGATAAGGGAGAAGAAGGCGATGAGGCGCTTGGACTTCCAAGTAATGTAGAGCAACTTGCCCGCGATCAAATCCTTCTCCATTTAGAGAAGCAATTTAAGGGTCACAATTTGTCTCGGCTCGTTGATGCAGTACTACGTGCCGAAGGCTACCAAACGCGATTAGCACCGCCAGGCCCTGATGGTGGCGTTGATATTCTTGCTGGTCAGGGACTGCTTGGATTCGAGACACCGAGGCTTTGCGTGCAAGTTAAGTCATCAAATTCCCCTGCCGACGTCACTATACTTCGAACTTTGCAAGGTAGTATGGCTACCTTCAAAGCAGATCAAGGTCTTCTTATAAGTTGGGGTGGTTTTAAGAAAGGAGTTGAGACTGAAGCTCGACTAAACTTTTTCTCAGGGAAGTTGAGGGGTCAAATCTTCATCCGTGACATTTCCTAGACCAGCTTGGGGGGCATCGGAAAATAAAAGAGGTGACGGCCTTAAATAATTCAAACACTTAACTATGTTAGGCTCACATCATGGACAAGACAGAAATCAGATCAGATATCAAAAAGGCCAAAACCCTTTCCGATTATGAAGCAGTCGAAGTGCTGTGGGGCGCGCTCACGAACATGGCAACTTTACTGGACGATAGAAAAGAGCAGCACAGCGTTGTAACGCTTCTCGATGCGATCCAGGAGGAAGACATCAGGCCGATACTGAACCTTGGTGCAATCGAAACGCTCATCTATTTAGATCCTCCGCTGGAAACTGTCCTTGCAAATCAACATGAAAGGCTTGAATCAGAAAGAATCGAAAAAGCAATCGGTATGGTCAGATCTTCACGGCAGTCAGATCCAAGAAAGGCATTAAAAAATTTGGGAGAAGTGCTCAAAAGCATACGGAATCAAAGAGCACATGGATTTAAGACACCTTCCGGTCCCCGTGCAAGCGAAATACTCTCATCGGCACGGGTTATTTTATTGTCACTATGTAACAGTGCCATAAAAATAATTAAGTAAGGAGAGGGGTAGAATGCTTATGCGTGACGTTTCCGGGGGCCAAGGCAAGGGACGGGCAGGTGTTGACGGGCGTGTCTCATTGCATTCCTTC
>Ga0307437_1000681_pt1 | contig 25429 bp, 18 predicted proteins | sample SalMarWE160390MG_FD_202146 | JGI IMG/M metagenome (GOLD analysis project Ga0307437, IMG submission 202146) | Salt marsh sediment microbial communities from the Plum Island Ecosystem LTER, Massachusetts, United States - WE1603-90 | ecosystem: Environmental > Aquatic > Marine > Intertidal zone >...
GGAGATAAGGTTTCCTTCTGGGGCTTCGGAAATTTTAGATAAATTGGCTACCACCGGGATTTTGGGGCTAATTTCCTTTTTGGGAATTTTGGGAGTATTTTTGTGGTTAGGATTTAAAGGATTAATTAAAAAAGCGGCCAAAAGAGATTCTCTCTGGATTTTTAGCTTGGGTATTTTTGCCAGTTGGCTGGCTGCGGCAGCCGCCCTCTTTTTCTACCCTACCAATTTCTCTTTGGGCTTTCTCTTCTGGATTTTTACGGCCAGCTTTATTGCTTTCAGTGACTCCAGAATAAAAAGCTGGGAACTTAAACCTTCTTCTTTGGCCAATATCGGAGTTTCATTCATTTTCATTTTTATCTTAATTCTGGGAATAGGAATTTTTTTCTTGGCCGGTCAGAGATATATTGCTGAAATTAAATACTCCCAGGGGATAGAAGCCCAACAAGCCGGGAATAATCAGGATTCAATGAATTATCTTTTAAGCGCCATTTCTCTTACCGGAGGAAGTCAGGATAATTATTGGCGAGACTTTTCTCAAGTTTGTCTCTTCAGAATTAACGAAGAACTTCAGAGAGAAAACCTGTCTCCGGAGGAACTTTCCCAGATAGTAAATCCTTTAGTCAGCGATGCGGTTAATTCAGCCAAGCAGGCCACTGATGTAGCCCCGGCCAATGTGGCTAATTGGATAGTGAGAGGTTTTGTTTATCGCAATGTCATTAACTTAATTGGGGGAGCTTCCGACTGGGCAATAACGTCTTATCAAAAAGCAGTGGAATTAGAACCGACCAATCCCTATATTTATACTGAGCTTGGTCAGGTTTATTCAGCTACCGGGGATATGGAGCAGGCTAAAGAGCAATTCCAAAAAGCCCTGAGCTTAAATGAAAATTATTCCAACGCCAGATATTTCTTGGGATTAATTTATGATAAAGAAGGCAAAAAGAGCCAGGCGATAGAGGAGTTTGAGAGGATTGTTGAATTAAATCCCGGGAATGAAGAGGTAAAGAAAATTTTAGCAAATTTAAGAGAAGGCAAAGCCGCCCTCGAGGGGATAGTAGAATCTACTACTCTTCCGATCGAAGAGTAACTGATAGGAAAGTTAGAAGAAAGGTGAAGGGTTGACAAATTTTTGAAAATGGACTAAAATTATTTTTACTGAGTTTAAATTCCTTAAAGCGTTTTTTTAACACTTGATTTCTTATTTGTACTAAAACTAAATAGCTCTATTGCCCTAAAGAGAACAGAAATTAGGGTATTTTATTTTGTTTTTTAAAGCATGGATTCTCTTAATATTAAAAATTTTGGGAAAGCCAAGGTTTTCCTGCCCCTACCCTATTTAATCTCTATTCAAAAAGAGAGCTGGCAAAGGTTTTGGGAGAGAGATTTAAAAGAGCTTTTTCAAGAAATTTCACCAATCCGAGATTATACCGAGAAAGAGCTTGAGCTCTGGTTTTTGGATTACAAGTTAGATGAGTCAAAATATAAAAATGATTTGGAGGCAAAGAAGAACAATGACTCTTTTGAGGTCGCTTTGCGAGTAAGAGTAAAATTAGTCAATCTTAAAACCAAAGAGATTAAAGAACAAGAAGTTTTTTTAACTGATTTCCCCTTAATGACAGAAAGGGGAACTTTTATTGTTAATGGGGTAGAAAGAGTAGCTATTTCTCAATTAATTCGCTCACCGGGGGCGTTTTTTACTACTCAAACTACAGGTAATAAAAATCGTTTCGGAGCAAAAATTATTCCCAATAGGGGAGCTTGGTTAGAATTTGAAACAGACAATTCAGGTTTTATTGGAGTAAAAATTGACAGAAGAAGAAAAGTAGCCGCCACCTGCCTCTTACGAGCTTTTGGCCTGTCTGCGCAGGCAGGCGTTGATAAAGATTCAGATATTAAGGAACACTTCCAAGACGTTAACAAAGGCGAGCTCAATTATATTGAAGAGACCCTGAAGCGCGATACTACTCATAATCAAGCAGAGGCCTTGGTGGAAATTTATCAAAGATTAAGACCGGGCGATCTGGCCACTCCGGATACAGCCAGAGAGCTGATTGAAAATATGTTCTTTAATTTTGAGAGGTACGACCTTTCCAAAGTTGGCAGATGGAGAATGTGGCAAAGGCTGCCTGGTCAAAAATCAAAGCCGGAAGTAAGCGTGCCTGATAGGGTTTTGAAGCCCGAGGATGTAATAGATGTCATGCGGGAAATTATCAGATTAAATAACGATCCTGAAGGGAGGGCCGACCAAATTGACCATCTAGGCAACCGAAGAGTGAGGACAATGACCGAACTCCTCCAAAACCGACTGCGAGTAGGGTTTATGAGAATGGAAAGGATTATTAAAGACAGAATGTCTACTCTTGACATTCACGCTCTAACTCCAATTCAGCTAATCAACCCCCGTCCGGTAATGGCAGTGGTAAAGGAATTCTTCACTTCCTCGCAAATGTCTCAATTTATGGACAATGAAAATCCTTTGGCTGAATTAGAGCACAAAAGAAGATTGTCAGCTACTGGCCCTGGAGGATTAACACGCGAGCGGGCCGGATTTGAAGTTAGAGACGTTCAACCTTCTCACTATGGCCGAATTTGTCCCATTCAAACCCCCGAAGGGCCCAATATTGGATTGGTTGGCCACTTAGCTTCATTTGCCAGATTAAACTCTTACGGCTTTTTAGAAACCCCTTATTTTAAGGTAGAAAAAGGCAGAGTAACATCTGATATACATTACCTTAATGCTTATGAAGAAGAAAAGTATAATATTGCTGCGGGGGCAGTACCGATTAATGAAAAAGGATACATTATTCCTTCAAAAGTTGAGGCCAGAATTAAAGGGGAACCGGGTTTAGCAGATAAAAATAAAATTGATTTCATTGATGTTTCTACCGAACAATCAATTTCGATAGCTACCTCCCTAATTCCTTTTTTACAGAATGATGATGCCAACCGGGCCTTGATGGGTTCTAATATGCAAAGACAATCTGTGCCTTTAGTCAGCCCAGAGCCGCCTTTAGTGATGACCGGCGTAGAAGAAAGAGTGGCCAGGGATTCAGGACAGGAGGTTATTGCTGAAGAAGACGGTAAAGTAGTTGAGGTTGATGCCGACCATGTTACTCTCAAACCTAAAAAACAGAAATCCAAAGTATATTATTTGAAAACTTTTGCCAGAACCAACCAATACACTTGTTTTCACCAAAAACCAATAGTCAAGAAAGGGCAGAGAGTGAAAAAAGGTGACGTTTTGGCTGATGGCGGGTCCATTTCTCAGGGACATCTGTCTTTAGGTAGAAACGTTTTGGTGGCTTTCCTGCCTTGGCGGGGCCAGAATTTTGAAGATGCCATTGTGGTTTCCGAAAGATTAGTTAAAGATGATGTTTATACCTCTGTTTATGCTGAGAACTTTATCTGTGATGTCAGAGAAACAAAATTAGGGCCAGAAGTAACTACCTGTGATATTCCCAATGTTGGTGAAGAAAAATTAAAAGATTTAGATGAAGAAGGAATTGTCAGAATTGGAGCTGAAGTGGGTCCTAACGATATTTTAGTTGGAAAGATTTCTCCCAAAGGAGAAGCCGACTTAACTGCTGAAGAAAGATTACTAAGAGCAATTTTCGGTGAAAAAGCCCGGGAAGTTAAAGACACCTCTTTGTTAATGGAACACGGAAAACATGGGAGAGTGGTGGGAGTGAAGACTTTTTCTAGAGAATTGGGGCATAAACTGGAGCCGGGAATCATAAAAAGAATAGAAGTGGAGGTAGCCGAAGTTAGAAAAATTCGCTCCGGCGACAAGTTGGCCGGCCGCCACGGAAACAAAGGAGTAATTTCTAAGGTTTTACCAGCTGAAGAAATGCCTTTTTTAGGAGATGGAACGCCGGTAGATATTGTTTTGAATCCTTTAAGCGTGGTTTCGAGGATGAATCTTGGTCAAATTTTAGAAACTCATTTAGGCTGGGCGGCTAAAAATTTAGGCTATCATGCCGTCTCCCCAGCTTTAGCCGGAGCTACCGAAGAGGACATAAAAGAGGAACTTAAAGCGACTGGGCTTTCTGCAGACGGAAAAACGATTTTGTATGACGGCCGGACCGGGCTTCCTTTTCCAGAAAAAATTACCGTCGGCTATATCTATATGATGAAATTAATTCATATGGTGGAAGATAAAATCCATATGCGTTCGATTGGACCCTATTCTTTGATTACCCAACAGCCCTTGGGAGGGAAAGCTCAATTCGGCGGACAAAGATTTGGGGAAATGGAGGTTTGGGCCTTGGAAGGATATGGAGCTGCCCATACGCTTCAGGAAATGCTGACTATAAAATCTGATGATGTGCCGGGCCGGGCGGCTACCTATGAAGCCATCTTAAAGGGGGAGGAAATTAAAAATCCAAATATTCCCGCCTCTTTCAATTTATTGATAGCCGAACTAAAGTCGTTAGGACTGTCTGTCGAAGTAAAAGAAAAACCCAAAGAGGAAACTAAATAAAATTATGCGCGTAGCAGATTTAGAAGCCATTAGAATAAAATTAGCTTCACCGGATGAGATTTTAAATTGGTCTCATGGTGAAGTAACTAAGCCGGAAACTATTAATTATAGAACCCAAAGGGCGGAAAAAGATGGGTTGTTTTGTGAACGAATTTTCGGTCCAGAAAAAGATTACGAATGTTACTGCGGCAAGTATAAGAGAATTCGTTATAAAGGAATAATTTGTGACAGGTGCGGAGTGGAGGTAACTAAGGCGGCGGTCAGGCGAGAGAGGATGGGACATATTAAATTAGCCAGTCCGGTTTCTCATATTTGGTTCTTAAGGGGAGTTCCTTCCAGAATGGGTCAGGTTCTTGACATTCCCATGCAGCAATTAGAAAAAGTAATTTATTTTGCCTCCTATGTAATTACTGACGTAAATGAAGCAGCTAAGAAAAAAGTATTAGAGGAAATTGAAAGAGAATATAAGAGAAAGTCCAAAACTAATCCGCCGTCCGCCAGCCGGCGGAGCGGATCAAAATCTAAAAAGAAACTGAAGAAAAAAGAATTAGCAGAATTAAAGATAGCCAGAGATAGGGCCAGGGAAGAGGTTCTTTCTATTCAACCTTTAAATATTGTTTCTGAAGTGGATTACCACGACCTATCTTTGAAATACGGTGAAGTATTTGAAGCGGGAACGGGAGCCGAAACCTTAAAGAAAATTTTTGAAAACATTGATTTTAAAAAAGCAATTGCCAATTTAAATGCCGAATTAGAAAAAGAAAAATTAGCTCCAGTTTCCCGCCGCAGGATTTTAAGAAGAATAAAACTCTTTCAAGGAATGCTAAGGGCCGGAAACAGGCCAGAATGGATGTTTCTGACTTGCCTGCCGGTATTGCCGCCGGATTTGCGACCGATGGTCCAGCTGGACGGGGGAAGATACGCCTCTTCTGATTTAAATGATTTGTATCGCCGGGTAATTAATAGAAATAATAGATTAAAATACCTTTTAGAAATTAATGCCCCCGAAGTGATTGTTAGAAACGAAAAAAGAATGCTCCAGGAAGCAGTAGATGCGTTGATTGATAATGGTATGAGAAAAGGGACCATGACTCAAGCCACCACCGGAGGAAGACGACTCTTGAAATCTTTAGCCGACATTCTTAAAGGAAAACAAGGAAGATTCAGACAGAATCTTTTAGGGAAAAGAGTAGATTATTCCGGAAGATCGGTAATTGTAGTTGGGCCGGAATTAGGAATTGATAAAGTTGGCTTGCCAAAGATAATGGCTTTAGAACTTTTTAAACCTTTTGTCATAAAGAAAATTTTAGACAGAGAACTGGCTTATAACGTTAGGGGAGCTTCCCGGCTAATTGAAGAAGAAACCGACGAAGTTTGGGCTTGCTTGGAAGAAGTGGTCAAGGATAAATTGGTTTTATTAAACCGAGCTCCTACCTTACATCGATTAGGCATTCAGGCCTTCTACCCAATATTAATTGAGGGGGAGTCAATTAGAATTCACCCAATGGTTTGTAAGGCCTTTAATGCTGATTTCGATGGCGACCAGATGGCAGTTCACCTGCCCTTATCCGACATGGCCCAGAAAGAAGCCAAAGAAAGAATGCTTTCCGGCTTAAACCTTTTGAAGCCAGCTACCGGGACTCCGGTTATTACCCTTTACCAGGATATTGTTCTGGGTTGTTATTGGTTGACAAAAGAACAAACAGGATTGAAGGGCGAGGGGAAGATATTCGGAACTCCAGATGAAGCCATATTGGCTGCTGAATATGGAGAAGTGGCCCTCCAGGCCAAGATTAAAGTAAGAATGGAGAAAGATTTTATTGAAACAAGCGCGGGTAGAATTTTGTTTAACGAAGCCTTACCAGCAGATTTTCCTTTTCAAAATCAGACAATTAAGGTAAGAGATGTTGAAAAAATAGCTGGTCAGATTTTGAAAAAATATGATTATCAGACCATCGATGAGACTTTAGATAAAATTAAAGAGTTAGGTTTTGAATATTCAACTCAGGCTGGTATTACCTGGGGAATAGACGATTTGGTTGTTCCTCCAGAAAAACCCAAGATAATAGAGGCAGCCGAAAAAGAAGTGGAGGCAATTGAGGGACATTTCAAAAAAGGCTTATTAACCAGAGAAGAAAAAACAGCCAAAGTAATTGAAATTTGGACCAGAGCCAAAACAGCAATTGAAAAGTTAGTCCCTCAGTCCTTACCTCCTTCAGGCCCGGTATTTCAAATGATAGAAGCCGGAGCCAAAGGTTCTTGGGGGCAGCCCGTTCAAATGGCCGGAATGAAAGGTCTGGTGATTAATCCAGCCGGTCAAATTATTGAGTTGCCAGTAAAAAATTCTTTCAAAGAAGGATTTAATGTGTTGGAATACTTTATTTCTACTCATGGTGCCAGAAAAGGAACGGCTGATACTGCTTTAAGAACCTCTACGGCCGGGTATCTAACTCGTCGTTTGGTTGATGTTGCCCATGAAGTAGTGGTTACTGAAGAAGATTGTAAAGATAAAGAAGGCATTGAGATTTATCGTCAAGAGGCTGAAGAAATCGGTCAAAATTTCCTACTTAAAATCGCCGGCAGAGTTTGTTTGGAAAAAATTAGAGGCATCTGTAAAGAAGGAGAGATTATTAATTGGGAGAAAGCTGAAAAAATAGTTAAATCGGGCATTGAGAAAGTAAGGGTGCGTTCACCTTTGAGCTGTAAGTCAACAAGGGGAGTTTGCCAGAAATGCTACGGCTGGGATTTAGGCAACAATGAGTCAATAAAAATAGGGGAGGCGGTAGGAATTGTAGCAGCTCAGGCAATAGGTGAGCCGGGCACCCAATTAACCATGAGAACTTTTCATACCGGAGGAGTGGCTGGTGGTGGTGATATCACCATGGGGTTGCCCAGGGTACAAGAAATTTTTGAAGCTAGATTACCAACTGGTAAAGCAGAGATTGCTCCAGCCAACGGGAAGGTCTTGGAAGTAACGCCAGAGAGAATAATCAGAATTAAATTCAAATCAAATCCCCAAAAGCAGAGCAAGTTCGCTTCGGGGCGGGCAAAATCTAAAAAGAAAAAGAACAAAAAATCAGAGACGGTTGAATATCAAGCACCACCAAGGGTAGCAATTTGGGTAGAGCCAGGCCAAGCTATCAAAGCCGGCCAACAACTTTGGGAAGGTAGTTTAGATTTAAAAGAACTGTTTAAGCTTTCCGGCGAGAGGGCCACCCAGCGTCACATTATAAAAGAAATCCAGAAGATTTATGTTACTCAGGGAGCTTTAATTCATGATAAGCATTTAGAGATAATTATTCGCCAGATGTTTTCCAGAGTAAGAATTAAGAGTCCCGGAGATAGCTTGTTCACTATTAATGAAATTGGAGAAAGATCAAGATTTATTGAAGAAAACGCCAGATTGAAGAAAGAAAAGAAGACCTTAGCTAAAGGGGTACCGGTGCTCTTGGGGATTTCCAGGGTAGCCTTAACTACCGACTCATTTTTGTCAGCCGCTTCTTTTCAAGAGACCTCCCGAGTATTAATTAAGGCAGCTGTAGAAGGCAAAGAAGACAAACTGAGAGGATTGAAAGAAAATGTAATTATTGGAAAGTTAATTCCGGCCGGTACTGGTTTTAAAGCAGAGAAAGAGTTAAAATAAAGTAGTAATGCCTAAGAAAAAAACAAAAAAGAACAAAAAAAAATATAAAACCCCTCTTTTAAAAGAAAAGAAACCTTCTCATTTTTTCATCTTACCCCGAGCTACCCAAAAGCATATTTTAGGGGTAGTAACTTTATTATTGGCTATAATAATTACTTTAAGTTTTTTTGGAAAAGCCGGGATAGCCGGCCGGGCCACAATGGAGGCCCTGACTTTTTTGATTGGCAAGGCAGTTTTTGCCGTACCTTTAATTTTAGTTTTAGCTGCCTTAGTTTTTTTTACCACTCGTTATCAAAGAGTTTTGGGAGGAGTACTTTTGGCAATCCTTCTTTTAGCTTTTGGGACTTCAGGAATTATCAGTACTTTATATCATCCGGAAACCGCAGCAGATAAACCTGGAGGCTGGTTGGGGTATTTGATGACTTATCCTCTTTTAAAATTTTTTGGCCTCTGGGTCACCCAAATAATTACGATCGGGATTATCATAATAGGAGGATTAATTTTTTGGTATTTACTCCGACAGCCAAAAGCGGAAGTAAAAGAAACCCGCCAGCTGGCAGGGGAAAAGAAAAAGCCTTCTTTAATTAAGAAAATCTTTACTCCGCCACGCTTTGAAGTGAAAGGAGTAGAACCGGTCACTAAAGACTATAACCTCCCCGCCACCCGCACTCCTCCGGCTGAATTAGAATTAGAACTAAAAACCAAAGAAATTCCTAAAAAAGCTGCCCTGGCTCAATATCAAATGCCACCCTTGGATTTATTAGCTTCGGACAAAGAAAAGCCAACGGCCGGCGATACCAGGATTAATTCAGTCATTATTAAAAAAACCTTAGAGAATTTTAGCATTCCGGTTGAAATGTCCGAAGTTAATATTGGTCCTACGGTTACCCAATACAGCTTAAAGCCGGCTGAAGGAATAAAGCTCTCTAAAATTACCACCCTTTCTAATGACCTTTCTTTAGCTTTAGCGGCTCACCCTATCAGAATTGAAGCGCCAATTCCTGGTAAATCCTTGGTAGGAATTGAGGTTCCGAACAAAGAAAGAGCTAAGGTGAGACTGAAAGATTTGATTGCCGATTATCAGTTTCAGAATGCCCTTTCTAATTTAGTTTTTTGTTTAGGGAGAAATGTTTCTGGCCGGCCAGTTTATGCTGACTTAGCCAAAATGCCTCATTTACTGGTAGCCGGCTCTACCGGAACCGGGAAAACTATTTTTTTGAACTCTTTGATTCTCTCTTTGCTTTATCATAATGGACCGGCCACTTTAAGGTTTATTTTGATTGACCCCAAAAGAGTAGAATTTACAGTCTATCAAGGCCTGCCTCATCTTCTCTGTCCGGTTATCTTTGACCCTCAAAGAACCATCAATGCCTTAAAATGGTTAATTTCAGAAATGGAAAGAAGATTCAACGTTTTATCAGAAGAAAAATTCCGCGACATTAATGGTTACAATGAAGTTGCTTTGAGGAACGGGGAAGAGCTCTTGCCCTACATTGTTTTGATAGTGGATGAGCTGGCAGATTTAATGGCGGCCCGGGGCAGAGATATGGAAGCCGGAATCGTTAGATTAGCCCAGATGGCCAGAGCCGTAGGAATCCATTTGGTTTTGGCCACTCAGCGGCCGTCGGTAGAGGTAATTACTGGTTTAATTAAAGCTAATGTTACTTCCCGAGTTACCTTTCAGGTTGCCTCTCAGGTTGATTCACGGACTGTACTGGATATGGCCGGAGCAGAAAAACTTTTGGGCTTGGGCGATATGCTTTATATTTCAGCTGAAACAGTTAAACCAAGAAGAATTCAAGGCGCTTATATCTCAGAAAAAGAAGTAAGAAAAGTGGTAGACTATATTAGAGACCAGGTCTTGAAAATTCCCGAAGTGGCAGAAAAAATTGAGGAAGGCGTTTTAGAAAATCATTTGGCTCAAGACCTAAAGAAAATCTTAGAAGGTGAGCCGGAAGAAGGGGGCTTTGAAAGTTTTTATGATACTGGAGAGGGTGAAGATCCTTTATATGAGGAAGCAAAAAGAGTAGTAATTGAGGCTAGAAAGGCCTCGGCTTCCCTTTTACAAAGAAGATTACGTATTGGTTATGCTAGGGCAGCCAGATTGATTGATATGCTGGAAGAAAAAGGAATAGTGGGTCCTGGAGAAGGAGCTAAACCCCGAGAAATTTTATTTAAATCTGAAGAAAATTCTTCAGTTGATGATGACTGGGAGAGAGTATAAAATAAAACTATGGCAAGAAAAAAACAAAAAAATCCGCCAGCTGACGGAGAGCATGGAAGTTTAGAAGAAGCAGTAGAGGAAATTAAACAAAGGTTCGGCGAAGGAGCAATAATGAAGTTAAAAGAAGCCACGGCAGTTGATGTGGACGTAGTTCCTACTGGCTCCATTTCTTTAGACAAGGCCTTAGGGGTAGGAGGGATGCCCCGGGGCAGAGTCATTGAAATATACGGACCGGAATCAAGCGGAAAGAGCACGTTGGCTTTACATGTTTGTGCCGAGGCCCAAAAAAAAGGTGGGGTGGCAGCTTTTATTGATGCTGAACATGCTTTAGACCCGGATTATGCCAAGAGAATCGGAGTTAATATTGATGATTTATTAATTTCTCAGCCTGATTCAGGAGAACAGGCCTTGCAGATTTTAGAAACTTTGGTTCGTTCGGGTGAAGTGGATGTAATTGTCATAGATTCGGTAGCTGCTTTAGTGCCTAAAGCCGAGATTGCCGGAGAAATGGGGGAATTTCAAATCGGTCTTCAGGCTCGTCTAATGAGTCAGGCCTTGAGAAAACTTTCAGGGATTATTTCAAAAACCAAAACGATAGTAATCTTTTTAAATCAAACCAGAATGAAAATCGGCATGGCCTGGGGAAATCCGGAAACCACGCCGGGAGGGCTGGCCTTAAAATTTTATGCTTCTATCAGGATTGATTTAAGAAGAATAGCCCAGTTGAAATATAAAGACGAAATCATTGGCAACCGGGTTAAAGCCAAAATTGTTAAAAATAAAGTAGCTCCACCTTTCAAAACTACTGAGTTTGATATCTATTATAACGAGGGAATTTCTAAAATTTCAGATATTATCAATAGCGGGCTAAAAGACGGTCTAATAAAAAAAGCCGGTTCTTGGCTTCAATTTGAAAATACAAAATTGGGACAAGGCCTGGAAGCTACCAGAAACTTCCTTAAAGATAACTCGGAAGTAAGAAAGAAAATTGAAAAAGCTCTACTTGGTAGTAGCCGGGAGGAGGCCTAAATGGCGGGCTCGTTTAATCGCCTTAGCTAATTTTCTTTGATGACTGGAACAAACTCCGGTTCTTTTTTTTGCTCTGATTTTTCCGAGGCCTGAGATAAAGCGACGGAGCAACTCCGTATCTCTATAATCTATCTCTTTGATATTGCGCTGACAAAAATAGCAATCCATGTAATTCTCTAAAATGGTATATCTTTGACGTTAATGTCGTTTTCTTCGACAATGGGAATATCTTCTTGGGGTGGCGTTTCTTCTGGTTTCTCAGTCGGTACGGCTTTGCCGGCAGACTTGGGGCCCAGCTGTATTCTTTCTCCGATGATTTCGGTTCGAAATCTTTGATTGCCGGAGGCGTCTTGCCAACTTCGTGTCTGGAGACGTCCTTCAATTAAAACTAGAGAGCCTTTAGTCAGATAGCGAGAAGCAATTTCGGCTGTTTTTCGCCAAAGAACAATACTATGAAACTCAGTTTTCTCTTGTTTTTGGCCGGAGTTATCAGTCCAAATGCGATTGGTAGCTAAGCGAAAAGAACAAACTTGTTGACCGGAAGGAGTGCTTCTTAATTCCGGGTCGATTACTAAACGGCCAATTAAAATAACTTTATTAAGATTCATCTGTCAAAATTTCTTCTAATTTTTTCTCAATTTCTTTTAATTCGACCTTTTCTACGGGTTTTTTCTTGACCACCTTCGCTTTAATGGTCTTTCTCAAGACAGAAGCCGCTTCTTTTATCGAAGGTTTAATGGTCAATAGGTAACGAAGAATATCTCCTTCGTTTTTTAATTTATTTTCTAAGTTTTCTATTTTTTCGGGACTTAATTGAAAATTTATTATAACCAAATAAGCCGAACCTTTTTTCTTAATCAGATTGGTCAACTCTCTTTTTTGAGGAGAAGTGGTTTCGCCAAAAAATCCTCCTTCTTGCTGGACAAAAGAGGCAATTTTCTCTTTGATTATATTTAGTTCTTCTTCAGATAAATCTGGAGAAATTAAACAAGTTAATTCGTAATTTTTCATATTCTAAACTCTATAACGTCACCGTCTTGAACTGCGTAATCTTTACCGGCCAGCTTTAACCGACCTAGTTCTCGAGCTTCTTTCCAACCCCTAGCTTCTACTAATGATTGCCAGTTTATTACTTCAGCTTTAATAAATTTTTCTTGGAAATCAGTATGGACTACGCCGCCAGCTTCTGGCGCCTTACTTCCTCGTTTTAAAGTCCAAGCCCGGCTTTCTTTACCACCGGTTACGGTGTAAAAAGTGATTAAATCAAGAATATTATAGCAGGCGAGAATTAATTGGTCAAGCTGAGGTTTCATGCCTAATTCTTTAAGCTCTTTTTCTGATAATTCTGACATTTCTAATTCATCTTTCAAATTCATTACTAAATGTTTGGTTCCTGGCGGAGAATAACTGGTTTTGCCGTTAGCGTTCAGGAGGTAAATAATCGGTTTTTCCCCTAAAAGATTTTCTTTTTCTTTTGCTTCTAAATCCTTTAACTCAAATTCAATTTTAATTGTTTCAATATCGCTTTGGGGGTCAATTTCGCCAGTTACGTTTTCCACATCCGGATCCTCAAAAGCTCTAACCACTTCCACTATAGCATCACAATTCCTGACATGAGAAAGAAACTGATTGCCCAATCCCTCGCCTTTATGGGCGCCTTTGACTAAACCGGCAATATCAACAAATTCAATTATAGTAGGAGTAACTTTTTCTGGTTTTATTACCTCAGCGATTTTTCCTAATCTTTCGTCAGGCACCTGAACAACGCCAACATTAGGGTGAATGGTGGTAAAAGGGTAAGCAGCAATGTCAACCGGGTTTTTAGTTAAGGCCTTAAATAGGGTGGACTTACCCACATTGGGCAATCCCACAATCCCCACTGAAAAAGACATATTTGTATGATATAATGAATTATCATGAAAATCAATCCTTATATATTCCGTGGTTATGACATTCGAGGTCTGGCTGATAAAGATTTAAATCCTGAAATTGTTGAGCACATTGGCCAGGCCTACGGCACTTTTTTATTGAGGCGAGGGATTAAAAAAACAGTTGTTGGTCATGATTGTCGTTTGAGTAGCGAATCTTACAGCGAAGCGATAATTAAAGGTATTCTTAGTACTGGCGTTGATGTTGTAGATATTGGTCTGGCGTTAGTTGGCACTATTTATTGGACGCAGTATTACTTTGATTCTTTAGGTTGTGTTTCGGTTTCTGGTTCACATAATCCAGCTGAGTATAATGGTTTTAAGCTTGGCACTGGCCTTTCTCAGACCATGGTTGCTGAAGAAATTCGGGAATTACGGCAAATTGTTGAAAAGAGTAAATTTGAAAAAGGGCAGGGAAGATTGAAAAAAAAAGATGTCAAAAATTTTTATTTCGAAGACCTGCTTAAAAGATTTTCGCTTCCTTTAAAACTCAAAGTGGTGGTTGACCCTAGCTATTCAACGGCCGGTGCTTTTGTACCCGAGCTTTTAGAAAAAGCTGGCTGCCAGGTTATTTGTAATCATTGCGAGCTTGATGGAACTTTTCCTCTCGGTACTCCCGACCCGACAGAAAAAAAAGTGGCTGAAAGATTGTCTAAAAAAATATTAGAAGCAAAGGCTGACTTAGGCCTTTCCTATGATTCTGATGGTGATAGAATCGGTGTGGTTGATAATAACGGCAATGTTCTATGGAATGATGTTTTGGTAGCTTTATTTGCTGCGGCCGCCTTAGAAATAAAACCAGGAGGAAAAATCGTTTTTAATGCTCTTTGCTCTAAAATAGTTGAAGACGTTATTAAAGAGAAAAATGGCCGGCCTATTATGTGGCAAACCGGCCATTCGTTTATTAAGGCCAAGGCTCAAGAGGAAAAAGCTTCATTCGCCGGAGAATTATCAGGCCACTTTTATTTTTTAGACAAATTCTATCCTCACGATGATGGCTGCTATTCTAGCTTAGAGCTCCTTAATTATCTGTTACAAACTAAAAAAAGCTTATCTCAGGTTAGAGAAAGTTTTTCTCAATACATTTCTAGCCCAGAGATTAAAATTGGCTGCCCCGATGATGTAAAAGTCGGCTTAATGACAGAAATCTCCAAAATATTACGTCAGGACTTTTCCCGGGCCAAAGTGATTGACGATGAAAGAGTTGGCGATGGAGTCAGAGTTGAGTCTAAAGACAGGATGTTTGTTATCCGCTATTCTCAAAACGCTCCCTATCTGACGATTAAGTTTGAAGCAAAAACAAGAGAGAATTACAATGGTTTGAAAAACTATATCAATAAATTACTCCACCAGTATAAAGAGGTGGAGTGGGATTCAGAATTAAATGTCAATCTGGATTCGTTGCTCTAAGTTAGGCCCATTTTTTTCTTTACATCTCCCAAAGTAGATTGTGCGATAACTTGAGCTCTTTTAGCTCCTTGATTTAAAATTTCCTTTACATAAACTTCTCTGGCGAGGAGTTCTTTTCTTTTTCTGCGGAAGGGCTCCAAAGAGTTTATCAAAAGTTCAGCTAGAGATTTTTTGAAATCAGCATAACCTTTTCCTTTAAATTTTTTCTCAACATCTTTCATTGTTTTTTCCGAAAAAAGAGAATAGATAGTTATAAGATTTGAAATGCCTGGCTTTTTTTCTGGAACGTAATTAATCGTTCGTCCGGTGTCAGTAACGGCTGACATTATTTTTTTCTTGATTTCTTCTGGTTCATCAAATAAACCAAGACATCCACGGGGGTCATCTGTTTTTGACATTTTTTTCTTTGGGTTTTGCAAGGACATTATCTTAGCTCCAACCTTAGGAAGTAAAACTTTCGGCTCAATAAAAGTTTTTCCAAATCTTTGGTTAAATTTTCTCGCAATGCTTCTGGTAAATTCTACATGTTGCTGTTGGTCTTTCCCTACAGGAACAATTCCGGCTTGATATAAAAGAATATCGGCAGCCATTAAAATAGGGTAATTCAAAAGACCGGCATTAATATTTTCTTTATGTTTTTTTGATTTTTCTTTAAATTGAGTCATCCTCTGGAGATCGCCTAAAGGAGTAATTGTGCTCAAAAGCCAGGCTAGTTCAGAATGCTCTTTAACTTGAGATTGAACGAAAAAAATACACTTTTCTGGATTTAATCCTGCTGCCAGATAAGCAATAGCCACATCAAAAATATTTTTCTTAAGACCTTTTGACTTATAAGGAGTGGTTATACCATGTAGATCTACAATACAAAAAACACATTCATTATTATTTTGAAGTTCAATCCACTGTCTTATTGCTCCTAAGTAATTCCCAATATGTAACTCTCCTGTGGGCCTTACCCCGCTGAAAATTCGCATATTTTTAGACTTCGAGCGTCAACGAAGAAAATAATGAGCAAAGCTCATTAGACTTCAATTACGACCGGTAGAATCATTGGCCGGCGTTGGGTTTTGGTATAAAAGAATTGGCCAATTTTATTCCGAATTTCATCTTTAACATAGCTCCAGTTAACAGCTCCTCCAGAGCCGGTAGCTCGGTTAACGATTTCAATTACTTTTTTTCGGGTTTCTCTGAGCAATTCTTTTGATTCCCGAAGATAAACAAATCCTCTAGATATTATATCAGGAGAACCCTTTACTTTTCCAGTAGTTTTATCAATTACGGTTACAATCACGAACATTCCGTCTTTAGCCAACATCTGTCTGTCTCTTAGAACTACATCGCCCACATCGCCAATACCTAATCCATCGACCATAATGTAATTTGAGGGTACGCCATGCCTTTCAACCGAAATCTTTCTGGGATTTAAATCAATAATCTGGCCATTTTCAGCTACCACAATATTTTTTTCTGGTATTCCTATTGCCTGAGCTATCTCAGCATGAGCAACTAACATTGAATATTGGCCGTGGATTGGTAAAAAGAATTTCGGCCTCATTATTTTAATCATTTCTTTCAGTTCGTCTTTTTGGGCGTGACCTCCGGCGTGAATATCCATCATTTTATAGTGAAAAACCTTTACCCCGTGGCGTAAAATATCGTCTTTTAACATTTGAACAGTTCTTTCATTTCCGGGAATGACTGAAGAAGAAAGAATAACCGAATCTCCCCGTTTCAGACGGATATAAGGATGTTCTCTGTTGGCGATTTTCATTAAAATAGCCGAACCCTCTCCTTGAGCTCCGGTACAAAGAACAGTAATTTTGGAGTCGGGATAATTACCAATGTCTTTAGCTTTAATAAAAGTCCCCTTTTTAGCTTTGACATAGCCTAAAATTCTTGAGATTTCCACGTTAGTTTTCATAGAATAACCTTCCACACAGACCTTCCGGCCATATTTTTCTGAAAGAGAGATGATTTGCTGAACTCGGTTGATTAAAGAAGCAAAGGTAGCGGCAATAATCCGGCCGGAAGAATGCCTGAAAATCTCCTCTAAGTTTTTTTCAATAGTTTTTTCCGAAAGAGAATGGTTATCTTCCTCAGCACCAGTAGAGTCAGAAAGTAAAAGTAAAATTTTCCTTCTCCCAAAAGATTTTAATTTTTGGAAGTTGGTAGGTTTGTCATTGACCGGGGTGGGATCAAACTTAAAGTCAGAAGTATGTAAAATATTACCTACCGGGGTTTCAATAAATAGACCCAAATTATCAGGGATATTATGGTTTTGGCGGAAAAATTCAACTTTAAATGGTCCTATTTTTATTTTTGACCCATCTTTGACTTCGGTAATGTCTAATTTCGGTTGATTGGGGAAGTCTCCCTGCCTTTTTAAAATTATTCCCCGAGTCAGAGGAGAAGCGTAAATCTCCAGGGAAGGCGACCAAACCTTTTCTATTAAATAGGGAACAGCGCCAATATGGTCATAATGGCCGTGAGTAAAAACCACTCCTAAAACGTTTTTCTTCTTGTCTTTGAGATAGCTAACGTTAGGAACAATGTAATCTATGCCGGGCATATCTTCTTCTGGCATGCGAAAACCCATATCGCAAATCAAAATTTTCCCCTGCCACTCCAGGAGCATCATATTACGACCAACTTCCCCTAGACCACCTAAGAGAATAATCCTTAAATTAAGTTGTTTTTTAGACATGAGTCAGTGCGGACGGAGAGAATCGAACTCTCACGGGCTTTTGCCCCTTGGTTCCTGAAACCAAGGTGTCTACCAATTCCACCACGTCCGCCCGTGCCTCATTTTTTAAAGACACCGGCTTTTTTAATGAGAGTTTTGTTTTGAGCTATCCAATTATAGAGATTTTTTACTCCTTGCTTTGGAGGGGCTTTAGGAGTCCAACCAAAGTCTTTTTTGGTTTTTGAGATATCAGAGATATAAACTTTCTGGTCGCCTGGCCGCCAAGGACCAAAAGAATATTTGAATTTTTTACCAGAGAGGGTTTCTAAAATTTTAAAGAGTTCCCAGATAGAAAGAGAAAATTTTGGCCCACCACCAATATTATATGCTTTTCCCCGAGTTTTTTTAATATTTTTGAAAGCTAAATCGTAAGCCCAGATGAGGTCATCGACATATAGAACGTCTCTGACCTGTTTTCCGTCTCCATAGATAGTAACCGGTTTATCATATAATAAAGCATTACAGAACCAGGCTAACCAGCCCTGTTCTTCAATTCCGAATTGGTGAGGCCCGTAGATTCCAGATTGCCTGAAGACAACTGTATTTAAGCCGTAGATTCGTGCGTAGTCAATGGTATATTGATCACCAGTACCTTTGCTACAGCCGTAGGGACCGTGAAAATCAAGAGGATGATTTTCGGAGACTCCTTTGATATTTTTGTAATCGTATCTCGTCTTTTTTTCTACCACCGGAAGGTCAGTCATCTCTCCATAGACTTTATTTGTAGAGCTGTAGAGCAGCGATGCTTTGGGAGCGCCTTTTCTTAAAGCTTCTAAAACATTAAAGCTCCCCAAAGCATTTATTTCAAAATCCTCTCTGGGATTGGTCACCGAAGTAACCATCGTTGTCTGCGCAGCTAAATGGTAGACCAGATTTGGTTTATATTTCTTAAATGTTTCTAATAATTTTTTATCATTTCTTATATCTCCTTTGACAAAGATAAATTTACCATTTTGTTTTTTTAGCCATTTTAAATTTTGTTTGGCTCCGGCTCGAGAAAGATTATCAAAGGCAATAACTTTGTATCCTTTTTTAAGGTAATAGGCAGCGGTATTGGTGCCAATAAATCCACATCCGCCGGTAATTAGAGTTGTTTTAGACATATTATTCTTGATTCCAATTTTTGATAGCTAATTCATAACTAGAAAAGGTGCCTGTATCAAACCACTTCCCTTCGTATTTATAGCCGAAGAGTTTGTTTTCTTTAGCTAATTGAGGGAAAAGGTCGTTTTCAAGCGTAGCAAACTTAGCATTTTGAGGATAGTATTTTTTAATTTCAGGGTTCATTATGTAAAGACCCGAATTAATATAGGAACTGGGGGGATTTTGGGGTTTTTCAATAAATTCTACAATCTTCTCTCCATTTAAGCGAGCCACACCATAAGGACGAGGGTCTTCTACCTTTACCAGGCCTATTGTGACTATCCCTTTTTTTCTTTTATGCCAGTTAATCATTTTCTTCAGATTTAATTCTTTTAATTCATCTCCATTAGAAACCACAATAGGTTCGGAAAACCATTTATTATCTACCTTTTTAACAAGGGGAGTGAAAGTGCCCGAGGGCTTGGGTTCTACTACCAGTTCAATTTTTTTGCCAGGGAAATAAGTAGCTTTCCATTTATAAAAATCCTCCAGATGGGCCCGCTGGATACCAATTTTAATATCATCTACGCCGTTATCTAAATAAAGGTCAACTAAGTATGTTAAGATGGGAATTTTACCAACTGGCATTAAAGGTTTGGGAATTTCCAGAGTTAAAGGATATAATCTGGTTCCCGAACCGGCTGCCAAAATAAAACCTTTCATAAGATTTTTACTAGATTCTAATATACCACAGATAAATTAAGAAAGCAAGCAAAATAAAAAACTCCCCCTGTCAAGATAAGGGAAACTCTTTTATTTTGTGCCAGTCCTTGACTTCGCCGTCAGTAGAGAATAAATGAATACTTTTAACTTCGAAACTTATGTCAAAATTCATTCTTAAATTAGCTAAAATCTCTTCTTTTGTTTCTGGATTAATATCACCATACATTAAACTCAGATGAGGCATATAATCTGGGTTGGGTCTAAGATTAAGGTGTTTTCTGGCAACATTATTAGCTTCCATAATTTCTTTTGTTTTTTCTGCCCTGATAAACAAACATTTGAAATATTCATCGAAATAATCTGCTTTTTTCAACTTGATTTCAAGGGGCTTAAGGATTTCAGCTAATTTCGAAGTTTTAGATAGCACTTCTTCCTCTGTTCCTACTAATTCTCCTTCTCCAATTAAGGTAACGTGAGGTTCAGAGTTAGGAGTGGAATGCTCCTTACTCAAATTATAAATTATTTCAGCTAATTTCTGATGGACATCACCCGCCGGGATTAACCAGATTGAGTAACCTTCCCCTTTCATATATATATTATATATTATGTTAATTCTTAGCCAGGCGGCGTTTGAATTCTTCAATGGCTTTAACCGGAGTGGGGTCGGTTTGATATTCCAAGGCCAGCCAGAAAGAAGTCCAGAAACCCAAAATAACCGTAGAGAAAAATTTTTCCAGTTCGGTTTTTCCTTCAATTTCCACAAAATCTACTGTTATTCCCTCTTTTTTGATAATGTCTTTGGCAATTTCCATTTGCTTTAAAATTCGGGGATGGCCTCGGGGACGGCCTTGAGCATCTCTTAAAATAATTACTGATAGTTCGTCATTACTTATTTGCTTTTCATTTATTTTCCACAAACCTACTGTTTCATTATGATTTAATTCCGGAAAATAATTATTAATGGCTAAAATTTTAGCTGTTTCATTTAAGCTATTCTTCCAAATTAAACCCACCACCCAGAACAATTCAGGGGTGTAAATCAAAGGAATTTTCCCAAAAATCTTCTTAGCCAGAGCTTTCCCTTGTTTTTCAAGATTTTTTGAGTTTAAATTAACCCCCAATCTTAAAACCTCTTCAATATAGCTTTCTTCAAGAAGATTATGGTTAGCTAGCACTTGGAGTAGAGCTGAAAATTGAAGTCCTAAAGCCAATCTAGGCGGAATTAAGGGTTTGGGAATTTTAACAAAGGGTATTTGATATTTTTTAGAAAGTTTTTCTAATTTACCACCGGTGGCTATAGTAATCAAAGGTAAATTACGATTTAAGGCCTCAGAAAAGGCTGATAAGGTTTCTTCAGTATTGCCAGAATAAGATATACAAATGATTATGCTGTCATTTCCTGCTTGGGGAGGCAAGCCGTAAGATTTATGGATAAAAACATCTAAAGGCCGCAGGGCGGCTAAAATATCGCCGGGCAAAGCTGAACCTCCCATGCCGCAAATGATAATGTTTTCTGGCGGTCTGGTTAATTGTCCGGATTTTAAATAAACATTTTTGGCTACCTCCGTTCCAATCCGAAATTGCTTGGGAAAATCCAAGATAATCTGGTACATATTTGACTTATCAATATTTTTTACTGCCATACTCTTTTGGTTTTAATATACCACTCCTCAATCCCCGAAAATCTTTGAGAGGGTTCAATAATGGTCTTAGTTTCTATTCCTTTAATTTCTTTGGAAACCAAATAAAGATAATCGGGAGCGTATAGAAAAACACAGGGGGCGTCTTCAATCAAGATATTTTGGAACTCTTCTAGCTTTTCTTTTCTTATTTCTTCGTCCAAGGTTTGACGGGCGTCTTCTAATAGTTTATCACTTTCTTTGTTTTCATAGCCAGTCAGATTTAGGCCCGGGTCTTTATCTTGAGAAGAATGCCAGAAAGGAAAAGGGTCGGGGATGGTGCCCAAGACCTCTCCAAACAGCAAGCTTTCAAACTTTCTGGGTTTGATAATGTCTTTTTCTAAAGTAAAGACGTCAAAAGTTGTTATTTCTATTTCTACTCCCATTTTTTGCCACTGCGATTTTAATTGCTCGGCCACCTCAATTAATACCGGCTGTTCCACCGTAGTTAGAGTAAATTTTAGAGGAAAAAGATCTTCCCCGGTTTCAAAGCAAATTTCGTTTAATTTTTCTCTGGTCATAGCTTTGACGTCTCCTGTCCCTTTAGTCAAACCGATGGGCGTTAGAATGTCTTCTTTATATTTTTCTTGAAAATTATTCACTGCCTTTTCAGTTTTAGAACCAAAGTAACCGGTTACTTCTCCTTCGGGATAAACTTCCGGGTCTTTAGCCAAACATCTTTGAAGTTCTTTTACTTCGTCGCCCTGGGAGCCGCGTGAAAGATTGCTCTTGAATTGAAAAGCTGGTTCCTTCTTCACTGTTTTTACTCTTAGACCTTCTTCATTTTTGACAAACCCAGCTTCCTCCAACATTTCTTCAGCCAAGACAGGATTATATTGATAGGTCTTTTCCGGTTCTTCAAATCCGTAAAATTCCGGCAAAATAGGGGAATCAACTATCTTGCCATAATTCAAGAGGATTTTATCCACCAATTCTTTTTTATTGGTTCCGTAATTTAAGGCCTGTCTTACTTTTTCTTCGGCTAAAATTTTAGCTTGCTCTGGATTTAAAAAAACGCTGAAATAACGAGGTAAAGATAAAGAATAAAGATTGACAGAACTGTTAAGATTTTCCGGATAAGATAAGGCCATATTTTTGACAACCCCTTTTCTAAAAGCAGAAATTAGTTCTTCTCCGGTTTCAAAAAAGCGAAAAGATATTTGAGATAAATAGGGCTTTTGGCCATAGTAATAAGGATTACGGCTTAAATCCAAAGAAACTATTTTTCCTTCCTGGTCTTGCATTAAGTTTTTTAATTTGTAAGGGCCGGAACCAATTGGTTTTAAATTATAAGAACTGAGAGGGAAATTTTGAGGAATGACTGTTTCCCAGACATGCTTGGGGATTATTTTTAGAGTGCAGTTTTCCAGGAAAATTGGCGATTCGTTTCTCAAACTGAATCGCACTCCCAAATCAGAAATTTTTTCTGCTTCTACTCCCAACCAATTAGCCCGTAGCGGACTTTTTATGTCCGAGTTTTGGACTGTTTCTATAGTAAAAATTATATCGTCAGCAGTGAGAGGTTCGCCGTCTTGCCAAAAAAGTTCCTCTTTCAAATAAAATTCCCAAATCTTCCCTTCCTCTAAGCTTTCGTATCTTTCTGCCAGGTCGGGAATAATATCACCCGAGGAACTGTATTTCATTAAGCCAGAGAAAATTAATTGAGTTACGTCTTTGTCAGCATCGTTGGAAGGAGAATAGATTGGATTAATCCAGCGGGGGAATCCTAATATTCCTTCAACAAAACTTCCGCCACCAGCTGGCAGAAGAGTGGTATTATTGAGGTAAAAGTGGAAAATTAAAAAGGAAAAACTACCCAAGAACAAAACTAAGAAAATAGAAAAAAAAAGTTTTTCCTTCGAAGAAAGAACTTTAAAAAACTGCCTCCATTGATTTTTGGAAGGCCATTTGCCCATTTTTATTTAAGAAGAAGATTTAAGATGGCTAAAGCCACGAATAAAAAACCAAAAGTTACTGAGGCCCAAAAAATTTTTTTCTGAATACCTCGACGGGTAGCATAAAACCCGCCTTCGCCCCCAAGGGCCGAACCTAAAGCTGTTCCTCTTTGTTGTAAGAGAATAGTAATAATTAAAAATATCGCAACTACGATTTGGGAAATTGGAAGAAATTTTTCCATACTATTTTTCTAATGCTCCTCTCCTCCTGGAGGAATATAAACCAAAGAGAAAACTTAAAACCCAAATAACCAGGGTTAACCAAAAGAGAGCAACCACTCCATCTACTACAAATTCCAAAAACAAAAGGTCTACCAGCCAAATCATTAGCATATTTATTACCAGACTAAACAGGCCAAAAGTCAGGATGCGGAGGGGGAGAGTAACTATTCTGACGATTGGTTTAATAAAAAAATTAACCACTCCTAACGCTCCTCCCACTAAAACAAAAATCTGCCAAGTAGCAGTAAACTCAAATCCTAAAAAACTACTTTCACCAGGAAAGAGTTCTAAGCTTACGCCGGGAACAAAACGAACTCCCAAAAAAACTCCTAAAATTCCCACTACAATATGCCAAAATAATCTATCCATATATGTTTTTTTAATATACCAAGGATTTACCTTTCAAGCAATCCCTTAGCCCTTAGTTGCTTATGGTAAGAGATAGCGAAACGGTGGGCTTCGTCACGTAGTTGTAGGATTAGATTAAAAATTTCTCTCGGTAAACTTTTTAGTAAAACTGGTTTTTTTCGTCTTTCAACATATAATTTGTTTTCTTCTTTGGCTAAAGCTATTACTGGTATATTTTTGGATTTCGGTCCGCCAGCCGGCGGATTGGCTTTGGATTTTATTGCAATATTAAGTTGGGCTTTTCCACCGTCAATTAAAATCAAATCTGGCCATCCCCATTCAGGGTGATTGAGTCTTCTATTTAAGCACTCTTTTATCATAGCTACATCATTGGGTTTACCAGCCACTTTTATTTTGAATCTCCGATAAAAATTTTTATTTGGCAAACCATTAATAAAAACCACCATAGAACCTGTTGCTTTTTCCCCCTGAATGTTAGAAACGTCATAGGCCTCAATCCTGGAAATCATCTTTTTCCCACTGACTGTCAGATTTAAGATTTTCCTTAATTTTTTTTCTATTTTCCCCCAAACTTGATAATACGACGATCGTCGTGTTAGCACGTTTTCAGGGAGGAAGAGGGAGAAGATTTTGGCGTGAGCCAAAATCTTCTCCAGAGATTTGATTTGGTCTCTTAATTTAGCTGCTTCTTCAAATTCTTGTTTTTGGGAAGCATTTTCCATTTCTCCTTTAAGGTTTTTTAATACCGACTGACTTTTACCACTCAGAATGGAAATTAAATTTTTAATATCTTTTTGATACTCTTTTTTGTCTGGATTGGGACCGGGGCATAAATCTAGATAACACCAAGGACAGGGACCCTGAGGATGTTTTTTGACCGTATAGTAGGGAAAAACTTTTCTGAGAATTTTTAAAGTTTTCTTTAGAGCTGTCCCTTCTATAAAAGGACCAATATAGTTAGCATCTTTTTTTACTTGGTGGTCAAAGAGGGCCTTACCCTCTTTTCTACCTTCGTTTCCATAAACGGAAACTTGGTGGGTAATGAAAACTCTGGGTAAATCTTCTTTGGCGATGCCGACATAAAAGTAATTTTTGTCGTCGCGCCAGACAATATTATATTTTGGCTGACATTTTTTAATCAAATTGGCCTCCAAAATCAAGGCCTCAATTTCAGATTCGGTATTCAAATAACCGATTTCAGTAATTTTATCTAAAAAAAGACCGTCTCTATAAGATGGCTGTTCTAAATGGTTTTTTACCCTTTCTCTAATATTGGTGGCTTTTCCAATGTAAAGAAAATCTTTCCTTGATTTAAAACAATAAACTCCAGTACTTTTAGGAAGTTTATCAACTTCCTTTTTTTTGAGATATTTAAATATTGAAATAAATTTTTAATTTATTTTAAGACGAAATGAACTTTTAGTTCATTGAGTTTCTCCACCCTTTAATTTTAACTGATTAATTTCGGAAATCAATCAATGGTAGGTTGAAAATATTGATTAATTTGAATCTTTTTCTGTTTGATTTCAGCGATTTTTTTATCTTTAATTATAACTTTCAGTAAAAGCCCTTGTATGGTTTCTTTGGAAAAACTTTGATCAAAGATAAAATTGCCCAAACTATAAAAAATCCAGCCTTCTTTATATTTTTCATTCGGTTGAACTACATGAGGATGGTGACCCACTACTAAATCAGCACCCGAATCAATGGCCATTTTGGCAAAATCAATTTGAAATTGGGAAGGTTTCTTTTCGTATTCTTCGCCTGAATGTAAAGAAATAATTAAAACATCTACTTCTTTTTTTGCTCTTTCAATATTTTCTTTAATCTGACTAAAATTTTCAGAATCTATCCAAACGATGCCCGGATTTTGGTTTCTGGCTTGCCAAACTTCAGGACCCAGGTTGGTATAAGCTAAAAAACCTATTTTCGTATCTTTAA
>Ga0307437_1000683_pt1 | contig 25406 bp, 14 predicted proteins | sample SalMarWE160390MG_FD_202146 | JGI IMG/M metagenome (GOLD analysis project Ga0307437, IMG submission 202146) | Salt marsh sediment microbial communities from the Plum Island Ecosystem LTER, Massachusetts, United States - WE1603-90 | ecosystem: Environmental > Aquatic > Marine > Intertidal zone >...
AGAATTGAATTGCTGGAGAATGTCTGGGGTGAGCATAATATTGTTATTTCGTTACGGACAATTGACAGTCATATAACAAGCATAAGGAAGAAACTGGGGGATGATCCTTCGAAACCTGAATTTATTGTTAATATCCGTGGAGTAGGATATAAACTAACAGATTCTTAAACAAGCCTATGAATCAGAATTGCCTGATTAATCTTGAAATTCAACACTATCTCCACACTTCCGGAACACTTTACCGGGCCGGGCACGATAACTTTGCAGAAAAAGATCCGTTGGATCCTGAAGTTTAATGGGAAGAAAAGGAGGTTATTATGAAAAATTCAAAAAAAATCCTGTTTTATCTGTGTTCAGTTATATTAATTTCATTACTGTCAACAGGAATTTCAAGTTCACAGCAGGTAGCGGGTCAGCTCTTTGAAAAGGCATTGTATGCTGAAGAGATAGAAGGAGACCTGGCTGAGGCAGTCAAGATCTACCAGCAGATACTGGACGATAGTCCAGATAACCGTCAGGTATCCGCCAAAGCACTACTGCACATTGGCATGTGTTACGAAAAACTGGGATCACAACAGGCCCGCCAGGCATACCGCCAGCTTATAAACAAATATTCGGAACAGGTCGATGAAGTCGCTCTGGCAAAAGAGCGTATTTCCCGCCTTGAAGCCTCTGATGCTGAACTTATTGCCAAAGCCGAGCAGCACCTGAAAAGAGGGAATGAACTTTTCAAAAGATGGGAATATGAATCAGCGATCAAGGAGTATGAAAATGCCGTTAGTTCCGGACCCAATTCTGATCTTGCTCTTAATGCACGCTACTGCATCGGTCAGTCATGGTTCAGGGCAGGGAAATATGATGAAGCCCTGGCAACATTTACAAAGCTGATCAAGGAGAATCCAAAAAGCAATATAGCGCCGGTCACCGAGCTGATGGTGGCACAGGTGAAATATGCCATGGCGAACTACAAAAATCAGAGGCTGGCAAATAATAATCCTGATGAGAATACCATTGTTGATCCCGAGACGGGGATCACTTACAGAAAAATAAAGACTTTCACAGGCAAAAATGATGTAATTGAGGCAGCAGGAAGTTTATCTCCGAATGGTAAATTCCTTTTAAAAGGAAATACCATTGTCCCTATGGACGGTAGTGATCCGTTTGAATTCGTTGATATGCAGGTTGATGATCAAATATGGTCTCCTGACGCAAAGAAAGTTGCTTTTACCATTGGAGATTCTTCTCTCTTTGTGGTTCCTGTCTCTCCGGAAACAGGAAAAGCCACAGGTCCTTCAAAAAATCTGTTAAGCAAGGATTGCAATATATATGGAATCAACTGGTCGCCTGACAGCAAAAAACTTTTTTACAGTATCCTCGATTACCAGAAAAAAAACTATCCGGAAATCTGGACCATGTCTGTGTCAAATGGCTTAACACAACCACTAACCAGTGACTCTACCATCGGCCTGCACCCCAGCTGCTCTCCGGATGGAAAAACAGTTGCTTTCAGGGATATGTTAACAATATACTTATGTCCTTCAGAAGGGGGAATTCCAAAAGATTTTATAAAAAAAGAAAAGAGCTATAATCCTAACTGGACACCGGATAGTAAATGGTTATTCTACGATGAAACAAGATACAGCAGTAGTAAAATGACTTTTGTCCGTCTTTCTGATAAACTGGAAATCAAACTTAATCCGCCTGAGAGAACCGGAAGTTATTTATCCTTTTCACCAGATGGAGAAAAACTCATGTTCTACCGTCCCTCGCATCAATTATTTTGGGGGATGAAAGTAGCCTCAGTTTCAGGAGGACCTTCTTATGAACCTGTACCTCATCTTCCTGTGTATGGAGCATGGTGGTCAAAAGACAGTAAAATGATTATTGTACAGGATGATCCAGCTATAAAATTTGTTCCAATTTCTGGCGGAGAATCATATCTGATGGACTTAGATATTGATGTAGAAGGAAAACCTTGTCATGCCGATGTTTCACCTGATCAGAAATACCTTCTGTTTGAGATAGTTAAAGAAAATGAGAAAACGGATCTTTATTTTGCTCCAATTTCAATCGAGGAAGCCAGGATTGTAGGACCTGCGATAAAAATAATTGAGAATTGGTCGTATATTGGTGGCTATAATACCAATTTATCATGGTCATCAGATGGAAACAGATTAGCTTTGATTCACAAGGGAAATATCTGGGTTTATACTTGTGATGAAATGGATTTGAAACAATTAACGAAAACACCTGAGGATAAACATTGGATTGCCTGGTCGTCTGATGGCATGATGCTGAGTTATCACGGAAATCCTGATAATAAAAAGGGTAGCCAGGGTAGCCAGATAATATCATCAAAAGATGGTAAGTCCATAAAAATAATTGAAGATATCCTTCTTTGGCCCTATGGGTGGGCACCCAACAGCAAATCAATAGTATATGAACAACTGGATGGGAAAATAGTCAACCACAATATCCAAACGGATGAGATCAAAATAATAGTCGATCCAAAATCTAAAATGTTAAGTTGGGTTCCCAGGTATGCATGGTCACCTGATGGCAAATACCTGGTCTTAGATGCAAGAAAAGAATCAGAACCAGATAAATATTATTTATATAAAATGTCTGCAGAAGGTGGCACATTAACAGAACTTGCTACCGGGGATGCAGATGCATTTAAATATAACATTGAATGGTCTCCCGATGGGAAATGGATCTGCTATTGTTATATGAAGATGGAGAAAGCACGTCCGGAGAGCACCCTCTGGGAAGCTGATTATAATGAGATAATGGAGAAATTGGCGAAGTAAGGTTATTGTTAATATTTCTAACCCTGTCCCCAACCCCGTCCCTTAAGTCTAATCACGCTTTATACACATATACTTATTTAACGGTTAAAACAATCATTTAACTGCATCTAAAATTTTTTCTTCATAGACTTGATAAAATTCCGCCTTCAGTAATATCTGGTTAAGGAATATGGATATGGAAGATACTTAAAGGATGCCAGCGGCATCCAAGACTAATATCCATGGTTACATCCATGGTAAGAGTTTGCTTTATTCTCTCAACACCAGAGGTGTTGAAGAAATTCAAATAAACAAATACTCATCTTTAAAATATACTTCATGTTCATTCAACAATTTGATTAATTCATCTTTGAAAGAAATTGTCTTATGATGTTCGGCCTGATTTTTTACATAATTGATCAGAGATTCCTTACAGGAAATATGATAAGTGAACCCACTATAACCAACCTGCCACCCCGGGAAGTTCTGAAACAGGGCTCTTTCCCTCAATATTAGTGCATGACTGGCTTCTTTTATGTCTTTAATAAGATACGCAGGACAAATTACAGGATGAATATGTGTGATAATATGAATATGATTAACTGCCCCTCCGACAATATAGGAATGGCATGATTTCCTTTTCAGCACTCCTGCAATATATCCAAACAGAATATACTGATTTTTAGCTGAAATGAATGGTTGGTGACCCTTGCTTCCGAAAACAAGCTGATATAAAAACTGAATGTAGGTTGACATATTTTTGCACTTTAAGCACGGGAATAAATTTAAGAAAAAATTCAGAATATACAACTTCAACCCGCTCCGGGGTTGAAAAAAAATATGCCTCCTACCCCGGATGTAACCGGGGATATTAGACTTTAAAGCCTCCGGCTTTAGTAATTTATTGGACTTCCTGCTTTAACAATTTGTAGTTCAATACTTTACTGGGTTTTGTTTTAAGTGTAGCTAAATTTAATCGAAGGGGTTATGTATCTCTATATTATATATTTACACCTCTTCCCTTATTATTTAATAGGTATGAATGTTAATTAATAGCACTGTGGGCTATTTTAGCGAACAGCCAGCTTGAAGGGAAGGAGATGGAGATGTATTAAGATTAAAGGCAGGCAGAGTCTGTCTCGTGACAGCGAGAGATTGGGAAATCCATTATATAATTATAATCCTGATAACCTGACTTTCTGCAAATACTTTCCTGACTTGATAAGCAAAGAGTATCTTTCTTGATGCAATCTTGACAAATCTGGCTCAATTCTTTAAACATAACTGCTGAATTTTTGTTAAATTGTAACATCAATTATTGAGTTGAATCATAATGAATTGCATTTATCATTGTGATGAAGAAAAAAAAAGGGGAAATACAAAGACAGAGGATAATCATCTATTATGTCCTTGCAATCGTACTGCCGTGTCTTATACTGGGCATCCTTGCCATAAGAGGTATCAGGAACGACCAGGCTCTTGTGGAACGTGAGCAAAGAAGCAGCCTGCTGGAATCCGGTCAGCAAATCATAAGTGAAACAGATGAATACCTTCAAGATGTTGAAAATAGTTTTACAGCAATAGCAGGTTCAATATCTGTTCCACGAAAAAGAATATTCAACGATTCCTTATTATGCAATTTTAGTTCCCAACACCAGGCTATTGCCGGAATCTTTTATCTGCCCGAAACAGGCCCTCCATATCTGCTGAACTATAACCTGCTGTATGTGCCTGATGATTTTTCATCTGTCACTGACATTACCAGGCCACAATCAATGGAGAATATACTTGAAAAAGGCTGGCAGATCGAATTCAGGGAAAATGACTACAGGAAAGCACTCAGATATTATCAGAATGTGCCGCCGGATGTCAACAGCAAAAATTCGCAGGGCGAAATATTAAATATCATTGCCCGTCTTCAGAAAAAACTGAATCTGTATGATGATGCGATTAAAACTTATGATCTGATATGGAATGACTACACTGATGTCCTTATTCAGAATAAGATCCCGCTGGGGGCAGTTGCATCGCTGGAAAAGAGCCTGCTGTGTATTGAAAAAAAGGATTCAGTTTCTGCATTGGAAACTGTCTGTTTATTGCTGACTCAATTACAGAAATCCGCCTGGGAAACGGAGTATTCGCATTTTTCCAACTTTTTGACAAAAGCTGATGAGATTGTCTCCCTGTGTGAAAATCCGAACAATGAAGAGATAAAGAATCTTATTGAAAGCATAAATGCATTGCAGGATAGTATATCATCATTAGTAAAGCATACAGAGTACCTCATGGCATTCCTGCAGAGCGGTGATATAATGGTTGACAACACAAATCAGGGAACCAGTAACCACAGATATAAAACCAGGATCAACGGTAAATCTTATTTCTTTTCTCTTGTTCCGGCAAATGGACTGGGGGAATGGGGATTAATAATGGATCAGGATGATATTCTGAATAATTCTGTATATCATTCTATAATCACTAATAAAGGTACATCGGATGTAAGCTGGGAGCTGACCGATGCAAACGGAGAACAGCTTTCAAAGTCTGACTTTTTTACGGAAGAGACCTCTCCGGTTGGTGTTGTTTTCCCATCAGATCTGCCCTTCTGGTCCCTGACATTCTACCCTGAATATACAGGATTGTTTAATTCCTTATTCCGTCCGGGAGCCGGGATTTTCCTGTATATTTTCATTGCAATCGTGGTTATCCTTGCATTTGGCTTGTTCTTCACCCTTCAGACTGTGAATAATGAGTTGCATCTGTCAAAAATGAAATCCTACTTCATGTCAACTGTCTCACATGAATTCAAGAGCCCGTTAACATCAATAAGGCAGATGGCTGAGATGCTGGTTCACGGAAGAGTACCTTCAACTGAAAGGCAACATAAATATCACACGACAATATTACAGCAAAGTGAGCGGTTGAGCCATCTTATCGACAATATTCTCGATTTTTCAAAAATGGAAGAAGGACAGAAGGTTTTCCGTTTCGAGAAAGCTGACATTACTCCGGTTGTAAAAAATGTTGTTGAGTCATTTAAGGATCATACAGCCTTACAGGGATTTAATATAGATCTTTCAATTCCTGAACCGGTGCCGGAAATCGTTTTTGATCGCGAAGCCATGGAACAGGTAATGCATAATCTGCTTGACAATGCCTGTAAATATTCGGGTGATGCAAGGAAGGTGGAAGTTCAGCTCCTTTCAAAAGGGAACAATGTCATTATAAGTGTAAGGGATTATGGTGTCGGGATCAGGAAGGAGGATCACGACAAGATTTTCAGTCGCTTTTACCGGACCGGGGATGAACTTACCCAGACGGTGAAAGGAAGCGGTATCGGTCTCACAATCGTGAAGCAGCTTGTTGAAGCTCATAATGGAGAGATCACTGTAGGAAGCAGCCCGGGAAAAGGAAGTACATTTACTGTGATTTTGCCGATGAAAGGTACTGACATACCCCATTCCCAGTCCCGCCAGTCGGGAAGTTGATTCATCTTCCCGCTTTACGGGATAAGAAAGGGGGTTTAAATTAAAGAATATGAACAAAAAGATCCTGATCATTGAAGACGAAGAACCGATCCGGATAGCACTGGAAGATGATTTCCGGCTGGAGAACTATGAAGTTATTGTGGCTACAGATGGAATAGAGGGACTGGCAAAAGCTACTGAACCTGATCTAGACCTTATCATTCTTGATATCATGCTGCCGGGGATGAGCGGGTTTGAAGTCTGCAAAAAACTGAGAAGCCAGGGTATCAGGACCCCGATTATCATGCTGACAGCCAAAGGACAGGAGATCGACAGGGTGGTGGGACTGGAAATCGGTGCCGATGATTATGTGACAAAACCTTTCAGTCCGCGGGAACTGCAGGCTCGGGTAAAAGCTGTGTTGCGAAGGATGGAGACCGAACCTGATGACAGGGCGGATAAAATGTTTCAATCAGGAGGACTGGAAGTGGATTTCCGGCAGTATGTATGCCGTAAGAACGACAAAGAGGTTAATCTTACGGTCCATGAATTCGAGCTTCTGAAATATCTCATACGCAACAGGGGACAGGTTATAAACCGTGATGAATTGCTGGATGAAGTGTGGGGTAAAGATGTTTTTGTGACACCCCATACCATCGATACACACATTGCAAACCTGAGAAAGAAGATCGAGGACGATCCTTCCAATCCGCGATTGATAATCAACATCAGGGGTGTCGGGTATAAATTTATTTCGGGGTAGTTCCTTGATCTACTCTTAAGAAAACTCAACTATTCCTTGAGGCTGGTGAGGTTACAGGCTGGTACCTTTGAAGAAAAAAAGTTATGAAATAGCCATGATACAAAAATCACTAACCGGAATGTTTATTCCCTTCATGGCTATTACATCTGACCTTTAAAAATAAATTATTTACAGATGAACCGTATTATCTTAATTATTATTTGTTGCCTTATGCCGGGGATCATGGCATTGGGGCAGGAACAGCAGGCACAGAAGCTGTTAAGTGAAGCTATTTACCAGGAAGAAATTAATGGTGACCTCGATGAGGCCATAAAAACGTACCAGTTGGTCATAAACCGCTTTCCTGGTAACAGGAAGGTCTCTGCAGAAGCATATTTCCATCTGGGTATGTGCTACGAAAAAATGGGCAGGCAGGATGCAATGAAAGCATACCAGGAGGTTATCAGGAACTATGGCGATCAGAAAGACATTGTTGCCAAAGCCCGGGAAAGACTTTCAAAATTGGAACAGCCAATCACAAAAGCTGAAGAACCGGAGGGAATAAGGATCAGGCAACTATGGGGAAGCGGTTATCTGGAAGACTTAGGTACTGTATCTTATGATGGGCGGTTTCGCTCCTATGTGGATTGGGGTGTGGGAAATGTTGCTCTTCATAATCTCATAACAGATGAAAAAAAGAAACTGACAGATAAGGCTTCCCTGGGTGATACATCCTATTTTGCTTTAGGGACAGCGATTTCTAAAAACGGCAAGGTGATTGCATCTTCCTGGTGGAGACCTCATAATACGACCGATTTAATTCTGGTAGATGTGGAAAATCCATCAATGAATAATATTTACAGTCAGGCGGGTGAGGAAGTATATCCTGCCACGTGGCTTTCGGATAAGGAGCTTGTTGCCACTAGATATATTCCTGATAAAAGTACAGTTCAAATAGTTTCTTTTAATATTAAGGACAAAACACTTCAGGTTAAAAAGTCATTCGAAAAGACTCAAAATTTTCAATTAGCCTGTTCTCCAGACGAAAAGTATATCGCTTATGATTTCAGCAATGAAACTGACAATGGGACTTCCGATATAAACTTATTGTCAACAGAAGTAGATAAAGATATTCCTTTGATCAGACATCCTGCTGATGACAAGGTTCTTGGCTGGGTACCAGGAAGAAAGGAATTCCTGTTTTTGAGCGACCGTTCAGGAACTTGGGATCTGTGGGCAATAAACCTTGATGCGGGAAATCCAACCGGACTGCCAAAGCGGATATATGCTGATATTGGTGATGTGTCGCCTATGGGATTTACTCAAAACGGCAAATGTTATTTCGGCTTTGTAAGACGTAATTTTAACACTTATATCGTACCATTTAACTCTGAAACAGGGGAACTTAAAGAGGGATCGGGCAAATCTTTAATAGGTTCGAATTTCTGGATTAAATGGTCTCCTGATGGTCAATACTTAGCCTATATAAAAGAAAATATTAAAGCCGATAATCCCTGGCAACTTACTATTCAGGATTTAAAAACCGGCGAAGAACGCAAAGTCGCCAATAACCTTTTAATGGCCAGAATGCCTTGCTGGTCTCCCGACGGAAATTCGATCCTGGTACATGGAACTGAAAAGAATAAATACGGTACAGAAAACTATAGAGGAGGCATTTTCTTAGTGAATGTTAAGACTGGTCAGACAAGCGAAATTTTTCTATTATCAGATCAAAAATATACACTTCCTGAAGATGATTCATCACCCATCTCTGATATCCAGTGGTCTTCTGATGGAAAGAGTATTTTCTATCTGTTCTTTAAAGACAGGCTTGTAAAACGTGATCTTGCAACCGGTAAGGAGAAGATACTGTATGAAAATCCCGATTTCGAAAGGTTAGTCTTAGATTGCTCCCCTGATGGTAAAAGGCTGCTATTTGGAGTAAAGGATCCGGCAAAAAAGAAGAGCCTTCTCTATACTATGTCTGTAGAAGGCGGTGAGGTAAAAGAATTGTGTACTCCGCAGGAATCTAATAGTTTTCGAACGGCTAAATGGTCTCCTGATGGTAAATATATCTTCTTTTCTGAAACAAAGGAGGAAACCAATACCAGTTTATGGAGAGTACAGGCAGAAGGAGGAAAACCTCAGGAAGTTTGGAATTCAGAGAACCTGACTGAAATTTTCGATATTCATCCCGATGGAAATCAGGTAGCTTTCTCTGTACGCGAAAGAGCAACAGAGGTCAGAGTTATCGAGAACCTGGTTCAGGAACTTGAGAGGCTTGATAAGATTGACAAATAAATAATCTTAACCACGGAGTCACACGGAGTTGGCACGGAGTTACACTGTTAGAGTTCTTACTCCGTGTTGCTCAGTGTAAAACCCCGTGTTACTCCGTGGTTAAACAATACCATCATTAAACATCCATAGATTGTACTTCTTCCAGGTCTAACGGGTAATTACATCTCACCACAAACTTTTACAACTTTTTACAATTTATTAATTGATTTCAGCTCAATAAATTAGTAAATTGTGGTATGTTTAAATTCCTTAAACATATCACTCCAAGAACGAAAATTCTTTTCGTTGCCTTTATCCTGATTTTACTACCCGGCGCTATCATCAGCTATCTGAGCCTGCAATCTATAAAACAAAAAGCGGAAAATCTCCGGATAAAGTACAGCGGTACGGTTAACTTAGTGCGCGACAAGCTGGAAAACGAAGTTTCCCGTCTTGAAGATAACCTCCGGAATAGTGTTATCGAAATTTCGCCACGGTATGAGAGAACCGACTCCCTGAAAACATGGCTGAAAAAAATAGAATCTGAAAACCCGGCTTTCAGAAACCTGTTCCTGATCAGTGCTAATGGAGATCTGATTACTTCTTCAGTTTCACTTGGATGGAATGACCGGTCAATATTAACGCCTTTAATGAATTCAAAAGCGGCGGCCAGTTTCAGCAATGCGGAAAAGTCTGAGTTCATAAACAGAAATTTAACTGAGTCGGCAAGGCTTTACAGCGAGGCACTGGCTTTTTTATCGTCTCCCCAGGAACGTGCTTTACTGCTTTCGAGGATTGGACGCTGTTATTTTAAACTGGGAGAATATAAAGAAGCTATTGATCAATACAAAAAGATCCTGGATAAAGAGAACGAAACAATAAAAATAGGCAATATCCCTGCACAGGTAATCGCGCTCTCTCAGATCGCCGACAGCTATGAAGCAATGAAGGCTTATGAAGAGCAATATAATACTCTGCTTGAACTTTATCAACATTTGCTTGATCAACCTTGGGACCTTGCAGGTGGTGATTACCTTTACTATCTTAAGTCTGTCAGTGAAAAAATACATAATTCGGGAATTCCGGTCAGCAATGTGAACTCTGCTGAAAGGAATGTTGAGGATCTGCTGATAAGGGAAGAGAAGTTGCTTAAAGAAATAAGTTTTATAGAGTTCATCGATCAGGATATTCTACCTGCAATAGAATCTGAGCTTAGGAAGGGATCTCCTTCTGAATTAAAATCGCATTATATTTCCCGGGAGGTTAATGATTCAGCATTTCAGCTCAGTTACTTTAAGCTGCCGGGAGCATTTCAGCAGTCACAATTGTTAGCATTGTGTTATCAGTTCGAAAAGGAGTATATCCTTTCAAATCTGTTTCACGAAGTATTGGCTTCTGTGGAGTTTGGCAAAGACATACTTGTCGGTATTCTGGATCAAAATGACAGTGTTTTATATATTCAGGATGAACACCAGCTACCGGAGTATCTTGTAACTGCCGGTTTCTCTCAGCAATTTGCCGGCTGGAAGGTGGCAATGTTTGATCCTGATGGGAAATCAATAGAGCAGCTTACGGGGAAAGAGAAACGGCTCTATCTAATGCTTTTTGCGGGAATCATTGTTGTGATGCTCATCGGGATCATTCTGATGGTACGTGCAGTGATCCACGAGTCGGAGATATCACGCCTGAAATCTGAATTTGTCTCGAATGTATCGCATGAGCTCAAAACCCCGCTTGCGCTTATCCGTATGTTTGGTGAAACCCTCGATTCGGGTATTGTCACCGATGAGAAAAAGCGACGGAAGTTTTACAGTATAATACGAAAAGAAAGCGAACGACTCACACACCTCATCAATAATGTTCTTGATTTTTCGAGGATGGATGCCGGAGTGAAGGAATATAATTTCAGGGAAACCGACCTTGTTGAGGTGGTAAGGAATTCCCTTGAAGTCTATAAATTCCAGATAAGCGATAACGGTTTTAACATTGAAAGTGATCTGCCCGATGAATCAATAAACCTTAAAATTGACAGGGATGCTATCTCACAGGTTCTTCTTAATCTGTTAAACAATGCAGTGAAGTATTCGGATGAGAAAAAGTACATACTGGTTAAAGTTAGCAGGAATACAACTTCTGCCCTGATCTCGGTTTCGGATCATGGTGTGGGGATATCGAAAGAGGAGCTGAAAAAGATCTTTGACAAATTCTACCGGGTATTAGATGCCAGCACAAAGGAAACGCGAGGCAGTGGATTGGGCTTAACACTCGCAAAACATATTGTTGAAGCACACGGCGGGACAATTGAGGTCGAAAGTGAAGTTGGAAAAGGCAGCAGATTTACGCTTTGTATTCCGTTGAATCGAATCAGAACGTAATTACAATTGGCAGTTGGCAGTATGCAGTTGGCAGTATGCAGTTGGCAGTCGGCAGTCCTCGGTCGGTTCCACTGGAGACTGCAGACTGAGGACTGAAGACTAAAACACTATCAAACATTAATTATTCGAATAGCGACACATATCCATACTGATGAAAAAGATACTAATAGTGGAGGACGAACAAGACATGGTCACAGGTTTGAAATTCAACCTTGAGGCACGGGATTATTCTGTTATCGCTGCATACGATGGTGAGACAGGTTATCGGAAGGCACTGGAGGAAAAACCTGATCTTGTAATCCTCGACCTCATGCTGCCAAAACTCAACGGTTACGAGGTATGCAAAATCCTGAAAAAGGAGATTCCTGATCTTCCGATCATCATGCTTACTGCAAAGAGCCAGGAAGCAGAGATAGTGACAGGACTGGAGCTCGGAGCAGATGATTACATCACAAAACCTTTCAGTGTCCTGGAACTTATCGCACGTATAAATGCTCTTTTCAGGCGAGTGGCATCAGGCTCCGGGTCACAGGAAGTACACCGGTTTGGTGATCTCGAGATCAACTTCAAAAAATATAATGCACGGAAAAAAGGCAGATCACTCAAACTTTCACCACGTGAGTATGAGATACTCAGGTTCTTCATTGAGAGGCAGGGAGAGATAATCACACGTGAAGAGCTTCTGAAACAGATATGGGGTTATGATTCTTACCCGGATACCCGTACTGTCGATGCCCATATTGCAAAACTCAGGCGGAAGATCGAGAATAAGCCAGAAGATCCGAAACTGATTGTAACTGTTCACGGCATAGGATATAAATTTCTCCAGGCCTGATATTTACATTGTTTCACGTTCTTTTACAAGCCATTAACAACTATTCACAGTTCCGGCCTTACCTTTCAGGTGAAAATGATTGTGACACCGAAAAAGAGGAGGTTATTATGAAACGAAACAAAACATTAACACTGATTATGGTTCTCAGCCTGATGCTGGGAAGCTATAATTCTCTTGCCCAGACGGCTGAAGAACTGCTGCCCAGAGCTATTCAGCAGGAAGAGGTGAAGGGTGAGCTATATGAGGCCATTAAGACGTACCAGCTGATCCTGGACGAGTATCCTGATAACAGGGAGGTTTGTGCTGAAGCATTGCTGCATCTGGGAATTTGCTATGAAAAACTGGGGAAACAGGATGCAATGAAAGCCTACCGCCAAGTTATAAGTAACTATAGCGATCAGAAAGATATTGTTGCCAAAGCCAGGGAGAGGCTATCAAGGTTACTGGTCGCTGAAAAAGTATTGGTAACTACTATTACACCAAAATTTACAAAAATTAAGATTCCTACAAAACTTTGGTTGTTTGTGGCATTATCACCCAATGGAAGAGACCTTGCTTTGGTTTCTGATGACAAACTTTGGAAAATGCCTATTACAGGTAATCTCGGCCCTGAATATCCGGGGATTCCGGATCTGCTAAATACAGAAGATATAAAAGTGGAAGCATCTGGTATTTCATGGTCGGGCGACGGTAAATGGATAGCATTCAATAACATACCGCAATCCAATGAGAACTCTATGAAAATTTCAAATCAAAGCATTTATCGTATTCCATCAAATGGAGGTAATCCATATGAGATACTTAATAATTATCGTGATTCCCCATATGTGAATTACAGGATAAGTTTATCACCCGACGGGGAAAATCTTGCTTACTCTTCAGTTGAAAACAACGAACAGCATATTTATACAACACAAGTAACAGGATGCTCACCAAAACAATTGGTGGATATCCAGGCTCGTGAACCGGTTTATTCTCCCAACGGAAAATGGATTGCTTACGTTGAGGATAAAAATTTGGGGAAAGATGGAGGTGATTTATGGGTTGTACCTGCTGTTGGCGGAGTGCCAAAACTTGTTGCAAAAGCAGGCAAGGCTTCAAATCCGGTCTGGTCGCCCGACGGAAAAATGATAGCCTTCCTGGACCTTAACAAAAATAAGCAGATGAACCTGGTTAAGTTACAACAGGATGGGGAAACAACGGGGAAAGTATACAGTATTGACGCTCCTGAGGGTGTAGAAACTCTGGCAGTCCTTGCAGGCTGGACACCTGAGAATAAAATTGGGATATTAGCGACTACAAAACGTGAATTTGCACTTTTTACCTTACCTTCAAAAGGAGGACTGGCAGCTATGGTACTAAAGGATGATAGCTGGGTATACCAACCCCGGTGGTCACATGATGGGAGACAGATTTATTATACAACGGCACCTGGAATGGGCATTGAACAAGGATTAAAGCTGAGGTTGGCTTCCGTGTCTGCTTTTGGAGGAAGTGGAGAATTATTTCCACTTTTAATAACCAACGATGGAGATACTACAAGAACAATAACTTATCAGGGAGGAAACCGGATTTCTCCGGACGGAAAAATGTTAATTTCATCAGCATGGACGTCGAAAGACCAAAATCCTTCAAATCCGTATTTTCCTAATTTAAAAATATGGAGATTTTCATTAGATGGCAGTGAACGAGTACAATTAACCAACAAGTCAGGCAATTATGCTGATTTCTGTCCCTGCTGGTCGCCCAATGGTGAAAAAGTGGCTTTTATACGAAGTCGGATGACGAAAGGAAGTTTCTTCTTAGACTATGACGAAGCAGGAATTTTTATTGTTGACTCATTGGGTAATGAATCGCAGATTCTTCCCTATACTGATGACAAATTTTTCTTTTCCCTTTCCTGGTCGCCTGACGGAAAAATGCTGGCTTATTTTACCAGAGAAAAAGAAGCACCCAATAAGAGTTACATGAATGTAATCCATTTGGAAACAGGCAAAACCAGGGTAATTAGAGAATTCCCAACAGTACATGAGTACATGGAACTGGCCTGGTCTCCGGATAGCAGGCGGATAGCGTTTAATGGAGAAGAGATTCAAGTAGTAAATATTGACGATGGTAGTGTTGAGAATATTGAATCGAACCTGTTGGATGTAATAATTTTTGATATGGATTGGTCTCCTGACGGAAAATATTTTGTATTCGGAGGCTTAATAATGCCAAAATCTGAATTCTGGTTATTGGAAGATTTTCTGCCGCTGTTTGAAAATAAGAAATAAACAAATCCTTATATAATTTAATTTCCTCGAGGCAGCGGGCATTTATGGTCACCAGCCGGCAAATGGATCTGTTTTTGTTATGAGGAGATGAAAAAGGTTCGTCCGGAGAGCACTCTATGGGAGGCTGATTATGATGAGATTATGAATACCTTAGCCAAATGATGTAATGCTATTGGTTAGTAATAGCAACACTTGCTCATATGATCCATTGTGGTGGTTCCATCTATCTTGTGGAACCACTCCGTGGTTCAAAACGCATTATCATTCCTATTAACCTAACATTGGTGGAATCGCTCTGCGATTCCATTCAATACATTAATATCGGATGTGTTCCATCAATAACAATATACAGCATAACAATACAATCAGAATCGGCTCCTTCACAAATCCGGCCTTTGTTCCTCATTAATTTCATCTTGACTGGTCACCGAACGGTGAATGATTTGTTTTTTTATTACCTTAATCCGGATTCTTGACAGGAATCCACCGATGAATCGGGGCATGGCCTCCGCGATTCATCATGTATTCTCAAAACCCTTTTACCTGTCTATTTTATTTCCGTGTTGAACACCAGAGGTGTTCCATCAATACTAATAAATGAACCTACCTCAACCCCCAGAACCGCAGAGCGGTTCCAACAATATTAATCCTCATCATAAAATTCAAACAAATAATCATCATTATAATCAACCCCATTATCATTGAGGATTTGAAAATATTCATCCCTGAAATTTTTATGCTTATGGTGTTCCTCCTGATTCAGGATATATTTATATACATGATCGAGCTCCCTGTATCCAACCGTAAAAGCCCTGTACCCTTCCTGCCAGCTAAATTTAATGTAGGATCCAACCTCATTATTAATAAACATCGCCGAACTTCTTTTGATATCACGAATTAGATCGGATATACAGATTGTCGGAGGAAATCCCACAAGAATATGTATATGATCCTTTGTCCCATTGATTGCAACCGGATAACATTTTTTCTCTTTTATTATTCCATAAACATATTTATGGACCCGGTCACGGATTGAGTCGGTTAATAAAGATCTCTTCCCTTTGGGCGTAAATACGCAATGAGCATAAAGTTTTGTGTAAGTGTCTGGTTTCATAGTCTAGAATTTTAGAAAATGCAGCATTATAAATATATGAATTATTTCAATAACCAATCAAATATTGTGGAACCACTCCATGGTTCAAAATATGATTTCATTTTCGTGTTTCTAGTATTGGTGGAACCGCTCCGCGGTTCTATCAATAATAGCAAAATAGCTATAGATGAAGCTGAACACCGGAGGTGTTCTTTCAATATTAGCACACGTACATAACAATACCAATCAGAACCGCGGAGCGGTTCCATCAATGCTAACAAATGGCACCAACAAAACGATCAGAACCGCGGAGCGGTTCCATCAAGCCTCATCATAAAATTCAAATAAATAATCATCCTTATAATCAATCCCATGATTATTGAGAATTTGATAATATTTATTTCTGAGTTTTTATTGACTTAAGCAGACTGAAGGCTTACTTTTGATATTATAAAGTTTTTGAGGTTATAAGTTTATAATACCCAGCCCATGCATGATAAAATAAAAGCGAATATCAGCAATCCTGAAATGCTTGAAAAACTATACCGTAATGACCGTAAAGGCTTTGAATCAGCCTTTGATAAGATATATCCCGAAATAGAAAATACAGAACCGGCAAAATTCTGGAAAGCCAGGTTAGAATATAACAAAAAACCTGACAGGACGAAGGCATTTGCCCTGTCAGAGATAGTTATAGTGATTGCTGTGTGTTTGATAACAGCATTCCTTATCAAAATCCCGGATCTGTTCCATATCAGTTTTTCCGACTCAGTCTTTTATCAAAAAAATGCGGCAATCATTGTCTTTTTTGGCCTTACACTCTATACAATATGGATTAACAGGATTTCAGATTCTAAGAGATTAATTATGACCGCCCTGGCTTTTCTGATTCCTGTAATATATATTAACCTTCTGCCTTCAAATGAACCGGGTGCCTCGGTCAATCTGGCTTATATTCATCTCCCCCTTCTGATGTGGTGCATATATGGAATTGTTTTTACCGGTTTTGACTTTCGTAACAGAAGTAAAAGAATTGATTTTATAAGATATAATGGCGATCTGGCAATAATCTATGCCCTGATTGCAATAGCCGGTGGTCTTTTGACAGTGATTACTATCGGCCTGTTCAATTCCATTGGCCTGAATATTGATAAGTTCTATTCGGAAAATATTGTGATAACAGGTGCAGTTGCTGCACCTGTTGTCGCAGCCTTTATAATTAAAAATTATCCAACCCTGGTCAATAAAACTGCTCCACTGATAGCCGGAATCTTCAGTCCTCTGGTACTTATAACATTGATAGTCTTCCTGATCACAATTGTGATCTCGGGAAAAGATCCCTACAATGACCGCGATTTCCTGCTGATCTTCAATATAATGCTGCTTGGTGTAATGGGAATTATTGTCTTCTCCGTTTCTGAAACATCTGTAATAAAGAATCAGAAATTCAATGAATTAACATTGTTCATTTTGTCAATTATAACTATAATAATCGATCTGATTGCTTTATCTGCGATTTTTTACAGGCTGGGAGAATATGGCCTGACCCCCAACAGGCTGGCAGTTCTTGTATCGAATATTCTTGTTCTTATTAACCTGGTTTTGATAATGATCGACCTGTTCAGGATTAACTTCAAAAGGAAAGAATTCAAAATTGTGGAAATGTCTGTTGCAAAATTCCTGCCTGTTTATCTGGTATGGATAATTATTGTGATCTTCGGATTCCCGGTTATTTTCGGGATGAAATAAAATGAAAACCATGAAAGAGAAATTCCTTGACCTATGGAAGAAGTACTTTGGGAATGCTGAGCTTCCCATTATCTTTTATTACACAGATGGTGAAGGGGGTGCAGAATGGGCAGAGATACCTGAAGGTAGAAGCTGTATGATCTGTGAGCTGGCAAAAGTGAGAAACGGGAAGTCGTTGGTCTACAACGCCGCAAGAGTTATGTGTGGGGGCGCCAAAAGATATCTTGGTTACACAGAAAAAATGAGACCAGGATTTGAATATTTCCTCTCTTGCGGAAATGAAAAGACTGAAGGAGAAAGATACCTCCGTACACCTGAACTGGTAAAGGAGTTTATGAAGAATCAGCAAACATTACCGGGTGCAGGCAGGAATATTGTCTTCAAAAGATGGGATAACATGGATGAGAATGACAAGCCCGATGTGGTGATCTTCTTTGCCAGACCTGATGTGTTATCCGGACTCTTCACCCTTGCCAACTTTGATCAGTATGAGCCAAATGGCACATTCACTCCATTTGCCGCAGGTTGCGGATCAATAGTGTACTATCCGTATCAGGAAAGTAAATCTGAACGGCAAAGAGCTGTTATCGGTATGTTTGATCCCTCAGCACGGCCGTGTGTTAATGAAAATATACTGACTTTCGCTGTCCCTTTTAAAAGATTTGAGAAGATGATCGGCTATGTGGAAGAGAGCTTTCTTATTACCGAAACATGGAGCATCCTCAGGAAAAGGATTGACTCAAAGCAGCATTTTTAGTAACTTGGTTCGTCGAATATGATCTGATCTTAATCCGGCTTAATATGTTCCAGGGTCTGAAAATAGCAGTCAAACGACAAAAAAAGCTTCTGGCGATCTTCTTTGTTACCATTTTCCTTCCTTCGGTAATACTAAGCATCTTTGGGATCATTGCCCTGCGTAATGAAAAATTCAGGGTTGAAAAACAGATCGAAAACGAACAGCTCCAGATCGCAAACAGCATTAAAGACAGGATCGAAACAAAATTCACCGAAATTGGGGAAAGACTCGAGAACCTTGCCAGCTACCCTGCCTTCCGTCAGAAAGACTATACGGTTATAAAAGAACTAATAACCGGCCTTTTTGAGAAAGATTCACTGGCCAGCATCATATTTCTTCTTTACAATAATGAAGAACCGGTTTTTTCACTGTTCCGGACAGGATCTGAAGAAAATGCGGGGAGACCTGAGCCTGTTTATGACAGTTTTCTTCAGCAACAGATAAAGGATGCTGAAGATGCAGAATACATCAGGAATGATTACCTCACGGCTGCCTCGATTTATAATGACGCCTTCCGGCAATCAGGGAATAAAATCATCAAAGCCCGGATGTTGAACCTTACAGCAAGGAACCTGATGAAAGCAGGCAAATTCAATGAAGCAGCTGATGTTTATTCGCGGATCATTAATGATTATCCGGACGAGAGAACAGAAGCAGGATTGCCTCTGGACCTGTATGCAAAAATACAGATGACAGAGTGTTACAGCATGCCTGGTGACAAAGGATCAGCTGTAGGAAATGACCTGACCGTTTTTGAGGAACTCCTTGTAAACAGGTGGAACCTGAACGAAAGCCGGTTTAAAACCTATGCTTCCATAGTTATTGAAAGACTGACAGGTTTATTATCAGATAGTGCCCTGGAATCGACGGAATATTTATCCCGGTTTGAGGAGCTTGAAAAACGATATCATTATAGGACAGAACAATGGGAGACCATTGGCAACATCAGGTCATACATAGTTCCGGAACTGCCTGGCTACTTTCAGACCGGTTCACGTTCTCCCTCTCCGTTTGAATTTTCAAAGAGGGTTGGCAGCGAGGATTACCTGGTCCTGGCGGCTATGATTCCCGGGCAAAGCCAGCTGGACAATGCGGGGATACTGGCTGCCAAACTGGACAACCTTTACCTGCAGAATAATATCCTTACCAATGCTGTTGAAGAAATCAAGCCACTCCGGAATACGGCGATATATATCACTACCCTTTCAGGAGACTCGATAAAAGGAAGTAAAAACAACAATCCGGATGCTGTCACAACAACATCATTATTTGATAACAATTTCCCTCCCTGGCGCCTTGAGCTGACTTACACCGGTCCCAAAGGTCTGGGAGAAATAAGTATTTTTTCGAATTTCTATTTCTGGACAATTATCACCCTCATCATCATCCTTGTGTTTGGTGCCGCATTGATAGCAAGGATTGTTGCCCGCGAGATGGAAATACTGAAGATCAAGTCCGATTTTGTATCATCGGTTTCACACGAATTTAAGACTCCGCTAACCTCCATGAAATCCCTCACCGAAAGGCTTGAGGAGGGAAAGGTGACAGAACCTGGAAAAATGAAACAGTATATTTCGATTATTGCCAATGATATTGACAGGCTTATTCATCTGGTCAGTAACATCCTGAGCTTTTCAAAGATAGAGGAAGGGAAAAAGATCTATAAAAAGGAAAAAACAGACATTGTCATCTGGTTAAAGGAGGTGATCAATAATTATAAGAAAGAAAATATTGAAAGCGGCATCATCATTAATGTTCAGCTTGATAATAACATGCCCGCTCTTCACATCGACAGGGATGCCATGGCACAGGCAATATTTAACCTTCTGGATAATGCTGCCAAGTTCTCACGGGGGAAAAAGGAGGCAGAGGTAACAGCGGAAAGGAAAAACTATTCGATAATCATAAAGGTTAAGGATAAAGGAATCGGCATAGAAAATGATGAAAAGGATAAGATATTTGAAAAGTTCTATAGAGGGGAAAGCGCCCTAAAATATCTGATCAAAGGGACCGGTCTTGGGCTGGCTCTGGTAAAATATACAGTTGAGGCCCACAACGGACATATTGATGTGGATAGCGAATCCGGATGGAGTACTGTTTTTACAATAACTCTTCCGGTTTCGGATAAAAAGTAAGGAGGCATAAATGGCAAAAAAAATTCTCATTATTGAAGATGATCCGGGAATTCAGCTTTCATTAAAAGATGAATTTGAATCGGAAGGATTTTATGTTTACACCGCAGATGATGGTCTGGCCGGTCAGGAAATGATTGAAAAGAATCCGCCGGATCTGATCATTCTCGATCTCATGCTGCCTTTCCGGAACGGATACGAGATCTGCAAAAAGCTGAGGCAGGAGGGTAACAACGTTCCCGTCATCATGCTCACTGTGAAAGACCAGGAGGTCGACAAGGTGCTGGGGCTGGAACTGGGAGCCGACGATTATGTCACCAAACCCTTCAGTCTCCGGGAATTATTGGCACGCGTGAATGCTTTGCTTAGAAGATCTTCTGAAAGCATGTCGGAAAGTACTCAGTTCTCAATCGGAGACACATTATTTGACCTTAAGAAATACAGGGCATTGAAGAAAGGCAAAGAGATCGAATATACCACGCTTGAATTACAGATGGTGAAGCTGCTCTATGAAAGAAGGGAACAGGTAGTAAACCGGACAGATTTTCTTAGCCGGATATGGGGTGAAAATAATACGTTGGTCAGTGAAAGGACCATTGACAGCCATATAGCCAATATCAGGAAAAAACTGGAAGATGATCCTTCAGATCCCAGGTATATTATAAGTGTCAGGGGTGTGGGTTATAAGCTGGTCGTATAGGTTACAAGCATAGTCATTGTTAAATCATCATGTTATCATCACATTTCCTTGACATTACTCCTTGAGGTTCATCTTAACTTTGATGAAAAATTACACAGTTGTTGAAAACCAAAAACAAGGAGGGCATAAAGATGAAAATGAATAAAACATGCTTAATTCTCATTTTAACAATAGCCGGACTATTCCTGTCCGGTACTGAAGTATTATCTCAGCAGGCTGCAGGGCAGTTATATGAAAAAGCGCTTTATCTGGAGGAAGCGAAAGGGGAATTGCAGGGTGCGATAGACCTCTATAATCGGATTGCGGAAAACCGGAATGCAGATCAGTCCTTCCAGGCAAAGGCATTGCTTCATATGGGATTGTGCTACGAAAAACTGGGGAAGCAGGAAGCTGTTAAATCATATCAGCGCCTGGTTAATAATTTCCCCGCACAAAAAAATGAGGTCGCCATTGCCAGGGAAAGACTTGCCAGGTTGATGCCAATTGCTGAGAAGGTTACAAAAGCTTCCCTCATACCGAAGTTTACGAAGATAGAGATCCCCACAAAACCAGGTAACGGAGTTTTATCACCAGATGGAAAGAATCTTGCTTATATTTCTGAGAAATCTCTCTGGATTGTACCTGTTCATGGTAAAACAAATCCTGACATTGCCGGCGAACCGGTCAGACTCACTGATCCTATTGAAATATGGGATCTTGCAAACATGTGCGCAGTATGGTCTGCAAACGGCAAATGGCTGGCTTTTTATGCAACTGAAAACAGTGAAGACGTTATTTACATACTTTCAGCAAATGGAGGTAAGCCAGTTAAAGTACCGATTAATCAAAAACGACCTGATATAGGTGGTTACGATTACCGTATGAGCCTATCGCCTGATGGCAAACTGCTTGCATTTGTTGATTGTAACCAAAACAATATTCCCTCTATTTATACAATCCCTACAGATGGCGGCTCCCAAAAAAAACTGACCGATTTAGGATTCAGAGAACCATCATTTTCACCTGATGGAAGATTTATTGCAATGGTCAAAATTGACGTAAAAGACAAATTGGGAAACGAAATATATATCATTCCATCAACAGGTGGGGATCCGATCCTGATCAGCGATGATGCTGACGTTGTAAAAAGCCCGGTATGGTCTCCCGATGGATCGATGATAGCATTTCTTGCCAGAAAATATGAAAAAGGTTGGGCTAACAACAGCAATGAATTATGGATTGCCGCTGTTGACAGGAATGGGAAACCTACGGGATTGATCACTAAAACAGAACTAAGTAATTCAACAACATCAATGTTGGCAGGTTGGAGCCCTGACAATAAAATTGGCATGTGGCTATCAAAGCCCGAGAAGAATTTGTTATATACAGTTCCGGCAACTGGTGGTCAGGCAATGCAGGTTACATCTAAAAACAGCTGGATGCCATGCTGGTCGCCTGACGCTAAACATTTGTATTTTGATGGCATCAATACCGATAATTTTGCAGGCCTAGAAACTGTTCCGGTTACAGGAGGTGAGGTGCTAAGAATACCCATCAGGTTCAAAGAAACAATTCAGCCTGAAATGCCTGTAGGTGGTATTTCTGTTTCCCCGGATGGACAAAAAATTGTATTTGAAACCTATTATAATAATGTCAACGATTCAATAATTCAGAAAAAGCCGGAAGGATTTCATCATATCATTACTATTCCGGTTAATGGAGGCAGCCCGGTTGAATTAACAACAAATCCTTTACCAGACGGATATCCTGTATGGTCGCCGGATGGCAGATATATTGCATTTTTACGCCGAGAAACTGGTTCTATCGGAAATATGTATACAATTCCTGCTGAGGGGGGCACGCCAAAAAAAGTTACATCGGCAAATGATAAAATAACATATGGCAGGATCGACTGGTCTCCCGATGGAAAATGGATCGGATTTTTTTCTGCAGATAGTACAATTAAAATGATCCCTGCCGGAGGAGGAAATTCAAAAGTCGTGGTTAAGGGTGTGGATGCTAATTCTCATTTCGGACTTTCATTTTCACCAGAAGGGAATAAAATAGCTTATTCCAATAAAGAAAAACTTTACGTGGTTGATTTAAATTCCGGAAAGAAGGAGGAAGTCCGGACCGGATTAGATGCTGTGCCAACTATGCCAGCCTGGTCGCCTGATGGAGGGAAAATAGCTTTTAGCGCTTACATTGAGGAAGAAACTGATCTGTGGTTCATGGAAGACTTTCTGCCACTTGAAAAGCTTGAACAACCACGAGGTCTTGAAATTGTTAAAGCATCCAAAGGAATCACAATAAAGCAGGTATGGACCGGATCTGAAGTGGGTGATTTTCATAGTGTTTCAGCTGATGGTAAATATCTGTCATTTGTTGCAAGGGAAACGGGTGACCTGGCAATTCGAAACCTGGAAACCAAGGAAAATAAACTTTTAACGAATGAAGGCTGCTGGAATGGGCCATATTACTGGTCCGATGACAATTTATTAACCGCTGATGGCAAAAAGATCGTTTATTCATGGTACAACAATGACGATGAATATGATCTGCGGTTACTGGAAGTTAATAAATCTCAACCCAGAATCATTTACAAACCAAAGACTCCTGAAAAATTAATTCCTAAGTTATTTTATTCAGATGATAAAAAAGTAATTGTTCAAAGATTTATGTCGAGCGAACCCTGGTACCTCGCAACAGTAAATTTAGAAAATGGTGATATAGTTAATCAGAAAGATTTTGAGGGTAACTATAGTATGAAGCTGGCAATGAGTCCGGATCCTAAATATTTTGGATTTGATTTTCGTAACAAAAATGATTGGTTAAGGTTTGATATTCACTTATTATCAACAGATGGAAAAGAAGAACTGCCACTGGTCGATCATCCTGCCAACGACCGGTTGATTGGCTGGCTGCCGGGAAAAGATGAAATGCTCTTTACCAGTGACCGTTCCGGTTCAAGCGATCTTTGGGCTTTAAATACTGCAAAACTTAATGAACCTGGAGAACCAAGGCTAATTTTAAAGAATGTTGGAGATATATATCCGTTGGGATTCAACAATGATGGTAATCTTTTTTACAGTGTCGAGTTCCGGAAATACAATTCCTACATTGTACCAATAGACCAAAACGAGGGAAAATTACAATTCCAGTCAAGGCTACCTTTGTTTGGATCAATGAGAGATCCGGTTTGGTTTGCTGATGGGGTAAGATTGCTTTATACAGAATATTCTATTGTGATGGGCGGATTACAGGCTCATACTCTGATATTAAATAATACCGAAACTGGAAACTCCAGGCGCCTGGCTGATAATATCGCCTGTTTAACTGCCCGTCTTTCTCCCGATGAAAAATCTGTTCTGGTATTTGGTTATGACGGATCAAGAATTAAGGATAAAAATTATAAAGGCGGGGTTTATAAAATTGACATCGGGTCAGGTACACCAACAGAAATATCAGTAGGGCATGATGCTTCATATCCTGTGGAATGGGATAATAATGGGGAAAACATCTTCTACATCAGTAACACTCAAATTATCAGGCACAATATTAAGTCTGGTATGGAAAATGTAATATTTGAGGATGAGGATTTAACAGTCATGACCATCCTCAAAAGATCGGCAGATGGTAATCACCTCTTTTTTGATCTTCAAAAAGGTGATAAGGAGAAACATCTGATGAGTATCTCATTTGATGGAGGAGGGCTTCGAACAATTAGTAAACTTAATGTTCCCTTTACGCATGTTTTATACAAAATGCTTGCGTTTCCAACAGAAGGCGACTGTATATATTTTTCGTCCGGGTCTGTTTTATGGAAGATTCCAAACACAGGAGGTAATCCTGAAGAAATATGGCATTCGGATAATCCCATCGCAGGTTTTAGCATTCATCCTGGAGGTACAAATATGGTGCTTTCCTTATATGAACGGGAAGTGGAAATCCGTACTATAGAGAACCTGGCTCAGGAGCTTGAGAAACTTGATAAAATGGATCATTGAAAAGCTTAACCACGGAGTTGCACGAAGTACGCACAGAGTTACACAGTTAAAGAACTCCGTGTTCCTACTCCGTGTAACTCTGTGTTACTCTGTGGTTAATACTCCCCATAATTATAAATCCATTATTCAGCTTTAATTCACAAATTCTTGATCCTTTTGTAGCTTATTCAACGTGCAATAAAATAG
>Ga0307437_1000684_pt1 | contig 25394 bp, 26 predicted proteins | sample SalMarWE160390MG_FD_202146 | JGI IMG/M metagenome (GOLD analysis project Ga0307437, IMG submission 202146) | Salt marsh sediment microbial communities from the Plum Island Ecosystem LTER, Massachusetts, United States - WE1603-90 | ecosystem: Environmental > Aquatic > Marine > Intertidal zone >...
CCAAGACATGTTTAATCAAGGTGAACTAAAACTGCTGAGGGATTTTATTATAGAACATAATGAGTACAATGATGTAATGACCGTAGTGGCACAAAAGGAGTTCACAATAAAAAAAGAGACTCAGAAGGACGAGACACCAAGGACTGCGCACTCTGCTCAACGCATCTCGATGCCACCCCCAACACCTCACCGAACTATCAAAACAGTGTAAAAATAAAAATAGGTTAGCAGGAATTGCTAACCTCTGTGTGTGCTTGCTGGCGCCCCCGGCAAGATTCGAACTTGCGGCACCAGGATTAGGAATCCTGTGCTCTATCCACCTGAGCTACGGGGGCCCCTGTTTGAGTGTTTCTCAATCTTTAGCACCATCACAACGCAGTGTCAAGGGCGATAAGGCGGGGCATCCTGACATGTTTTCATGACGGTTTAATTGATAGGGGGTGAAAAATCGTCCTTCAAGTTTTTACATCTTCCAGCAAGATTAAATCCTTCTGGTCCATAACCTTGCGCAGACGCTGAAGGGCCTTGACCTCGATTTGCCGAATGCGTTCCCTGGTAACCGCGAACATTTCGCCGATGGCCTCCAAGGTCTTGGGCTCACCATCCCACAAACCAAAACGCAGCTTAATCACTGTCCTCTCCGTAGGTGAGAGGAGCTCCAACCACGAGCTGACCACCTGAACAAGCTCTAGCTGTTCAGTGATGGATAAGGGGCCGGGTTGATCCTCTTCCTTAAGGATATCCGCAAGATGATAGCGCTCGTCTTCATCCAAGGGGGCATCAAGGGAGGTAGCTTTACGCACGGACATCATCAGACGAGTCAGATAGTCCGCGTCCACCCCCATCTCCTCTGTCAATTCTTCGAGCTGGGGCTCTCTTCCTAACCGCTGCGTTAAGGCCCTCGTGACACGAACCATCCTCTTCAGATCTCCCACCACATGGGCGGGAAGCCTCACGGTCCTGCTTTGGCTTACCAAGCCTCGCTCAATGGACTGCCTGATCCAGAGGACGGCATAGGTGGAAAAACGACACCCCTTCTCAGGCTTAAATCTCTCCACCGCCTTGATAAGCCCAATATTACCTTCTTCGATTAAGTCCAGGAGGGGAAGACCTTGTCCAATATACCGCTTGGCAACCATGACCACTAACCGTAGATTGGACTCTATCATTCTCTTGCGGGCCGCCTCATCACCCTGCGCTGTCCGTCGGGCCAACGCCCGCTCTTCCTCCGGGGTGAGGAGCTTGGCTGCCCTGATGTCTTGGAAGTACAAGCGCAGGGAATCAGGGAATGCGTCTCCAGGGGATACTTCCTTTTCTTTTGTCCCTACGATATCGTCCTTTTCCTGCATGATCACCCGTCTCTAGGGCAAAAACCGCATGGGATTTAAAGGCCTGCTCCCCTTGCGGATCTCAAAATGTAGGTGCGGACCGGTAGCGTTTCCTGTCCGGCCGACCCGGGCGATGATATCGCCCCGCTTGACCAGCACCTCTTCTTTGACCACGTTCTCCTCGTTATGGGCATAGATGGTAAAGAACGTATCACTGTGCTCGATAATGATGAGGTTCCCATACCCCCTCATCTTATTATCGCTGTACACCACTCTTCCGTTATCCGCTGCCCGGATGGGGGTACCTACCGGGGCAGAAATATCAATGCCATCGTGTCGTCTTTTTTGATTCGTACCGAACGGGGCCGTCACCGACCCTTCCACCGGCCAGATAAACTTTCCCTTTTCATATCGTACTGTTGTTGCTCTCCCTCGCGTGGTGACATCTTCAACATAAATATCCACCTTCCAGACCTTGGTGGCCCCGGGGATGAAGATCCGCTGACCCACCCCTATCTTATTCTTGTCCGTGATCCCATTTATCCAGGCCACATCCTCCATATCCACTCCGTAGGTCTTACAAATCCGCCAGAGGGTCTGGTGGCGTTTTACCGTATGATAGACACCACGTTGGCCACGATAGCCATCCCTCGGGTGCCGGCAACCTATGGGAACGGCCAAAAGACACATGAGAAAGAACGCAGTAAACCGCATCACCGAAGCATATCCAGAAGCATGGCAACAGATGCACGTCCCCCCTCTGCCAGAGGGACCCTTCCCTCCAACTCCCAGGTCTTGATCCCTACGATGGGCTTACCCACTTTGAGGGCGATGGCAATCTCCGAAAGGGTCCCGGCTTCACCATCGACGGCGACCAGGGCATCCGAGGCATGGACCACGAGGATGTTGCGGGCATGACCCAAACCTGTCGGTATGACAAGATCGACATACGGGTTGGCATCCCGTTTATTACTGGTGGGGAGAATACCGATAGTGATCCCATCCGCCTCTTTGGCACCCCGACAGGCCGCCTCCATCACCCCTCCGAACCCACCGCAGACGAGGGAGAAACCATTTTTGGCGATCTCTCCTCCCACCTCCCGGGCGATCTCATAGATCTCAGGGGAACACTCAGCTCCGCCGATGACCCCAATCTGTCCCTTTACCAGTCTGCCTTCCATCCATGATCCCCTATCAATTTTACAAACCGGACGCCGCCTAAATCCTCTCTTTTATACCCCTTCTCCTTTTTCACCACCTTGAAGAGGGTTTGGGAATATTCATCCCCCACCGGTATCACAAGCTTGCCCCGCACCCCCAGCTGCTGCACGAGTGCGGGTGGGATCTCGGGGGCCCCAGCGGTCACGATGATCCCATCAAAAGGGGCCTCTTCCTTCCATCCAAGCGTGCCATCAGACACCCGGATGAGGACATCGGCATAACCCAATTCATCCAAGATCTTTCTGGCCCTAGATGCCATGGGGGCGATTCTTTCGATAGAGAAAACCTGTTTGGTCAACTCCGCCAGGACGGCGGCCTGATATCCAGAGCCGGTCCCGATCTCCAAAACCTTTTCGTCACCCTTCAAATGCAAGGCTGCTGTCATCAAGGCGACGATGTAGGGCTGAGAGATAGTCTGCCCCTCACCTATAGGGAGGGGAAAATCACCGTAGGCCTGGTGCCACAGCCCCTCTTCTACAAAGAGGTGCCGCTGGACCTTCATCATGGCATCCAGGACTCGCTTGTCCTTTATACCCCTGGCCACAAGCTGCCCTTGAACCATCTTTCTTCTGGCCAAGGCAAAATCCGGCGGTTTCAATCTCCCTCGTCCATCATCTTTTTCCAGTGATAGAGGAGCTCAATTGCCTCCAGGGGCGTCAGGCGATGAGGATCTATCTTTTGGAGTTCCCGATATATCTGACCGTCCCTCACCCCAAAGAGGCCCAATTGATCCTTCCCGTGTTCCCTCTTTCCTCCCTTGACATGGGCCAGTCTCGGCAGGCCCTTCTCATCCAACTCCTCCTTCTCCAGATTAGAGAGGACCTCCCTGGCACGAGTCACCACCTCCTCGGGGAGGCCGGCGAGCCTGGCCACCTGGATGCCGTAGCTACGGCTCGTCCCCCCCTCCACAATCCTGCGCAGAAAAATGATTTCACCGTTCCATTCACTGACCGCCACATTGTAGTTCTTCACCCGCGGCTTGGTCACGGCCAGCTCAGTAAGCTCATGGTAGTGGGTTGCAAAAAGGGTCTTGGGGCCTTTTTTGTCGTGCAGATATTCCGCCACCGCCCAGGCAATGCTGAGACCATCAAAGGTGCTGGTGCCCCTGCCTATCTCGTCCAAGATCACCAAACTCCGGGGGGTGCTCTCTCGTAATATGTCAGCCGTCTCCCTCATCTCCACCATGAAGGTGCTTTCTCCCATGGCTAGATTGTCCGAGGCCCCTATCCGGGTAAAGATCCTGTCAACCACGCCGATGGTTGCCTCACGCGCGGGCACGAACCCCCCCATCTGGGCCATCAGACAGATGAGTGCTACCTGACGGATATAGGTGGACTTGCCCGCCATGTTGGGGCCGGTGATGATAATGAGTTGGTTATCATCGCAGTCCAAGCGGGCGTCGTTGGGGACAAAGGGTTCAAGATGACCCATCCGCTCGATGACCGGATGCCTGCCTTCCACGATGACGATCTCATCCCCGTCCGTAATCCGGGGTCTGTTGTATCTGTATTTGTCCGCCACCTCGGCGAGGGAAAGAAGGGCATCGAGGGACCCCAAGGCAGAGGCGGTACCTTGAATCCTGCGGTTCTCCCCTGCCACCCGCTCCCGGAGGTGGCGAAAGAGCTCATGCTCCAAGGCCTTGATCCGTTCCTCGGCTCCCAGGACCTTACCCTCGTACTCTTTAAGCTGGGGGGTAATAAAGCGCTCGGCATTGGTCAGGGTCTGCTTGCGGATGTAATCCTCGGGGACCAGAGCCAGGTTGGTCCTGGTAACCTCGATGTAGTAGCCAAAGACCTGATTGTACCGCACCTTTAATGAGGAGATCCCGGTGCGCTGGCGCTCCTGCACCTCTAATTGAGCGATCCACCCCTTGCCTGCTCGGCTCATCCCCCTTAGCTCATCGAGCTCCGGGTTATATCCATCTCTAATGATCCCCCCCTCAGTGAGTGCCAGGGGTGGGTTTGCGACGATGGCATCCGTTATCCACCCCGCCACCGCATCGAGATCTGCTAAATCCCCCTGCATCTCTTGCAGGAGGGGGGCAGTGGCGGCTGCCAGCGCCTCCTTAACCCTGGGGACCGCCTTCAAGGTAGTCTTTAAAGCAACCATATCCCTGGGGTTGGCCTTTCCCATGATCACCCTGGCGTTGAGCCGCTCCAGGTCATAGACCTCCTCAAGGAGTTCTCGAAGATCGGCGCGCATCAGGGGCGTCTCCTTGAGCTGAGCAACGGCCTCCAGCCGCTGCTCGATCTCTTCACAATCAACGAGGGGATAGGAGAGCCACCCCCGGATCCTTCTCCCCCCCATGGCGGTAATCGTCTCGTCCACACAATCCAAGAAGGTGCCTCTCTTTCCTCTCCCCCCCAGCGAGGTGGACAGTTCGAGGTTGCGCTGCGTCGTCTCGTCCAAGATCAAGTAATCCTCTATCCGATAGAAGGAGAGGGGCTTGATGTGTCCGACATCGACCTTCTGGGTCTCGTGGACATAGCGGAGGGCAGCGCAGGCAGCGTGACGGGGTTCATCCCCCACCCATGCGGGGATGAGGTCCTCAGTGAGCCCTTCTAGGGGGCCGGCATCGGCATCAGCCTGAAACGAGGAGTCAGGGAGGGCGTTCACCAGCATGGAGGGAAACTCCCTCTTCAGATCCGCCAGAAACCTTTCTTCATCCTGCAACCCCTCGGGGATCAAGGTCTCCCGGGGCCTATTCTTTACCACCTCACCCACCAGGAGGACCTCTTCTGCTATTCGACACCCCTTGAACTCGCCTGTGGAGAGGTCCAAAAAGACAAGCCCATACCCCCCTTCCCCCCGGCACAGGCTCATCAGAAAGTTATTCTCCTTCTCCCGCAGATTATCCCCCTCCAGCACCATCCCCGGGGTGATCACCTGGGTGACCTCCCGCTCCACCAGTCCTTGAGACGCCCTGGCATCTCCTACCTGCTCGCAGACGGCCACTTTAAACCCCTTCTCGATGAGCTTGGTGATGTACGGTGCGGCAGCATGGTAGGGTACCCCACACAAGGGGATTCGCTCCTTGTCCCCTTTCTCCCTGGAGGTGAGGGCGATCTCCAAGATCTTGGAGGCGACCGTGGCATCATCGAAGAACATCTCGTAAAAATCCCCCATTCGGAAAAAGAGGATACAATCTCGATATTCCCCTTTTATCCGCAAATACTGCCTCATCACGGGGGTAGGTTCTTGTTTCACGATGACCTCCAGGCCTCACAAATGGTAGCAAACCGGGGGGGCAAAGTAAAGGTTACCTGTCTTGTATGAGGTGCTGCGCCAGTTCCAGATCGACCGGACCCGTGATCTTTATGTTGCGCGGGTCTCCTTCGAGCACCTTTACCCGATTGCCCGCCCTTACCACGAGCCCGGCGTCGTCGCTGGCATCTTTGATCCCCGCCTCCAGGGCCTTGTGGTAGGCGTCCCATAAGGTTTTAAACGGAAATGCTTGGGGGGTCTGGATCTGATACATCTGCTCCCGAGGGAGGACCGTGGCAATCTCCCCATCGAGACTTTCCACGATGGTGTCCACTGACCGCAGGCCAAAGGTCATCCCTCCACTGCCTTCCCGAACAGCGGTCTCGATCATTTCCTCGGTCACGAAGGGGCGGGCGGCGTCATGGATGACGCAGATGTGTGGAGGATCTTCTTTAAGATATTGCAGGGCCTGCCAGCAGGAAAGCTGTCGGGTTTCCCCTCCGGTGATAATCCCTTGCACCTTGGTCAAGCCATAGGGCTTGAAGTCCTCTGTACACCGTTTCTCCCATCCTGCGGGCACCACCGCTACGATGGCATCTATGGAAGGTGATTGCTGAAAGTTCGCTATGGCGTGGACGATGATGGGCCTCTCGCCCAAGGTGAGAAACTGTTTGGGGACCTCCCCGTTGAATCTTTTACCTGCGCCTCCCCCCAATATGATGGCGGTATTTTTCATGAGGCTAACATGCGGGCAATCTCTGGAAGGATCCGCCTGGTCACATCGATGCGCACACCTCCATGGGTGACCATGATATATCTCCCGTTTGTTATAGCTGTCTTACGATACATTATTTGACCTCTCACGCACGCCAGCGAAGGGGAGGCTCACAGAAATAGTCTACATCTTTGTTCTTACTTATAGGAGAAAGAGGATGATGAGTCAAGGAGGAAGTAAGGTCTTACAGGGGGTATTGCTCCGCGACCTCTTGATATCTCTCCGCCTCCGCTTCTTTTCCCCGCTTGCGATAACCACTGATGAGGACGCGACACTTGACGTGGAGTTCATGGATGGTGAGCTCCCGCATCGGTGGGGAAAGAACTCCCAGCTCCAACATCTTAACCAGGGCCTTCACCCGATACCGATCATTTCCCCACCGTTGCTGGGAAAGCTGTTCGTGGTGCCCTCCCCTCTTGACGATCAGCTTCTGGGGGATGAAGAAAACGGGAAAGCGTGATGCCACCCGCAACCACAGGTCGTAGTCCTCACAGACGGGGAGCTGGGTATCAAAGTCCCCGACCTGCTCGAAGAGACCTCGGCGCATGAGGGCCGAGGATGGACTGATGATACAGAGGGGGAGGCAGTGGGGATAGATCTCTCCTGAATATTTGGCGTGTTTCTTCTTGGGATTGACCCGCACCCCGCGCCTGATCCAGATCTCATCGGTATAGCAGATCTGCGCCTCGGGGTGCTCATCCATACAGGCGACCTGCACCTGGAGCTTTTGGGACAACCAGAGGTCATCGGAATCAAGGTAGGCAATGAATTCCCCCTGGGCGAGTTCGAGCCCCCGGTTGCGGGCCTTGCTCACCCCCTGGTTTGCCTCATAAGTATAGAGCAACTGCTCGCCATACCCCTGAAGGGCCTCCCCTGTGTCATCAATCGAGCCATCGTCCACCACAATCAACTCCCAATCCCCATAGGTCTGGACGAGGACGGAGTCCACCGCCTCCTGTACAAAATCCTTCCGGTTATAGGTGGTGATGATCGCCGATACGCGGGGCATATTCCCCTCGTTTTCCCCTTTTACCCCAGCTCTTGTGCGGGAGGGAGATCAGGTAAGACAGTTATCATCTTATCCTCGAACCGTGCTTTGTCGCGAGACCCAGCTGGAAAATATCTAGTACTTCATGGTATCACGTTTACTCGCACGGGAAAAGAAAAAGCACCCCCCTTGAATAATTGAAAGAGAAGGAATATACTTAAGGACGTGAAAGTCCAGCGATGGTAGATCTTAACATTTCAGCAGAATCCTAAACACATATTGTCTTCAAGGAGCAACACTATGAATCAGGAAAACGAATTGAGAAAATTTTGCGGCGCATCGCAATACGTACTCGATGATGAACTGGCCGAGATCGTCAACATCTCCATAGCCTTAGAGATGCCTCTCCTGCTCAAGGGTGAGCCCGGCACAGGCAAGACCATGCTGGCACACGCTATTACTGAGGCCCTCAACATGAGACTCATCCTCTTGAACGTCAAATCGAGCATGAAGCTCATCGACGCCCTCTACCAATATGATACCCTGACCCGGTTGAACGACAGCCGGTTCGGAGACTCTACACGGGATGTCAGCAATATCGAGGAGTACATCAGGATGGGCAAGATCGGGCAGTCCTTTGTCTCGGATGAACGGGTCGTACTATTGATAGACGAAATCGACAAGGCCGATACCGATTTTCAGGATGATATGCTCGACATCCTGGACCAGATGCAATTCGACATCATCGAAATTGACAAGACCATCACGGCGAAACACCGCCCTATCGTGGTCATTACATCGAACGCCAAGAAAGATCTCTCTGATCCCTTCTTGGGACGCTGCAACTTCCACCACATCGCCTTTCCTGAGCCGGACATGATGAAGAGCATCGTCCGGGTGCATTTCCCCGATATCGACAAGGAACTTCTCAACAGCGCGGTTCAGGCCTTCTATCGCCTCCGGGAGATCAAGGAGATCGAGAAAAAACCCGCCACCAGGGAGCTCATCAACTGGATCAGGGCCCTGCGGGCCGATCCCGACTTTCGCGTCAAGGACCTCATCAAGGGGAACATCCCGTACTTGGGGGTCCTCTTCAAGAAGAGCCCCGATTATTCCACGGCCCAAAAGACGGTGGCGCACTTCAAGATCTAGCAGTAGGCGGCGAAGATGTTCATCGATTTCTTCTATACCCTGCGCAAGGTCGGGATACCCGTCACCCCAACCGCCTTCCTGCGCCTGCACAAGGCCCTCAACATGGGGCTTATCAACTCCGTCGATAACTTTTACACCGCGGCACGCTCCATCCTGGTAAAGAGCGAGCGGTACTTCGATCTTTACGACCAGGTCTTTGCCCATCGGTTTCAGGGCGTTGATCTCGAGGAACCCGATGAACGTGAGCTGTCGGAGATTGCCCGTGCCCTCTTAGAGGAGTGGCTGAAGGACCCCCAGCAACTGGCCGATCTCCTCGGCATCGATGAATCTGAACTGGGGAAGTTGAGCCCGGATGAACTCATCGAGTACTTTCTCGAACGGCTCAAGGAACAAACCGAAGCCCACCATGGAGGTGATAAATGGATCGGCACCGGCGGAACCTCACCGGTGGGGCACTCCGGATACCACCCAGGCGGTATGAGGGTCGGGGGAATATCCAGGAACAAGTCCGCCGTCAAAGTGGCCATGGACAGGCGATATCGGGACTACTCCCAGGAGGCCCCCCTGACCCAGTCCCAGATGGGTGAGGCCCTGAAGCGGCTGAGGAATATGGTCCCGGTGGGCCCCAAGGACAGGATCAACATAGACAAGACCATCTACCAAACCGTCAAGAATGCCGGTGAGATAGAGATCATCTTCGATCAGAGCCTCAAAGACCGGCTGAAGGTCATCCTGGCCGTCGACAACGGCGGATGGTCCATGGACCCCTACGTCCATGTGGTGCAGACCCTCTTCAATTACGCCCGATCCCAGTTCAAGGATCTCAAGAATTTCTACTTTCATAACACGATCTATAGATATCTCTGGGAGGACCCCCGCCGGCATTACAAACCCTATCCTGTCGACGAACTCGTTCGCTTGGATCCGGAAACACGGTTTATCATCGTGGGCGATGCCAGTATGGCCCCCTATGAACTCATGAGCGAGCATGGTTCTATCTATTTTCAAGAACGATCGGAAAAACCCAGTCTTGAGCAACTGCACTTTATCGCCGAGACCTTCCCCCACGCCGTCTGGTTAAATCCCGTGCCCCCTTATGAGTGGAACTATACGCAAACCATCGGTGTCATTCGAAAGATCTTCCCCATGTTTGAGCTCACCCTCGATGGATTGGAAAAGGCGGTCGCTCACCTCGTCCGCAAAAACTGAGCGCGGGCGCAGGGCAACCATCTCCCCGTTGTCATCACATACCCCGGTTACCCACCCCCCTCGTGGACGAGGTTAATAATCGTTACTTCAGGGGGTGCAAGAAATCGAATGGGCGGCCCCCACGTCCCGCTTCCCCTGCTCACATAGAGGAAGGAATGGTGGGGCAGCTGCACCAGTCCCGCGTCGTGGGGGAAAAAGAGCTTGACGATGTAGTTGAAGGGGAATATCTGGCCTTTATGGGTGTGCCCTGAAAGCTGCAGATCGAAGAGGCCCGGCGTTCCTTCTGCTATTACCGGTCGGTGCTTCAGGAGCAGGGTAAAGCGTTCACGGGGGACTTCGGCAAGGAGGGCCTGCTCTGAGGGGCCGTGGAAGAAACCTAAGTGCTTCCCCGTCGGGTCATCAACACCGGCAATCGTCATAAACCCAGCCACAGCCTGGGCCTCTCCCCTCAGCACCGTAAAACCCGCCTTCTCCATAAAAGGCAACGCCTGGTCAAGTCCGGCATAAAATTCGTGATTTCCCGTCACGGCAAATTTACCGTGGGGGGGATTAACGGTACGCAAGAGCTCGGCAAGGTCTCTGAGGTTGTCGATCTGACCATCGACGAGGTCTCCGGTGGAGACCAGGACATCGGGCGCTGCCCGCTCCACCTCACTGAGAATCTTTGACAGCCTATCTCCCCTCACAATCAGTCCCAAATGAACATCGGAGATCTGGGCGATGGTGAAGGTGCCGACCGCCTTGGGGATCTTCGGACTCTTGATGACCACCCGTTCGCTGCAGATAGAGCGTGCCTCAAACGAGCCGTATGTTGCGATTGCCGCGGTAACCAGGAGGGGGATGAAAAAGGCAAGGCGTGGTGAAGGGGAGAGAGAGGAAAGGTTGGTTCGCAGTATAAGTCCAGCGAGAGAGACAATCAAACGATAGAGATCAACACAGAGCGAAGAGGTGAAGAACAAAAATGTCAAACCAAACCAGGTATATCCGACATACGAAAGGAGGCGAGCGAACAATTCCATCCCGTGTCTTTCGGATACGCGCACCAGAACCGGTGCACTGACCATGAGCGCCATAAACAGTACGAGAATAATGGTGGCAGCCATCCCCACGGTAAGGGCACCCTTGACCTTGAGGAATATATATACATGGAGTGAAGTATAGAGAAGAAAAAAGGTAAGTAAAAAGATGATCATTACACTCTTGTCGTTGCTTCCTTGCCTCAGTTTGTTATAAGCCTTCTCAGGTGCCTCTGTGCAGTTGAAAGAGGAATCTTTCAAAACACGCAATAATGCATACTACCATAGTACCCATCCTGGGACAATCAAAAGGCCCTTATGTGGAGGCACCGCCCGTAAAAATAAGTTTCGCTCGTAACATGAAGACTAAACAGGAAGGTGCATTGCAACCATCATATAAAAACAACCAAATCATCATATTTTTTGTGAAAACTGTTTGCAGGATGATCATATGGTGGGTATCATAAGGGTAGTCGGGTGGGATTATCCCATTTTTTTACAAGGTAACCAGAAAGGCCCATCAGGTAACGATGTTGAAAAAATGTTTATAATTAAAAGGCCAAACCCCAATTTTACTAGTATTGTGTTCAGAAGCTCAAAATTTATGTAACTCATTGTTTTTATTATGCTTTTGTCTGCCCAACCATTAAGCAGTCAATTATTTCCCTTGTGATATAGGGACCTTAGGCACTTTTCCAATGACTTTTCCACAAGTTTTAAAGAGATATCGTCGATTAATTCGCCCAGTTGGTTGAACCAAATGGTCCTGTTTTCCACGTTCAGCGCATCACCGAGTTGAGCATTACCTCTTGTGCTAGAGGAGAAAAGGATTCGAGCATCAAACCAAAATATTACAAGGCAATCACAGATCCAATATGTTACACCGTAATCCCAACATTGAGTTTACCCTGCTGGTACCCCTCCAAATCCAGGGTTACCCGTTTAAATCCCATCGTAGCGAGTTGACGTGAGATTGCCTCGTGTAGGTCGCAAACCCTCCCGATCTCCTCCTGGGCGACCTCGATGCAGGCGGTATCTGGGGAGAAGAGACGAACCCTGACCAGTGCAAAACCGAGTTGGCGCAGAAAGGTCTCTGCCCCCTCGATCATCCGCGCCTTTTCAGCCGTGATGGGCTCGCCATACGGAATCCTGGTGGCAAAACACGGAGCGGGAAGGCGTTCACAATCGGGAATCTCGTATGTTCTGGAGTATTCCCGAATCGCCTCCTTGGTAAACCTGAGTTCTCGCAAAGGGGTCCTCACCCCCATCTCCTCCTCCGCCCTGATCCCAGGACGAAAATCCGATTCATCGCTGGCATTGGTGCCGGTGAGCAGGGGTTGATTCTCAGGGCCCTCCTTCAGCATGGCCGCGAGGATTCGTCTCTTGCAGTTGTAACACCGCTGTGGTGGGTTGGTGAAAATCTTTTCATCTTCAAGGACAAAGGATCCGTCCAGCAAGAGATGCTTGATACCCCTGCTGCGGCAAAATTCCTTGGCAAATATTATCTCCCAGGGAGGGGTCAGGGGGGATTGCATTGTCACGGCCAGCACCTGTCCCGCGCCGAGGACCCTGGCACTCGTGGCCAGGAGAAAGGTGGAGTCCACACCTCCTGAATAGGCGATGGTTACCTTGCCAAGCTCTCTCAGATAATCTTCCAAAGCCCCTATCACCTATCCTCCTCTCGCCTTCACTGTCTTATAGATACACTGGTCCATGACGGCCCTCAATCCTGCCCGCTTGGCCCGACCGAATGCCTCGGGGCTCACGATCCCCTCCTGCATCCAGACGGCCTTGGCACCCTTTGCTATGGCATCTTCTACGATGGGCGACACCTCTTCTGATCGGCGGAAAATGAGGACGAGATCAATGCCCCCCGGTACTTCCCCTACGGTAGGGTAATACCCGTGGCCGAGAATCTCCTTTACCCCCCGCCGTATCGGTATTACGTCATACCCTTTTTGCAACAGAAATTTCATGATGCGATAACTAGGGCGGTCGGCCTTGGGGGAGGCTCCGACAATCGCGATCCTCTTGCAGTTTTCCACTATCCAGTCTTTATCCTCAGTAGAGGGTGGAGGTCCCGCCACCGCTATTTTATCGCCCACGATGATCTCGCCTCCTTCCAGCACCGCCGCAAAGACCCCCTTTTCCTGCATGATGCAGTTGCCGAGCTGGTAATAGATAGAGCATCGGGACGGACAGGTCTTCCCATGTCGGGTTATCTTGAGCCGGACCCGTGCACCAATGGTCAACACCGTTCCTTCCGCAAGCCCGAGGATATCGAGCCCCTCGGTATCGATATTTTCGCCGTACCCACCGAAGGAAACCCCTCCCAGTGCCTCGCGAGGCAGCAGGCTCACATCCCTGCCGGGGGTCCCCGCGTGGCAATCACCCACAATACCCCATCCAGGCCTCAACTCTACCTTCCCCTGTACCGGGGTCTTGCTCTTCCCCTTCACGTCACTGATGTTTGTGGATGCGATCGACCCCTTCAACAATTTCGTCCCTCTGCCTGTATGCCGGTTACGGCTCTTTTCCTCTCCTTACTTCTGCTTATCTATCTTTTCCTCGAGCTCCTCGATCCGCCTCATCATCAGATCGAGGGCCTCCTTGACGGGATCAGGCATAAGGTGGTGGTTGAGGTCCACGGGCTCCTTGAACTGGTGCTCACCTGCCAACTTGGCCGGGATTCCTATCGCCGTGGTATAGGGGGGGATGTCCGTTACGACCACAGAACCCGCGCCTATCTGACACCCCTCACCGATGTGCACAGGACCGAGGATGATTCCACCAGACCCAATGACCACCTTGTCCCCGATGGTGGGGTGCCGCTTCCCCTTTTTCACCGAGACGCCCCCCAAGACCACCCCTTGATAGATGGTGACATCATCACTAATCTCAGAGGTCTCACCGATGACCACACCGGCACCGTGGTCGATAAAAAACCTCCTCCCGATCTGGGCACCGGGGTGAACCTCTACTCCGGTAAAGAGGCGGTTGACGTGAGACAGGAGGCGAGCGAAGAAACGAAATCTTTTATTCCAGAGAACATGGGCAATGCGATGGAGCCACATGGCATGTAGTCCTGGATAACACGTGAGGATTTCCAATACGCTCCTGGCTGCTGGGTCCCGATCAAAGACCATTCGTACATCTTCTTTGAACCTGCGAAGCATAATCTATTCCGCTAAGAGAGAGAGGTAGCGCTCCCCTGTATCCGGTAAGACGACGACGATCGTCTTTGCTTTCACCTCTTTATCTACCTGCTGTGCGGCCTTCATGGCCGCTCCCGAGGAGATACCTACAAAGATCCCCTCTTCCCGCGCCAACCTTTGAACCATCTCCTTGGCTTCTTCGGTCTTCACCTGGATGATGCGATCGATGAGCTCAGATGCTAAGACATCGGGGACAAAACCCGCCCCTATCCCCTGGATACCATGACTCCCCGGGGCTCCACCGGAAAGTACCGGGCTTTCCGAGGGTTCGACAGCGACGATTGCTACCTCCGGCTTCCGTTCCTTCAGAATGTCCCCCACACCGGTAATGGTACCCCCGGTGCCGACCCCGGCAACAAAAACATCCACCTGCCCATCGGTTGTCCCCCAGATCTCCTCGGCAGTACCGTGGCGGTGGACGGCTGGATTGGCCGGATTCTTGAATTGCTGCGGCATAAAGGCCTTGAGCTCTTTTGCCATCTCTTCTGCCTTCTGCACCGCCCCCTTCATGCCCTCTGCCGCCGGTGTCAGGATGATCTCTGCCCCTAGTATTCGAAGAATCTTTCTCCGCTCGATGCTCATGCTCTCGGGCATGGTGAGGAACAGCCGATAGCCCCGTGCCGCGCAGACAAAGGCGAGGGCGATCCCGGTGTTGCCGCTGGTGGGTTCGACAATGCAATCTCCCGACTTGATGATCCCTTTCCGCTCGGCATCTTCGATCATCGCAAGCCCGATCCTATCCTTTATCGAGGAGAGGGGATTGAACTGCTCCAATTTGACGAGCACGAGATTTTCCCCCGTCACGAGGCGGTTGATTTTGACCAACGGGGTCTGACCGATCAGGTGAGTTATATCAGAGGCATATTTCATGTCTTTTCCTCCAGCTCATACGATAAGTTCTTGAGGAATCCCTCACATTACCTGATGAGGGAGAAGGAAAGCGTGGAACGCTGTCTGCACTGGTTCGAGCTTCTTCCCTTCTGCCCTTTAGCCTCCTGCACCAAATACAATAAAACGTATCTCATCCCCATCGGTAATTGGGTGGGCAAGTTCTTTGGGAAAGGTACTCTTTCCGTTCACGTAAATCTCTAGGTATCCTCTCAGCGTGCCATTTTTAGCGAACAACTTTTTCTCAATGGCAGGATAGTGCCGTGCCAACGCTGCAAGGCATTCCCCAATATCTGTACCCTGCACCTCTATCGTCCGGTTTCCGTCGACGTGCTCAGCGAAGTAGGGATGCATGGCAAGCCGCACGGTCATGTTGTATCTTCACCGCAGACTCTACATGCCTTGTTCTTCTGAAGGGGTGCTTGCACAAATTCCATCGCTTCTCCATTGACGTAGAGCATCTTTCCGACAAGGAGTTCACCGAATCCAACGAGGAGCTTGATCACCTCCATGACCTGCAAGGAGGCAATAAGGGCCGGGGTACATCCAAAGACGGGAAAAGGTTTCTTCCCTTCGACCTCCCGAGGGAATATGCACGCAAGGCAGGGGGTCTGGCCTGGTATAATGGTAGTTATTTCACCGAGCATCCCGTGTATGCCACCATGGATGAGCGGAATACCTCCTTTGACACATCCCTCGTTCAGGATGAAACGCGCCTCCATGGTGTCGAGGCAATCAATGACCACGTCGCCCCCGTGCAATAACTCTGTCATGTTTTGTGCCGTGAGCACAACAGCAGCGGTCGAGATGTCAACGGTCGAGTTTATCGCCTGCAATCTTTGAGCAGCTGCATCAACCTTTAGCTTCCCGATATCCGCCTCACCATATAAGATCTGGCGATTAAGATTAGAAAGCTCGACCGCATCTGAATCGACCAAGGTCAGTTTTCCTATTCCCGCCGAGGCAAGGTAGATCGCGGCGGGGGACCCGAGTCCCCCAACCCCGGCGATCACCACATGGGACTGACGGAGTTTCCGCTGCCCCTCCTCACCAAAAGGGGGGAAAAGAATCTGGCGGTCGTATCTGATAAGATCCTCTTCAGTGAGAGGTATTTCCGTTCCCCTCTTTGTCATCCTTACGTCTCTTTGCCCCCGGGGTCTCATGAACATCGGCATTGTTCATCAGAGAGAGGTCCGCCTCTGAGCCCGGGATGTATTATAGTCTTACTTCCATGGCCGCATAGGGACACGCCTTGACACAGAGCTCACAAGCGACACACTTGTCCGCTAAAAAATCCACCTCCCAATTCATTGTGTTTAACACAAGGGCGTCCGAAGGGCAGATGGCTACGCAGACTCCACAATGAACGCAGGCATCGTCTTTCCTGGTAACGTCCCTACTCAAGTTTTCGATTTTTATATTTAATTCCTTGAGAAAAGCGAGGGCCTCATGCACATCCTTTTTCCCGCCCTGCAGTTCCAACACAAGCAGTCCCCCTTCCGGAGGGGCGATCGATGCCTTCAATATATTAAACTCCAAGTTATGCCTTTTGACTATGCTGGAAATGATGGGTTGATCGATCAATTCAGAAGGAAAATGCAATACCACTCTCCGTGAAATCATTGCTGCCTCCTGGTATCTACACCGGCCTCTCGTGAAAGGCCTTGAAGGTTATCCCTGACTCTTTCCCCGGGAGTTTCTCTACCGGTTCGGTCAGAGCAAACTCCCCCTTCTTTATCCTCTCCTTTAAGACCTGGGCAATCTCCCGAGCCTTGGAGAAACTGGAGATGGGACCGGTCGGAACCTCTTTATCATCGACCGTTATCCTGCCGCTCCTCAGATCCTTATAGCTGACCTCCCCGAGGATATCGGGCTTTGCTTCGGGATAGGCCTTGCTGTAATCCACGATGGGGGCAAGAATATCCTCATCAGCGACGGAGGTAAATAAGGCCATCTCCTCATCCAGAATGGGGATGGGTATCCCGATCCCCACACCAAGACTGGTCCCATAGCCATGCATGCTCACCCCCCGCAGGTAACGGGTATCCATTCCCTTAAGATCGCCGATCACGCAGAGGGCCCCCGCCGGTCTGGTGGGTACCTCGCGCTTCGTGCGGGGGACCGAGGGATTGTGCTGGGTCCCCTGCCACGCAACAAATCCCACACCTCCACCTAAAAATATGCGCGACCCGATCCCGATGGTCCGGTAGAGGGGGTCATTCAAAAGCGGCGACAGGACCCCTGCGCTGCAGTAGTTGGCGTTTCCCAATCGCGGTTTCAAGATCCCCATATAGGTATAGATGGCCTTATCTGAAAGGTTCACACCCACATTATAGTTCTGATAGGAATTTCGCAGGTTAAAAAGCACGGCCTCATTGACTGCCTTGATATTCAGCCAGCTCTTGAGCGTCTTGCGGGGGTAACAATCCGTTCCATAGGTAGCAACCTCCAACGCGACATCTTTGCCAGCAGCGAATTCCTCAATGACATGCCCCCCTCCGTATCGGAACGCACCGGGGTGAATTGTGTTGCGCGGATCATCCGGAGGGAGCTGGGCAGCCCCCACATAGATATCTGCTGCGGCAAACGCGCCATAGGCAGGCACGCCATTGAGGGTACACGTACCACCCCCTATCTTTATCCGGGGCTTGGTAGAACCGATGTTCAGATACATCCCGCTCGAACACATGGGGCCAAAGGTCCCCGTGGTCACCACATCCACCTCTTGATAGGCCTTTTCCACCCCCTTCTTCTTTACGATCCCGGTCATCTCCTCGGCAGTCACCACCGCGACCTTTCCCTGTTTGATCTTTTCGTTTATCTCTTGGATAGTCCTTGGCATTCGTTACCTCCCTTCTGCCGGAGAGACACCGCGTAAACTCTTAGCTCTTTGACGCAGCCCTTCAACCTGCTTGTTTGATCCCCTCACTCTTTTTTCCCCCCTTCTCACCCCAGAAGGGGGACATGCCTCGCAATCGCTCCGCTATGTTTGGGAGGACCTCCAGGACTGCCCCCACATCCTCCTCCGTGTTGAACTTGTTGAGGCTCAGGCGCAAGCTCCCATGGGCAACATCAGGGGGAAGGCCGACGGCCAGCAGGACATGCGAGGGATCACGGGAACCGGAGCTACAGGCAGACCCTGATGAGGCGCAGATCCCCTCGAAATCGAGGTTGAGAAGAATGCTCTCTCCCTCTATCCCCTTCAGGCAGCAACTGAAGGTCGTATAAAGCCTCTGTTCAGGATGCCCATTGACAATCACCTCGGGAATGCGCGCAAGGATCCCTTGCTCCAGTTTATCCCTGAGATAACGGATCTTCTGCTCGTTCGCAGACAACTCAGCCTCGGCAATCTCCGCTGCCTTACCCAGCCCGATGATCCCCGGGCAATTCTCCGTACCGGCGCGTCGACTCAGTTCGTGGTGCCCCCCATGCACGAGGGGATCTATCGTCACCCCCTTGCGCACATACAGTGCGCCGATACCTTTGGGACCATGCATCTTGTGCGCGGAGAGGGAGAGCAGGTCAACATCCATGGCCTTGACGTCAAGGGGGATTTTCCCCACCGTTTGAACAGCATCGGTATGGAAATAGATACCATGATCGTGGGCAATGCGTGCCACCTCTTCAATCGGTTCGATGGTGCCTATCTCGTTATTGGCGTGCATAATGGTAATAAGGATGGTATCTTTCCTGATGACCCTCGCGAGGGCCTCGGGATCGACCATTCCATATCGGTCCACCGGGAGATAGGTCACCTCATACCCGAATCCCTCCAAATACTCACAGGGATTCAATACGGCATGATGCTCTATCTGAGAGGTGATGATATGCATTCCCTTTTCACGGAGGGCCAAGGCCACACCCTTCACCGCCGTGTTGTCGGCCTCGGTCCCTCCTGACGTAAAGACGACCTCTTCAGGATCGGCGTTTATGAGCCGTGCAACGTCCTCTCTGGCCCCCTCTACGCCCCTCCTGACCTCGTGGGCGCATGTATAGATAGCTGAGGGATTGGTAAACCTCTCGGCGAAATAGGGCGCCATTGCCTCCCCCACCCGGGGGTCAAGGGGTGTCGTCGCATTGCTATCTAGATAATGTATTCTCTGCACCCGGTCGCTCCTGCATCCTTCTTTTTCTCTCTCTCGATGAGCTCGCGTAAGCTCATGTTTTGCAAGGTGTCTCTGAGCACATCACTCAAGTCTTTCCAGAGATATCTACTCGTACAATCAGGGCTCTTGGGGCAGGTATCGGCACTCTTAATACAATCCACCAACGAGAAATCCTCGTCGTACGCCTGCATGATCTCAAAGAGGGTTATCTCCGCAGGTCGCACATTGAGCAGATATCCCCCCTTTGCCCCCCTAAAACCCTTAATTATCCCCTTCTTCTCAAGGGGGACGGCGAGTTGGCGCAGATAGAGGGGTGAGACTTCCATCTCCTTGGCAAGCCCGGCGGTACTGACAACTTCGCCCTTTTGGGCCAACGTCACCACCATCCTCACACCATACCGTAACATCGTCGGTATCTTCATCAACAACTCCTCAGTTTTCTATTGTGATAATTTTACTAACATTTGTCAAGGGATCGTTTAATTCAGCGGGATGGTTGGGGAGCAACCATACCCCTCATCCATCTGATGCCCCGGAGTCATAGAAAAACTCTATCATTAGACAGGTTATCAATCAATATTTCCGATTTGACATATTTGATTTCTTTATATATAACCCCTGAGACAGAAATAAAAATTCATCGGTGAAAAGGAGGCGCTAGGAAAATGTTGAGAAAATTCTTTGCATCGCGATGGGGCATTATCGGCACCGGGGCCTTTATCGGGGTCTTTGCCGCCCTCTTGCAAAGATGGGGGAACCCCGGCAACATGGGTATCTGCGTGGCCTGTTTCGAACGGGACATCGCCGGTGCCCTGGGGCTCCACCGTGCGGCCGTAGTCCAGTACATGCGCCCGGAGATCATCGGGTTTGTCCTGGGCTCGCTCATTGCCGCCTATCTTTTTAAGGAATTTCGACCGCGGGCAGGATCGGCACCCATAGTGCGGTTTGTGCTTGGGGCCTTTGCCATGATCGGGGCCCTGGTCTTTTTGGGGTGTCCGTGGCGCGCCATGCTTCGTCTGGCAGGAGGAGATTTGAATGCCATCTTCGGCATCCTCGGCCTCATCACCGGAATCTGGGTCGGCACCTGGTTTCTCAGGGGGGGATATAACCTGGGGCGCGCCCAGCAGACCCATACCTCGGTGGGGTGGCTCTTGCCCTTGATCATGCTGGGGTTCCTTGCCCTCATGCTCCTCTACCCCCAGGTCCAGGGAGAGCCCAAAAGCGGGGTCCTCTTCTACAGCATCAAGGGACCGGGCTCCATGCATGCCTCGCTCCTTATTGCACTGGGTGTAGGCCTTGCCGTGGGGACCCTGGCCCAGCGCAGCCGCTTCTGCACCATGGGGGCCTTTCGGGATCTGATCTTGTTTCGCCAGATCCATCTCTTTTCAGGGGTCGTTGCCCTGGTGGTAGTTGCCTTTATCACCAACGTGATCCTCAAGCAGTTCCACCCGGGCTTTGCCAATCAGCCAGTAGCACACACCATGGGCCTCTGGAATTTCGGGGGGATGGTGCTGGCAGGTCTGGCCTTCGCCCTGGCCGGGGGATGTCCGGGGCGCCAGCTCTTCCTGACCGGAGAAGGGGATGGTGATGCAGCGGTCTTTGTCCTAGGAATGATCACGGGGGCCGGCTTTGCCCATAACTTCGGCCTCGCCAGTTCTCCCAAGGGTGTCGGGCCCCACGGGATCGTAGCGGTGATCATCGGGATAATCGTCTGTCTGTTTATCGGGTTCACCATGAGAAAAAAGGTTGCCTAAGGAGGTTAACGATGAGTAATATGGTAGATGCCAGGGGGCTATCATGCCCCCAACCCGTGTTGATGACCATGGAAAAGATAAAAAAGACGCAAAAGGGAGAGATTGCGATACTCGTTGATACCGATACATCGAGGGAAAATGTTTCGCGGGCCGCAACGAGCCAGGGATGGAAGGTTAAAGGCGTCAAACCGGACGGCACCGGCTATCGAATTATGATCGCAAAAAAGTAACTATCTTATGAAAAAACCCTCGTTGATCTATCTCGACAATGCTGCGAGCTCCTGGCCCAAGCCGGATGAAACGTGGCAGGCCATGGAGCATTTCATGCGCTCTGTCGGCGCCAATCCCGGGCGCTCAGGGCACCGGCTCTCCATTGAGGCCGGCCGCATCCTCATTGAGGCCCGCGAGGCCCTGGCCGAGCTCTTCGGGATTGATGATCCCTTGCGCATTGTGTTCACCCGCAATGCCACCGAGTCTCTGAATCTGGCCATCTACGGCCTTCTTCAACCCGGCGACCACTGCATCACCACCAGCATGGAGCACAACTCGGTGATGCGTCCCCTGCGCGCCCTGGAGAAAAAGGGCCTGGAGCTCACCGTTGCCCCTTGCTCCCCCAAAGGAGAACTCGATCCCCGGGAGATCGAAAAGGCCATAAAGAAAAATACCAGGTTGATCGTCACAACCCACGCCTCGAACGTCGTCGGGACCCTGATGCCCATTACAGAGGTCGGCGAGATCGCCCGCGCACATGGTATACCGTTCTGCATCGATGCCGCCCAGACTGCCGGCGCCTTGCCCATTGATGTCAAAAAAATGCACATCGACCTCCTCGCCTTCACCGGTCACAAGTCCCTCTATGGCCCCCAAGGGACCGGCGGTCTGTACATCAGGGAGGGGTTGGAAAAGGGACTCGAACCCCTGATGCAAGGGGGGACCGGGAGCCGCTCCGAATCACAGGAGCAACCCGATTTCATGCCGGACAAGTACGAGAGCGGCACGCCAAATACCGTTGGGGTTGCCGGACTGGGCGCCGGAGCCCGCTTCTGCCTTACGCAGGGCGTTGCCCACATTCGTGCCAAAGAGGAGGGGTTGACGCGCATACTCATCGAGGGGCTGGGTTCCATCCCCGGCGTCACCCTTTACGGGTGCAGGGATGCAACAAGACAGGTGGCTATTTGCTCCTTCACCATCCACGACCTCTCACCCTCAGAGATTACCATGGCGCTCGATGAGGAATTCAATATCATGAGCCGGCCTGGGCTGCACTGTGCCCCGGCAGCCCACCAGACCATCGACACCTTCCCCCAGGGGACCGTGCGCCTGAGCGCGGGATACTTCACCACCGTGGAGGAGATAGCCTTGGCCCTTGAGGCGGTGGGGAAGATCGTTGCCCGCTCCCGCACACAGGGGTAGTCGTGTCTCGGGGAGTTGACGCGTATCGGTCCTTTGGTTATTGTTTGAGCGAAGGGAAGTATGGTACAGGATAAAGAAAACACTTCGTATAGGGTCGTGCTGTTCCATTCCACAAGCGGGGCTTTGCTGGCCGAAAAGCTCCTCAAAAAAGAGGGGATAGCGTATAAAATCATCCCCGTACCCCGCCACCTCAGCTCAGACTGCGGCGTCTGCCTCCGCTTCGAGAGCCAGGATGAGACCCTGGTCAGAAAAGCCCTCGCAGAAAAAGTCGAGATTCAGTCCTTCTGTACTCTTTAACTGTTGTCTTTTAATGCTTCCTGGATAGTTCCCTGATCAGGAGTCGAGGTTTAAGGCTGATTGCTGTTGCACATAACGCAGGGCATCAGCAGCGTTGCGCCGTTCCATGCCGTGGTATGGCTTTTCGAGCTATCATACTTGGTACACCACCAACTTCCTCAACCCCAGCGCTCAAAACAGATACGCAAAAATCCAAATCTCCGCGAGTGTGCGTTGCTGTTACCGCTGCGCGCAATCGAGCCATGTCCTTCGGGACAACAGGATAAGGAATAGCCTGTACGTACACCCCGCGCCGTTGACAGCTACTGGCCAACCGCAATGCCAGCCAGTCATCTCCACAGATAATCGGGAAGATCGCTGTTTGGCTATTAAGGAAAGAAAACCCGGCCGACCGAAGTCTATCGGCAAAGTAACGGGCGTTGTGGTGAAGACTCCTTACACGCTCAGGTTCCTGCTCGATAATCTCGATAGCCGCTAATGCGGCGGCTGCTGCAGGTGGCGGTAGGGCACCGGAGTAGATGTATCCTCGCGCCTGGTGACGCAGGAATTCGCACAACTTGTGGCTCCCCGCAACATACCCTCCAACGCTCGGGATTGCTTTGCTAAACGTACCCATTTTTATATCAACGGCATCCGCAGGAAGACCGAAATGCTCCTCGATTCCCCGGCCCGTACTGCCCACTACCCCAATCGAGTGAGCTTCATCTACCATCAATGCAGCGCCGTAGCGCCGGCACAGACCGGATACCTCCGGCAGATTGATAATGTCCCCATCCATGCTGAACACTGCATCGACAATGACCAGGCGCCTGCCGGGGTGTGAGGAGTCTTTCAAACACGCTTCAAGACTGTCCATGTCGTTGTGCGAAAACCGCACATATTTGGCTCCTGACAATCGGCATCCGTCTACAATGCTTGTGTGGTCTAGTTTGTCACAAATCACAGTATCCTCTGGGCCTACGAGACAAGCAATCGAAGAAACGTTCGCGAAGAACCCGCTCGAGAAAGTCACCGCTGCTTCTGCGCCTTTGAAAGCAGAAACCTTGGCTTCCAGTTGCCGGTGAATGTCCAGGGTTCCAGCTAGCAGGCGTACCCCAGGTGTGCCTGTCCCGTATTTCTCGATGGCCTGGTGGGTTGCAGCGTTGATCACCGGGTGTCCATTCAAACCGAGGTATGAGTACCCGCCGAGCATCAGCATTTCGCCGTGACCAGTCACCTTGACCCGATTGCCAGACAAATACTCCTCAATGGCTTCAAGGTAAAAGTACACCCCGGCTTTTTTAGCCGCATCGACTTCCCAGTACGTCTCCGAGATCAGGTCGTTCATGGGTGACTCCTTTCATCTATTGGCACCTCGACGTGTTGTCAGCAAACTAATATCGCTTGTCCTCTAGTAGCAATTACTATCTCTCGATTTTTCTATCTTTCAAGACCTGACCCCGTTTCGTCTCTTCAGGGTTTCGACCCGCCATCTGTCCCGGTCTTATACGGAAGGCTTCATAGCATGTTTTTTATTTAAATTCTTGACCTATCTCGTCTTTTTTTTGACATATTTCGGCTTTTAAGAAGTCGAGAAATAAAAATGATCTAATTAACAGATCAAATCGTAAATTAAAATAACTTTGCGGGGATCTTATACTATAGAAGAATTGGATGGACGTTGTTGACTAAATGAGGAGTGGTGAGGGAATTACATCTGCAGTTGTCAAAAATGACATTTGAACAGGCTGTTGAAAAACGCCCATCTGCTGCGTTTCTCTCATCCTTCGTCGTGGCGGCGTACATCCAAGTACGCCTCACTCCTCATGATTTCGAGGGCCTTGCATCTCGGCATTTTTGAACAGCCTGCAAAAATCTATTCTTTCAACAACCCTTGAAGATGTGACCCGCGATACATTTTTCTGCCAGATAAGCCTATTAACTATCAGGCCAGATGCCACATCTCGTCACTTACCGCTTTTCTGCTTATACAGTTGTGGAAGAAATTCGGGGAACCGTGCCATTTCCGCTATATTGTGCGTGCGCAAAGAATCAAGGAACTGTTGAGGTACAACCGCGGGAAGAAGAAATGTGGAGCGCATTTGTGTTCCGTAAGACATCTCTTCATACTCATGGACGGCACTACCGAGGGGTATGTCGCCAGTGCCGGCGGCAAGGGCACTGCCCACATTGACATGGCTGTAAATTGTAGCAATGGGCGCCGCACTTGGCTCCTCCCAACGGATGCGTAAAATATGAGCAGGTATCTCGCTTATGCTCTCGCAAGCCATATGGATGGCACCAGCATGTCCAACCTGGCTGGGTGGAATTTGCCACTCAAGCGCAACGTGGTCCTGTGGATTCCACAACTTGTAAGTATCGTTATCCATATTGTCCCACCACCAATCGAGCATCTCGGGTGTAACACCACGTAACTCATGTTCAACAACGAGAGCCACGGTTTTACCCTTTAATAACTCTTTATAGACCACCTCTGGGGATGATTTTCCCATTCTTCTCCTTATCTCCTACCTTGGTCATTTAGAGCAAATAAATGAGGGCAGGGTCGATAGGGGGTCAGGTCTTGAAATATCATTTTTCACCCCCCGCCTTTCGTGTTAGCACTTTGCTGACAGCAGTATAGTGGATTGATAAGTGATCTGCAATCTCTTTGAGACTATACCCGTAGCTCATATGCGCATCGCACATATTTTTATTTAAGAGAGATGATATTCGATGCGTAGGGGGCGGGCCATAGAGGGAGGATAATAAATGATTTCTTATATTTCAAGACTTGAACCCAATAATCTCACTACCTATCTGGCATTTCAAGGGCTGATACTCGATCG
>Ga0307437_1000686_pt1 | contig 25379 bp, 19 predicted proteins | sample SalMarWE160390MG_FD_202146 | JGI IMG/M metagenome (GOLD analysis project Ga0307437, IMG submission 202146) | Salt marsh sediment microbial communities from the Plum Island Ecosystem LTER, Massachusetts, United States - WE1603-90 | ecosystem: Environmental > Aquatic > Marine > Intertidal zone >...
ACTAGAAACATTTTTACCCGTTTGGCGGCTGGAAAAGATCTTTTCTGGGGTTATTGGATGGCTTTAATAGTTACGATTCTGGTAGGCTTGAAAATTGTCAGGGAGAGTTTACTAACTAGTTGGCATCGCTTTATCAGCCGTAATCCCGGTTTGTTTTTAATTCTCATTTGGTTTTTAGTTGGTCTTTTATGCCTCGGTATTTATAAACAACCGATTTATGACCATTACTTTGGTTTTCTTTTTCCGATACCTTTTTTGCTGGTCGGTTGGATATTGGCGATGATTTGGGTTGGTAAACTGCCTGGTCGGATTTTAACGATCCTTTTATTAGCTGGCTTGTTCTGTTTGTCGGTTAAGGAATCACCTTTACGTTATCCGCCGGCTTATCAGTTACAAAAAACTCAGACGATTGCCAACTTTATTCTTGATAAAGCTGAAGATAAACCTTTTAATTTGGCTCTCATCGCCGAAAGGAATTATGATGATGCTTACGCTTTCTTCATGGAGAAACAAGGGAAACCGCCAGTGAGAATAGAACCAGAAAAGGCAAGTGAGACAATTACCGATCAGCTTTTTGTGATTTGTGAACAGCTGCCTTGCCAGCCAGTTTATAATCCTAAAGCAGAAGTGGCTATGTTTGGTTGGTCTCAAATAGAAGAGCAGTGGACAATTGAAGGAATAGAAGTTTATAAGTTGTCCCATTATTATCCTTAAAGATAGGAGAGTGGTGGTGATTAAAAATGATTAAAGAAATTAAAGAACACAAAATTATTTATCTCCTTTTACTGATTATTCTTTTGCTCGCTGGTTTTTTTCGTCTCTATCGGGCTGGTGCCCTTTTAGGTTTTTATTACGATCAGGGACGGGATGCTCTTAAAGTTCAGGAAGTCTTGGCTTTAAGGGATTTCCCAGCCATTGGTCCAACCACCGGCATTGCCGGTTTGTTTTTAGGGCCTTTTTGGTTTTATCTCTTAGCGCCTTTTTATTGGTTAGGGCGGGGGAGCCCGGTGGTTGCCGCCAGTTTTATTTCTCTTTTTGATGTTGGCGCTGTTTTTCTAATGTATTGGCTGGGTAAAGAATTTTACAGCCGGAAAGTCGGCTTGTTGGCCGCTTTTTTCTGGGGTTTTTCCTATCATCTGATTTTTTCGGCCCGTTGGCTTTCCAATCCTTCACCAGCCCCTTTTTTCACTCTGCTTTTAATTTTTAGTTTGGCTAAGTTTTTCCTTCATCAAAAAGATAAATATTTAATTTTGATTTTTATCTCTTTAGCCATTTGTTTGCAGTTGGAAATGGCCAGCGCTGTTTTCTTTATTCCAGTTATCATTCTACTTTGGCTTATCTTTAAGCCCAAGATTGTTCACAAGAAATATCTTTGGATTTCCATTGCTATTTTTTTAGGTTTTTTAATACCTCAGTTTTTGTTTGAAATAAAAAATAAATTTTTGATGACCCGCAACTTTTTCAGTTTTAGCCGAGGGGAAATCAATACCGAAGATTCTCAAACTTGGGCTTTACCGAATTTGGCTTTTTTAAAACAAAGAATCATTGCTTACTTTAATATTCTTTTTTCTAAGCTGGAAGTTAACCCCGCTTATACTTCCAAGATTTTAGCTTTCTTATGGATGATTTTTGTTATTGCCAAAATTCCTTCGGCTTTTAAAAGAAAATCTGAGGAAAACGGCATGAATTTAATTTGGCTAGTTTTTCTTTTTGTCCCTCTTTTCTTTTTATTGTTTTTTGTTGGTAATTTCGGCCGTTTGTATGATTACTATTTAATCGGTTTCTTTCCAGCTTTTATCTTTCTTTTTACTCTCTTTGTTGCCTTCTTCTTAAGAAAGAAACTTTACTGGCCACTTTTTGCTTTAATTCTCTTCTGGTTTTTATATTTTAATTTGCCTTTTTTGAAAAATTATCTTTTGGCTGGTGTTGACGGCCCTCAAAATATTACCTTGGGTAATCAATTACAGTCAATTGACTGGATTTACCAGGATGCTGGCCAAGAAAAATTTAACGTTGATGTTTATGTACCGCCGGTTATTCCTTATGCCTATGATTATTTGTTTCCATGGCGAGGTGAAAGAGTTTATCGCCAACAGCCAGTGGCAGAAAAAGTGCCTCTCCTTTATACTTTATATGAAGTTGACCCAGAACATCCTTTTTTTCTGGACGCCTGGTTGGCAGAAAGGGATAAAATAGCTGAGACGATTAAAGTTCAAAAATTTGGCGGTATCACCGTTGAAAGGAGATTAAGAATTAATCAATGAAACCATTTTTATCAGTGATTATTCCTTGCTATAACGAAGAGAAAAACCTTAAAAGAGGCGCCCTTGATGAAGTTGAAACCTATCTAAAGAGCCAGAAATTTGAAAGTGAGGTGATTGTTACTGATGATGGCTCAAGTGACAATAGTCGCCAATTTATTAAGCAATATCTTCAGAGCCATCCGCGCTTTAAGATTTTAGAAAATAAACACGCCGGTAAGCCCTTTGCCGTTCGGGCCGGCATTGAGAGAGCCAAAGGGGAAATTGTTTTGTTTACTGATATGGATCAGTCAACGCCTATTAAGGAATTTGATAAGTTTTTGCCATTTTTTAAAAAAGGTTTTGAGGTTATTATTGGCTCCCGGGGACAAAAAAGGCAAGGTTTTTCTCTTTTTAGATTAATGGCTTCTAATATTTTTCGTTTAATTCGTCAGTGGTTTCTTTTGAAAGACATTATTGATACTCAATGTGGTTTTAAGTCTTTCAAAAACAAAGTGGCCAAGGATGTTTTTTCCAGGCTATTAATTTTCAAAGAGGCTAAAAAAGCTAGTGGTTGGAAAGTTGGAGCTTTTGACGTTGAACTACTTTTTATTGCTCAAAAAAGAGGTTATCAAATCGCCGAAGTACTCGTGGAATGGCAGGATAAGGATATTGCCCAAGGAAAAGAAAGAAAATTTCTTAAAGAATCAAAAGAAATGTTGATGGAAATTTTAAGGGTTAAGCTTAATGATTGGAAAGGAAAATATGATTAGAAAATCTTCGTTTTGGCGACAGTGGCAATGGATTTTTTGGAGCGGGTTAGGGATTGTTTTGGTCTTTCTCTTAGTTCGTTTGTTTCATTTGACGATTCTGCCGGTTTTTGCTGACGAAGCTATTTATATCCGTTGGTCGCAGATAATGAGAGCCGAGCCAACTTTGCGTTTTCTACCTCTTTCTGATGGTAAGCAACCTTTGTTTATGTGGCTGATGATTCCTTTCTTAAAGATTTTCAGCGACCCCTTGTTTGCCGGTAGATTTTTATCGATTCTGGCTGGTTTGGGTTCTCTGATTGGTCTTTTTTTCGTCAGTTGGGAATTGTTTAAAAACAAATGGGTTTCTTTATTATCTTGTTTTTTCTATAGTTTGATTCCCTTTTTTGTTTTTTTTGACCGTTTGGCTTTAGTTGATTCAATGCTGATGATGTTTGCTGTTTGGCTGGCCTTTTTATCTTTATGGCTGGTGCGTACGGTCAGGCTTGATTTATCTTTGATCAGCGGTTTGGTTCTAGCCGGAGCTTTAATTACCAAATCGCCGGCCATTTTCTTCGCCCTGCTTTTTCCTTCTGGTTTATTAATAGGGAAAAATTTAAAGAAAAAAATTCTACCCTTGTTGGGATTTTGGTCTTTGCTTTTAGCTTTAGGCTTTGGCATTTATAATTTCCTTTTGCGTTTGGGTCCTGGTTTTCAGATGATTGCCATTCGCAATCGCGACTACCTTTTTACTTTTCAGGAAATTCTTTCCCATCCGTTAGATCCTTTAAAACCTCATCTGCGCGATTTAGCTTCTTGGTTGCCTAACCTTTTGAGTTGGCCAATTTTGCTTTTGATTTTGATTGGTTTAATTTGGGCCTTGAGGAGAAAATTAAAAGCGAGTCTTTTTTTACTGCTTTGGTTTCTGGTTCCTTTGTCAGCCCAGCTGGTTTTTGCCAAGGTTTTCACCCCCCGCTACATTCTTTTCAGTCTCTGGCCTTTAATTCTTTTTGCCGCTCTTGGTTTCTATTGGTTGTTTAATCAATTAAATCAGTGGAAAAAGTTGAAAAAGAAAGTAGTTTTCTTTTTAGGAGGTTTACTTTTGTTTTTAATTGTTTTACCTTCCTTAAAATATAATTGGTTGCTTTTAGATAATCCAGAAGCAGCGTCTTTACCACGGAATTTGAGAAACGGCCATCTGGAAGAATGGACAGCTGGCCAGGGGATTAAAGAGAGTGCTGAGTTTTTAAAGGCCAAAGCCAAAGAGGGCAGTGTTTTTGTCGGCACCGAAGGTTTTTTCGGGACTTTACCTGACGGTTTACAGATTTATCTTGAAGGAACTTCTAATATTAGAGTTATTGGTGTTGGTTGGCCAGTGGTGGAAGTTTCCCAAAGTTTGATAAATTCTCTGGTAGACAATGATGTTTATTTAGTGGTTAATCAAAGTCGCTTGAAATTAAACCCCGAAGAAAAAGGATTGATTTTAGTCAAGGAATACCCTAAGGCAGTCTGGCCAGACGGTTTTCAGGATAAATTATTATTATTCAAACTTAATAGGGATTACTTTCAGTAATCGTTTAGTAATAATTAATAATGAAGAAATTTTTTAGGAAGATTGTTAAGTTTCGTTTTACCTGGCTGATTCTTCTAATTTTAATCGCCTTGCCGGCTTTTTGGCGTCTTTTGGGACCTGGTTATTTTCCGATGCATGATGATTTACAGGTTGGCCGTCTTTATCAAATGGATTTATGTTTCCGAGACGGACAGATTCCTTGCCGTTGGGTGCCGGACATGGGCTACGGCTACGGTTATCCGCTTTTCAATTATTATCCGCCCCTGCCTTATTATGTTGGTGAGATTTTTCATCTGTTGGGTTTTAGTTATCTTAATTCGATTAAGATTTTGTTTATCTTGGGTTTGCTTTTTTCCGGAATTTTCGCCTATCTTTTAGGTAAAGAGTTTTGGGGGAAATATGGAGGAATGGTAACAGCTGTCTTTTATCTTTATCTTCCTTATCATGCCGTTGATGTTTATGTTAGAGGTGCCTTAAACGAATTTTGGGGTTTGGCTCTTTTCCCGGCCATTTTCTGGGCCCTTTATAAATTAATCAAAGAAAAGAAGAAGATTTTTATAGCGACTCTGGCTTTTTTCTTGGCCTTACTTTTGCTTTCTCATAATCTAATGGCTTTTTTCATTTTGCCGTTTTTGATTATTTTTGCCTTGTTTTTAATCTGGTACCTTAAGCAGAAGAAAAAAGTGATTTGGTGGTTGCTTTTGGCCGCTATTTGGGGATTGGCTTTAGCAGCTTTTTTCACCTTGCCGGTTCTTTTTGAAAGAAGCTTTGTCCATGTAGAGACAATGTTTATTGGTTATTTTAATTATTTGGCTCACTTTGCCACTGTCAGTCAACTTTTCTTCAGCCGTTTCTGGGGTTACGGGGCTTCCGTTTGGGGAACTGATGATGGTTTGTCTTTTTCCCTTGGCCAAGTTCAATGGCTGTTGGCCGTCATTGCCTTACTGGCTTTTCTTTGGTTTTCTTTAAGAAAAAAGAGAAAGGAAATTTGGTTACTTTTCCTTCTCTTTGTCTTTTTCTTAGGAACAGCTTTTTTGGCTCATCAACGTTCTTCCTTTATCTGGTTGGCTCTACCGATTTTAGGCAATATGCAGTTTCCTTGGCGTTTTGTTGGTTTGTCCGGCTTTTTTGCCAGTTTAATGGCAGGCAGTGTTTTTCTTTTAATCAAAAACAAAAAGAAAGCTTTGCTTTTAGCCAGTTTATTAATCATAGCTGTTGTTAGCTTTAATTTTTCTTTTTTCCAACCAGAAAAGATTCTTAAGATTACCGATAGTGAAAAGCTTTTTTCCGCTAAGGGTTGGTACAAACTTCAAACTGATGCCATTTTTGACTATCTGCCGATTTACGCCCCACTGCCGCCAGCAACCCCAGCCCCTGACCAGCCCTACTTTATTAGAGGTGAAGGTGGCGAGATTAAGAATTTTCAAAAGGGAACTGATTGGCAGAAATTCCAAGTTGAAGTTTCTTCTGAGAGTTTACTGCAATTACCACTTTATGACTTTCCGGGCTGGCAGGTTTTGGTTAACGGCCAATCAGCAGAAATCAATCATCAGAATGAATTAGGTTTAATCACCCTTCGACTTGGCACCGGCTCTTACCAGATTGAGGCTCAACTAAAAGATACGCCCGTTAGAAAAACAGGCAATTATCTTTCTTTAATTGCCTGGCTGGGATTGTTGTTTTGTTTATTCTTAAAAAGAAAAAACAAAAAAAGCCGATAGACAACAATTTCAATGATTTTTCCTTATAAAGAATAGTTCTTCGAAAAGAGTTTTTCTCAGAAATATGGTAAAATTTGAATCATGGAAAATATTATCGCTGGGGAAGAAATGGATATTCAGTCGGTCAAACAGCGGGCGATTAAAGGGGTGGTTCTTCTTTCGGGACGAATGTTTTTACTGCAGGCTATTTCTTTCCTCGGTTTCTTTTTATTGACTGTTTTTTTGAATCAGGCCCAAATCGGCCTGTTTTTTGCCATTTCGGAATTGGTGGCCGTTTTGGGTTATTTTTCCGACATTGGTTTGGCTGCGGCCTTGATTCAAAAAAAGGAAAGTCCGACGACAAAAGACATTCGCAGCACCTTTACCATTCAGCAGGTTTTAGTTTTGAGTTTATTGGTTTTGCTTTTTGCTTTAACTCCTTGGCTTAGAAATTTTTATCATATTGAGCAGGCCGGAGTTTTTCTTTTGTGGTCTTTGGCAACTGGTTTTTTCTTGGCCTCTTTGAAAACAATTCCTTCAGTTTTATTGGAAAGAAAATTGAGATTTGATCTGTTGGTGATTGTTGAAATCGCCGAGGCATTTTTATTTTACGGCTTGGCTGTTTTTTTAGCCTGGCATGGATTTGGAGTTTTAAGCTATGCTTGGGCGGTTTTGGCAAGAGGAATTGCGGGAGTTATTTTGATTTATCTTCTATCACCGTGGAAAATTGGTTTTGCTTTTGAAAAAGATTCCCTAAGACATCTTTTAAGATTTGGACTTCCTTATCAGGCGAATACTTTTCTGGCGGTTATCAAAGACCGACTGATGAATATCTTTCTTTGGAAAATCGTTGGCGTCACTGGTGTCGGTCTTTTAGGTTGGGCACAAAAATGGGCGCAGATGCCCTTGCGTTTTGTGATGGATTCGGTGATGAAGGTTACTTTTCCCGCCTATTCAAGAATGCAGGAGCACAAGGAGGAATTGTCTCGGGCGATTGAGAAAACCTTGTTTTTTTTAAGTCTGATGATTTTCCCGATTTTAATCGGTATGGCCATTTTAGCTAAAAGCTTAATTCACCTTATCCCCGAATACAGCAAATGGGAAGTGGCTTTGATTGCCCTTTATCTTTTTATCATTAATAGTGCTTTTGCCGCCATGACAACTCCTTTAACCAATGCTTTGAATGCCATTGGCAGGATTAAAGTTGTTTTTAAACTGATGATAATGTGGACCGTTTTAACCTGGATTATCTATCCCGTTCTGGCGATAAAATATGGGGTTAACGGCGTAGCTTTGGGGGCAGTGATTGTTTCCTTAAGCTCAGTGGTGGCGATTACAGCGGCCAAACGTTATCTGGTCTTTGCCTTTTTAAAATCAATTATTAAACCAACAGTGGCTTCAGTTTTAATGGGTTTGCTGGTTTTAATCTTAGCTCGTTTTCTACCAGAGAGTGTCTTTACTGTTTTAATTTTGATCACTGTAGGTTCAGTTTTCTATTTTGGTCTGATTTATGCCCTGGTGGGAAAGCAGTTTATTATTGATACCAAGAAACTCTTTTATGCTTTCAAAAATCGTTGATTTTTTACCTGTTGAAACTTCACCATTAATTTTTTTACTAATGGTTTTAATCTTTTTAATTTTTTTAATTTTTGCTTTACGTTTGCACAAATGGCTAGCTTTAATCATGTTTTTTGGCATAATTACCCAGAGTTTAACCACGATTAAAAGCGGGCTATTATATTCTTATGGTATGGGTTTCTGGGGGCCAAACGGGCATGACGGCGTTTGGCATCTGGCTTTAATCAATAGTTTGGCCAGACATCTTAAATTTTCCGGAGATTTTTTCTCCCTTCTGCAAAATCCGATTCTGGCCCATTTTAATTTAAAAAACTACCACTTTTTATTTGATTTATCAGTGTCTTTAATCCATAAAATTACTTTTCTGCCAACTCTTAATCTTTATTTTCAGATTTTCCCCATTATTCTTTCCGGTTTTTTGGGAATTTTGGTTTTTCTTTTAATCAAAAAACTGACAAAAAATAATTTGGCTGCTTGTTTGTCTGTCTTTTTTGCCTATTTTGGCGGTAATTTCGGTTGGTTAGTGACCTTATTACGCGGACAGGGTTTAGGCGGTGAGTCAATGTTTTGGGCTAATCAATCAATCTCTTTTTCGCTTAACTTACAGTTTTTTCTTTCTTTAATTTTAATGCTTTATGGTTTTTATCTTTATTTAAATTACCTGGAAAAGCCTTCCGGAAAAAAGCTTTGGTTTTTAAGTTTTATTTTTGGTTTGATTATTGGCGTTAAAGCCTATGGAGGAGTCATTATTCTTTCTGGTTTAGGTTTGGCGGCTTTTTGGGAATGGCTGATAAATAAAAAATTTCAAACCACCAAAGTTTTTTTGGGTTGTTTATTAGTGAGTCTGCTTATTTTCTTACCCAATAATCAAGCGTCAGCTTCGCTTTTTGTCTTTTCACCCCTTTGGCTTCCTCATACCATGGTTGATTTTCCCGACCGTTTGGGCTGGTTGCGTTTAGGTCAAGCTCGTCAGGCTTATTTTGCCACAGGTAATTGGTTAAAGTGGTTTTTGGCTGAAAGTTTGACCTTAGCCATCTTTTTTGTAGGAAATTTAGGGACGAGAATAATCGGCGTAACGAGGATTTTCTCTTGGTGGAGAAATTGGAAGAAAATTGATTCTTTTCAAGCCCTTTTTCTGGGATGTCTTTTAGTGAGTGGTTTTGTTCCTCTTTTGTTTATCCAAAAAGGTAACCCCTGGAACAGCATTCAATTTTTTTATTACTTTTTAGTCTTTTTTGGCCTGATGACAGGTTGGGGGATGGGAGAATTTTTAGTTAAGAAAAGAATTTGGTTGAAAGTAATTTTTATAAGCTTGGTGGTTTTAATGACTTTACCAACAACAATAGGATCATGGGAACATTATTTGTCTTATTGTCCTCCCGCTAAAATTAGTTTTGATGAACTTGAAGGTTTAGCCTTTTTAAAAAATCAACCTGCAGGTATTGTTCTGACTTATCCTCATGACTATAAGGCAAGAGAGATTACAGAAGCACCGAAACCGCTTTATATTTATGAAACAACAGCCTATGTTTCTGCCTTTGTCAATCAACAAACCTATCTGGAGGATGAAATGACTTTAGAGATTATGGGAGTAGATTGGCGATCAAGAAGAACTAGGGTTGATGAATTTTTCAAAACAAAGGACATCCAGCCGGCAAAAAAATTTCTTGAAGAAAATGAGATTAAATATCTTTACTTGGTTGATGGGCAGGAATTTAAAGTTGATGAATTACAAGCTGGCTTGGTTAAAATCTTTGAAAATGATTTAGTCAAAATTTTCCAAAAGAGCGATGAATAAAAAATTTTTTATTCTTGGAATCGTTTTGATTTCTTTTTTATATCTTTCTTTTCGCCTTTATCACTTAAATAATTTAATCGGTTTTAGATTAGATCAAGGGGTTCATCTTTTAGAAACTAAAACTATTTTTGATTCCCAAAAGATAAGTCTTATTGGTCCGATGGTTACTTCAAAATCATTTGAGGGCCGAAACTTTTTTATCGGCTCAAATTATTATTATGTCTTGGGTGCTATAGGGTTAATCAGTCGCTGGGATCCGTTGATTATTACCGGATTTTTTATATTTTTAGAATTTATTTTTTACTTATTTTTTATCTTTTTTCTAAAACGCAAATTCAATCCATTTTGGGCTCTTTTAACCTTTGTTTTTATCGCTCTTTCGCCTTATTTAGTTATTCATAGTCGCTTTTTTTGGAATCCCCATCTTTTAATTCCGCTTTCTATTTTGGTTTTATTGTTTTCAGAAAAATATTTTCTTGAAAAACAAATAGAATACTTATTTTTAGCTGCCTTTTTTTGGGGTTTTGCCTTTGCTTGTCATTATAGCGCCGTTTTGTGGGGATTATTTTTTCTTTTTATTTTTATTAAGTCCCGTCAATCCTTAAATTTAAAATCATATTTAGCTGTTATTATTGGTTTTTTTCTGGGGAATTTACCATTTTTTATTTTTGAAATTCGTCACAATTTTTATAATATTAAAACGCTTTTCTATGTTTTTACTCATTCTTCACAGAGTAATTATTCAAATTCTCATTATTTCGTTTTCTCCCTCTTAATTTTTATTATTTTTATTTTATTATCTCTACTTCTTCGAATCAAAAATAAACTTATCAGTAACTTAATATTAATTATTATTTTTGTTTCGTTATTTTTAGTTCAAGCTAAAATCTTTAAAAATTACTCCCCACTAGACACTATCCCTGGCTGGAATTACCCTGAACAACAGAAGGTTGCTGACTTAATAGTTAAAAATGACTGTCCTCGAAACTTTAACATTGCGGCTACGATTCAAGGAGATACTCGGTTCTATGATCTTCGCTATCTATTAAACCTTAGGGACTGTAATCCTATGCCAGTTGAGACCTATCCTCAAGCTCAAAAATTATTTTTAGTTGCCCCTCCTAATAGACCTGTTGAATCTGAAGCGGTTTGGGAAGTAAACAGTTTCAGGCCATTTAAAATTAATAAAAAAACACCCATAAATGATCAGATAATTCTTTTTGAACTTGATAAAGTTACAAAATAAATTTATTTTTTTCTTGCCAGCCTCGATATATAAACCAAAATATTAAACCACAGTATAAAATTAATTCTATTGGCTCTGACCATTCTCCTAAAAAACCATAAGGTCTAAATAGAGTGAAACCATTATAGACAGCAGGGAAAATAAAATAGCCGATAAAATATTTATCTGGGAACCAATTATTGATCGTTGTTAATTTAGGGAAAATAAACATTAAAATTTTTCTACCGAATAAACCGATAAACGAAATAATAAAATAGCCTAATCCAATTAGATTACTAAATTGACTAAGATTATGAACAGTATTTTCATTTTGTAGATTATAAGAAGCAATTATCTTTAAGGTTTTAAAATGAAAAATTCTTTGACCCCAAGAAATCTCATCGCCAGCGATGAAAATTAAAGATAAACAAATAGTAATAAAAAAATAAAATAAATAATTATTATTTTTTCTAAACTGAAAAGCCAAGAATCCGGTTAACAGGCTTCCAATAAAAAGAAAAATAACCTGAAGGTTTTCAATCAAATGATCTTCTTTAACTAGATTTAGAAAAAAATCAAAAGGCCAAAGTTTAACTATTATCATTGTAAAAACAAAAATAAAAGGAGAGAAAAAAATTATTTTTTTGATGTTTTTTATCCACCATTCTCTTTTTTGATTAGCCATAAGTGAAAAACCTAAAAAAACCATTAAAATTCCTAGTTGCGATTGATGAAGATTTGTAAGTGAATAGACAAAATTAGCCGGTGATAAAGCGTCAAGAATACTTAAAATAAAGGTAGCTAAAAATATTAAAGGAAGACAAAAATAAAATAAAAAAAGCTTTATCTTTGGGCGTAAAGTAATTTTATATTTCCAATTTAAAAAAAGCTGCAATAACAAAAAAGGAATGATTAATTTTAAAGCCAGAATTCCGATTATTTCTTGACTCTTTAGGGAGTTTCGGAAAGAATCGATGCCTAATAGGGAAAAAAGAATAGAATAGGCTATTGTGACCAAGTAATTCATCTTAATTTACTTAATTTATACAAAAATTCCTTTCTTAAGTAAAGCAAAATCAATCTTTTGGGGGAATTAGCTCTTTTTATGATTTTTTGATAAAATTCACTTATGGCTAAAATCTCTGTCATTGTTAATACCATAAACGAAGAAAAAAATATCAAACGCTGTCTGCAGTCAGTCAAAGATTTGGCTAGTGAAATAATTGTGATCGATATGTATTCGACCGACAAATCAGTTAAAATTGCCAAGAAATTTGGCGCCAAAATCTTCTTTCATAAGTATAATTATATTGTTGAGCCAGCCAGGAATTTTGCTCTTCGACAAGCTCAAGGCGATTGGATTTTAATTTTAGACCCCGATGAGGAAATTACTCCAGAGTTAGCTAAAATAATTAAAAATTTAAGTGAAAATCACCAGGGATTAACTTATTTCCGTTTACCTCGAAAAAACATCATCTTTGGCAAATGGATGAAGCATTCCCGTTGGTGGCCAGATTATAATATTCGTTTCTTCAAAAAAGGCTGCGTTCAATGGTCGGAGAAAATTCATAGTGTGCCTTTAACGCGGGGAACAGGTAAAGACCTTGAGGCTAAAGAGACCAACGCCATTATTCATCATCATTATCAATCTGTTTCCCAATATCTGGAAAGAATGAATCGCTATACCGGCATTCAGGCTGAAGAATTAATTAAAACCGGCTATAAATTTCAATGGCAGGATATGTTAAGGAAACCGATGGGTGAGTTTCTCAGCCGTTTTTTTGTCGGTAAGGCCTACAAGGATGGCTTGCGTGGTTTGGTTTTGTCTTTACTTCAAGCTTTTTCCGAAATGGTCAAATACATCAAGGCTTGGGAAAAAGAAAAATTTGTCGAACAGGATATCAGTGCTTATCACCAAGTTTTGGAAGAAAACATCAATGACTATCTTCATTGGCAGGTCAAAGCCTCCGGTTTAATCGGAAAAATTCGTTTGAAGATTAAGAAAAAAATTTAAAAATATCCATGACCAAAGTTGTTTTAGTGATTCTTCATTTTAGTAAGTCGGAATTGACTGAGGCTTGTTTGGCCTCAGCCAAGCAGTTAGAGGCTAAAGGTTTTAAAATTGAGGTCATTGTGGTTAACAACAACCCCTTAGAGAAGATTGATTTTTTAAAAAAGGAATTCCCAGAATTTATCTTTCTTAAAACCTCAAAGAATCTGGGTTATACCGGCGGTAATAATTTCGGCATCAAAAAGGCTTTGAAAGATAGCGCCGACTTTGTTTTGATTTTAAACAATGATACTTTTTTTGACAAAAAGTTAGTTGTTGAGCTTTTAAAAGTAGCCAAAACCAACAAGCAAGCCGGTATCTTAGGTCCTAAAATTTATTTTGCTCCGGGTTGTGAATTTCACAAAGAGAGATATCAAGATAAAGATAAGGGAAAAGTTATTTGGTATGCCGGTGGTTTGGTCGATGAAGCCATTATGGTTTCATCACACCGGGGAGTTGATGAGGTTGATAAAGGCCAATTTAATTCTCTTGAGTCCACTGATTTTGTTACCGGTTGTGCGATGTTTGTCAAGAAAGAAGTTTTTGAAAGAATCGGTTTTTTTGACGAAAGATATTTTCTTTATTACGAGGATACTGATTTTTCCCAGCGAGCCAAACGGGCCGGGTATAAAATTCTTTTTGTTCCGACAGCCAAGGTTTGGCATGCTAACGCTGGTTCCAGCGAGGTCGGTGGCCCGCTCCATGATTATTATCTGACCAGAAATAGAATGCTCTTTGGTTTTAAATATGGTTCTTTAAGAATGAAATCAGCTCTTATCAGAGAAAGCTTGAAAATAATCTTTAAAGGCAATTCTTGGCAGAAAATGGGAATTAGAGATTTTTATCTAAGAAAATTTGGCCAGGCTGGCTTTAAGCTTTAAAAATGATAAAATAGAAAAAGATGGAAGAAAAAAAATTAGCATCAGAAATGAAAAATGGCAGTTGGGGGAAGACTTTCAAAAACGCCTTGTCTGGCTGTTGGTACGCTTTTACCACGCAAAAGAATTTTATCGTTCACTTTATCATCTCCTTAATTGTTCTTCTGCTGGCCCTGTGGCTGCAGGTTTCTTACGAAAGATTTTTATTTTTAGTCCTGGCCGTTTTTCTGGGCTTTACCTTGGAAATGGTTAACACCACGATGGAAAAAGTGGTTGACTTGATTACCGAGAAATATCATCCCACGGCGAAAATCGTCAAGGATTTGTCAGCTGGCGTCATGCTGATTGTTTCCGTTGGCGTGGCGGTCATCGGTTTTCTCGTTATTTTTCCTCCTCTCTGGCGGAGATTTTTTTAAAAAATGATTGATTTTAAAAATTGGTTAAAGCAGGAAAGAAACGGCCTGAAAAGTGATTTCTATCGTTATCCCAAAGAAAAAATTCTCTGGAAGCTTTTAGCTGTTTTACTTCTTCTTTTAGCCATTTTTCGTTTATGGACAATCGTTTCTTTTCAGAGAATGGCTCAATGGGATTTATGGCTGGTTAACCGAGTAGAGCAGTTGAGAAGTAATCTTTTAGATGTTTTTTTTCTTTTCCTAAGTAATTTGGCTTCTGGTTATTTTATTATTACTATCTTTTTGGTTCTCTCTATTTTCCTGATTCAAAAGAAAAGAAAAAAAGCGGCTTTTACTGTTTTTTTAACTTTAGTAGGAAGCGGTTTCTTTATTTGGCTTTTTAAAAATTTCTTTTCCCGGCCACGGCCTTTTGGTTGTTTGTCCGAGTGGGATTGTTTTTCCTTTCCTTCAGCCCATGCAACCATCGCCTTTTATTTTTACGGTTTGCTTTTTTATTTAATCGGCCGTTTTCTCAAAATCAGGAAAAGAACTGCTTTCATTCTTGGTTTGCTTTTTGCCGTTCTGATTTTTTTGATTGCCCTTAGCCGGATTTATCTGGGCTATCATTTTTTAACAGATATTGTCGGTGGTTTTCTCTTGGGAGGGGTTTTTCTTTTGATTGCCGCCTTGATGATTGATTTTCTTTATCAGTAATTCTCTTAATAAAATGAAAGTAAAAAAGCAAAAAAAATTATCGATAATTACCATTACTTTGAACGAAGAAAAAGTTCTTAAGGGATGTCTAGAATCAGCCAAATGGGCTGATGAATTGATTGTTCTTGATGGCGGTTCAACTGACAAAACACTGGCCATAGCCACAAAATATCAGGCGAGAATTGTTGCCCAAGAGGTTAAGGAAAAAGATTGGGCTGCTTGGCATAATCAGGGAATGAAAAAAGCCAGCAGTGAATGGGTTTTTTACTTGGATGCTGATGAACGCATAACGCCGGAGTTAAAAAAAGAAATCCAGAAGGTGATTAAGGACAAGCGGTTTAATGCTTATGCTATTCCTAGGCAAAACATTTTGTTAGGCAAGGCAATGAGATTCGGCGGTTGGTATCCTGATTACCAAATTAGGCTTTTTATAAAAAAGAAACTACTTAGATGGGAAGGTGAGGTTCATGAAAGACCAATTTTTCAGGGAGCTTTAGGCTATCTGCAAAAGCCGATGTTACATCTTACTCACCGTGATTTAGTTTCTATGGTAAAGAACGCTAATTGGCGTTCGGCCATTGAGGCTCGATTGCTTTATCAGGCGAATCATCCGCCGGTGGTTGGTTGGCGAATAGTAAGGGTGATGATTAGTGAATTTTTTGATCGTTTTTTAAAGAAACAAGCCTGGCGTGACGGAGTTGTTGGTTGGATTGAGGGTCTTTTCCAGGTTTTTAACAAATTTTTAATTTATGCGCGTTTATGGGAATTACAAAGAAAAAATTAAAATCTTGGCTTTTGCCTTTTGATGTTTTTGAAAGACATCAAACGGTGGCTAAAAAAATTAAGTCAGGGGAAATAATCTTAGATGTTGGCGGTGGCATTGATGCCCTGAACAGTTTTATTAATAATCAGGTAGTTGTCAGCAATCTTCAGAGCGGCGATGTTCTGGCTGACGGTCGAAACTTGCCTTTAAAAGACAAATCTTTTGATGTCGTGGCAAGTATTGACGTCATTGAACATATTGCTAAAAAAGACAGGAAAAGATTTATAGAAGAACTTTTAAGAGTTGCCAAAAAAATGGTTATTCTTTCAGCCCCTTTAGGAACAAAAGGCCATCTTGAAGCAGAGAAAAAACTTTTGAAACTCTTTGAAAAGAAAAAAATGAAGTCTGAGTTTTTAAAAGAGCATCTGGAAAGGGGATTGCCAACTTTTAATGAACTAAAAGCTTATTTAAATTCCTTCCCTTATCAAGTTTTTTATTCGGGAGATTACCGCTTAAATTCTTTTTTGGTTAGATTTGATTTAAAATCTTTTAAAAATCCAAAGCTGGATAAGCTCTTATATTTTCTTAAGAGAAGTCTGAACGTGATTTTAAATTTATTTTATTTTCCTTTTAGCAGTTCAAAAAAGCAAAAAAAGTTTACCAATAGAATTTATCTTTTTATTGAAAAATGAAAGCAGGCATTTACGATCCATATCTAGATACTTTAGGTGGCGGTGAAAGATATATGATGACCGTTGCCGAGTGTTTGAGTAAAAACGGTTATCAGGTTGACGTTTTCTGGAAGGATAAATCCATAAAAAGGAAAATAAAAGAGAGATTGAATATAAAACTTGAACGAATAAATTTTATCTCCGAGATATTTAATAGTAGTGGTTATGACTTAATTTTCTTTCTTTCAGACGGCAGTATCCCTTTTTTAACTGCCAAGCGGAATATTCTTCATTTTCAAGTTCCATTTCATGGCGTTGGCGGAAGAAAGTTGCTTAATAAAGTTAAATTAAGAAGGATTAATGACGTTGTTTGCAATTCATTTTTTACCAAAAAGTTTATTGATCAGGAATATGGGGTTAAGGCAAAAGTTATTTATCCACCAGTAGCGGTTGATTCATTTAAACCGTTGGCAAAAGAGAATATCATTATTTCCGTTGGGAGGTTTACTAATTTGCTTCATAATAAAAGACAGGATGTTTTAGTTAAAGTCTTTAAAAAAATGAAAGTCAAGGATTGGAAGTTGATGATTGTCGGTGGGGATGAAGAAGGTAAAAGATATGCTGCTGATTTGAGAAAGAAAGCTCAAGGATTTCCAATTGAAATTATAACCAATCCTCAATTTAGCGATTTAAAGCGTTTCTATGGTCAGGCAAAAATTTTCTGGACAGCAGCCGGTTTTGGTGTTGATGAGGAAAAAGAACCGGAAAAGACTGAACATTTTGGGATTACGACGGTTGAGGCCATGGCCGCCGGTTGTGTGCCGATGGTTATTAAAAAAGGCGGCCAGCCAGAAATTGTTTCTGAAGGAAGAAATGGGTTACTATGGATTAGTGAAGAAGAATTAATAGCAAAAACCTTAAGAGTTATTAATTATCAGACAGAATGGCAGAAATTATCAGCGGCAGCTCAAAAAAGAGCCAAAGATTTTTCTCAGGAAAGGTTTTGTGAAGAAATTCAAAAATTACTTAATCAATAAAATTATTAAAGCTTGGTGGTTCCCCTGGCTTTTGGCAGGAATAATTCTCCGTTTGCTTTTAATGCCTTTTACTTTACATCCTGACCTTTTAGGCCATTCCTTCAGCGCCTATTTTTTGGCTTATCATGGAGAATGGAACTTATATGAAACTTTGGCTCACTTGCCCCAATCGCATCCTTTGGTTCAAAATTTCGGTGTCAGTGATATTTTTATCTATCCGCCTTTAGCCTATTATACTTTAGGTTTTTTTAGGATTTTAGTAAAACCTTGGCTGGACCCAAATTTTATTCCTTGGTTGATGCAGAATCTGAGCCAAATTAATATCTATCCACGCCTCTTTTCCCAACTTTTTCTTTTTAAATTACCCTATCTTTTTCTTGACGTTGCTTTGGCCTTTGTTTTGTCTTCTCTTTTTCAGGACCAGAGAAAGAAAAAGCAGGCTTTTCTTCTTTGGCTGTTTAATCCATTGACTTTGTACGCGACTTTTATGATGGGTCAGCTTGATTTACTTCCGGTTTTCTTTACCGTTTTGGCTGTTTGGTTCGCCGCTAAGGGAAAGAAAGAGTGGGCTTTGGTTTCTTTGGGTATTGGCGGCGGCTACAAAATGTTTCCGTTGCTTTTAATTCCGGTGGCGGCTTTTGTTTTGTCAAAAACTTTCAGACAAAGATTGAAATTGTTGGTTTTAGGATTTTTGCCGTTTGTTCTTTCCATTGCCCCTTTTTTACCTTCCAAAGCTTTCCGGGCGATGGTCTTGTTTAGTCCTAAAAGCCAGAAGATGCTTTTTATGGGCTGGCCGGTTTCCGGAGCGGAGGTCATATATCCCTTTATCATTGGTTTGATTGTTATTTATCTTTTCGCTTACTTTTCTCAAAAGAAAATCCCTTTGGTTAATTACTTTCTGGCGATTTTTCTTTTAATTTTTTCCGTAACTCATTATCATCCCCAGTGGTTTTTGTGGATAACGCCCTTTTTAATCTGGGAGTTGGTAGTTAATAAATTTAGACATCTTTTACTGACGATTATTCTTTTTGTCTGTTGGTTGATGATTACCTTTCTTTTTGAACCTTCTTTGTCTTTAGGATTGTTTCATCCGCTTTGGCCTCAATTGAATCAAGCGCCGGATCTTTCGGTTCTGCTTGGTCGCTATTTTGATATTTTCCAGTTCAAGAGCCTTGTGAGAAGTGTTTTTGCCGGGACAGCTATCTTCTTTATTTGGCGTTTATGTCTACCTCGATTAAAGGATAAAAGTTAAAAATTTTATAATATAAAGCAAAAAACCACTCTAAAGTTTTCGTCAAAAAAATAGTCTGGCTCTTGCCGTTAGAAAAGCAGGTTTTAAAATAGAAAGAGATAAGAAATTTTTATTAAAGATGCTTGAGGTAATCAAAGCGCGAAAGGAAAATGAGTGATTAAAAAATTTTTTACTAAAAATTGGCCGTTTTTACTTATTCTTCTTTTGGTTTTAATCTTCTTTAGGAAATTCTTTTTTAAAGGCCTTTTACCGATTCCCGGCGATATTATTACCGGTTTGTATTTTCCTTGGCTTGATTATTTTCCTGGAGAACCAACTAAAAATCCCCTTATCTCTGATATCGTTTCCCAGATGTATATCTGGAAAGCCTTTTTATATGAAAGTTTTGCCAAATTAAACTTTCCTCTTTGGGACCGGACAATTTTAGCTGGAACACCCTTTTTAGCTTCTTATCAACCAGGAGCTTTTTATCCGTTAAATCTCCTTTATTTTTTTCTCTCCAAAGAAAGGGCTTTCTCTTTTTTAATTATCAGCCAACCTTTGCTTTCTTTACTTTTCACCTTTGTTTATCTTCGGGAAATCAAATTAAGTAAAGTGGCTAGTTTTTTCGGGGCTGTTTGCTTTTCCTTTGCTGCTTTTGCTACAGTTTGGGGCCAGTGGGGAACAATCATCCACGCGGCTCTTTATCTGCCTCTAGCTTTGCTTTTAATTGAAAAATATCTTTCTCAACAAAAGCCTCTTTTTCTCGGCTTAATTTCTCTTTCTTTGGCTTTTTCTGTTTTTGCCGGACACCCACAAATTACTTTTTATCTGGTCTTGTTTAGTTTTGTCTATGCCATTTTCAGAACCTTGACAACAGGTAACAAAAGACGTTTAAGGACGATTTCTTTTCTTTCTCTGGCTTTTGTTTTGGCGGCTTTAATTGCCGCCATTCAGTTGGTGCCAACAGCGGAGCTGTCTTTTAATTCTTTTCGGGGCGAAGAGAACTATATTCAACAGGATAATTTTGGTTTGATAGCCGGCAGAAAACTACTGACTTTCATGGCCCCTGATTTTTTCGGTAATCCGACGACTTTGAATTACTGGGGCGGCTGGAACTATCAGGAAAGCGCCTTTTATTTAGGTATCTTACCTTTGTTTTTTCTTATGTTGCTTCTTTTGCGAAAAAAAACAAAACTGAAGAACTTTTATCTGGTTTGGTTTTTTCTTTTTCTTCTTTTAATTTTTGACACGCCAATAGGCAGATTGATTTATGACTTGAAAGTTCCTTTTCTCAGCCAGAATTTTGCTTCCCGGGGAATTTATCTACTAACCTTCAGCGCCGCTGTTTTAGCGGCCTTGGGTTTTGAGTCTTTTCTTAAGGAAAAACTTAAAAAGAGAGAATTAGTTTTTTTAACAATACCTCTTCTTTTTGTTTTACTTTTTCTCTTTTTAAGAAACCAGCCGGAATTTCTGAATAAGATTTTTATCAACTCTAATCTTCAAAATTCTTTAGTGGCTGTTCGCAACATGATTTTGCCAAGTCTTCTTATTCTGGCTGCTTGGTTGTTTTTCCTAGCGAGTTTTATCTTAAAAGGAAAATTCAAAGTTGCTTTGCTTTGGTTGATAATGCTGGTTTTTATCTTTGACCTTTTCCGCTTTGGTGATAAATATTTGCCTTTTGTTAGAAAAGAGCTGCTTTTTCCTCAAACACCGCTTATTGAGTTTCTCCAGCAACAAGAAAAGCCTTTCAGGATTGAAAAAGAAAGTAGTGAAATTTTACCGGCCAACATGTGGAGTTATTATGGTTTGGAGTCGGCTTCTGGTTACAACCCTTTGTATCCTCGACGCTATTCAGAATTTATTTCCGTTTTAAACAGTAATGAGGTGAGATTTGATGTTAGCCGCTATGCTTTAGTTGACAATTTTGATTCCCAGCTTTTTGATTTACTGAACAACAAATATTTATTGGTTTTAAAAAGGAATAGTGATGGCCAACCCAGCGAGCAGGGTGAGATTTCCTATCTTTACCAAGATTCCAAGTTTAAATTAATTTACGCTGACAAAAGCCTGGCTGTTTTGGAAAATAGTCTGAGTTTCCCTCGAGCTTTCTTGGTTGAAGATAAAATCATTGAAAGAGATAAGGAAAAAATCGCTGAATTACTTCTTTCAGAAGAAATTGATTTAAGAAAAACCGTTGTTTTGGAAGAAGAGCCGGAAGTTCCAAATGAAGATTTGAGTCAGGGGGGTTCTGAGGAGATTTTAAATGATTCTGTTGAGTTTCTTGAATATAGTGAGAACGAGGAAACATTGAGGGTTAAGAGTAATAGTGATAAAATTTTATTTATCTCAGAAACTTTTTACCCAGGGTGGAAAGCCTTTTTGGATGGCCAAGAGATAAAAATTTACCGGGCTGATTATGCTTTCAAAGCAGTTTTCATTCCCCAGGGTGAACATCAACTGAGACTGGTTTATGATCCTTTATCATTTAAAGTCGGTGGCTGGCTTTCTTTATTAGGTGTTTTAATATGCGCATCTTTAATCTTAATAAGAAAAAAATCATAGAAGTTCTTTTTCTTCTGGCGGTTGTTTTGTCAGTGGTGCCGATTATTATCCCTTTTTTCCACAAAGGTTTTTTCCCAACTCATGACGATGTTCAGACCGCCAGAATTTTTGAAATGTTTCAGGCTTTAAGGTACGGCAGCTTTCCGCCGCGCTGGGCCAGCGGACTTCTGTTTGACCACGGCTATCCTTTGTTTTCCTTTTATTCGCCTTTGACTTATTACCTTGGCGCTTTATTGGTTTTTGTTGGGGCTAACTTTCTCGTGGCCACCAAGATAGTCTTTTTAATGGCTTTCTTTTTAGGGGCGATAGCCATTTATTTGTTAGTTAAAGAGATGTTTGGCCGGTTGCCGGGATTGGTGGCCTCTATAGTTTTTTCCTACGCTCCTTATAAAGCCGTTGACGTTTACGTTCGGGGAAGTCTGCCTGAATTTTTGTCCCTTTGCCTTTTTCCGCTTGTTTTGTGGTTTAACTGGCGGCTTTTCAAAAGCAAAAATTTAATCTGGCTGCCTTTGTTTGCCCTTTCCCTGGCTTTTCTGGCTTTGACTCACAATATTTCTTTTGTCATTTTTGCTTTCTTTTTGGCGGTTTTTAACCTGCTGATGATTTTAGGTCAGAAAGAGAAGAAGGAAATGTTTATCAAAGTTATTGGTGGTGCCCTACTGGCTTTGTTGGTGGCCTCTTTTTTCTGGGTGCCTTTAATAGCGGAAACAAAATTAGTCAGACTTTCTGAACAGCCATGGCCTTTGCCTTATGACAAATTTTTCTTAACCTACAAACAGCTTTGGTCGTCGCCTTGGGGCTTCAACGGCTTTCATGAGCCGGAGCCGATGTCACTTCAATTGGGTAAAGGTTTTATTATTTTTTCCCTTTTAGCTTTTCTGATTGGTTTCTGGAGAAAATATAATCTCCAGAAAAAATTATGGTTTATCTTTGCCGGTTTTTTCTTCTTGGCCGTTTTTATGACTACCGCGCCTTCTAACTTTATTTGGAAAGTACTGCCTTTTCTGGCTCTTTTCCAATTTCCCTGGCGCTTTCATGTTTTGATCACCTTCTGCGGTTCGGTTTTGATTGCCACCGGCGTCTATTATCTTAGTCAAATCATTTCCTCCAAAAAGCCTTATAAATTGGTCGTTGCTTTGGTCGCTTTAATTGTTATTGGCTTGATGGTATTTGAAAACTACAGATTTTTTAAACCGAGAACTTACTTGATTCCTGAAGTGAGTGGAAGAACAAGTAGTATGGGCAGGACTATTAGTAATTTTTTTGAAAGTGAAGGAGATTGTGACTGGGAATCAATTTACAAAGAAGAATATGCGGGGTGGAATGAGGCTGAAGCAAAAAATGATTATAAAGCCAGAGGTGGCAGTTGTGAGATACGGATGGCTTTCGCTTTTTCGGAAACGACCACCTGGGATGACGAATACTTGCCCAAATGGGTTAAAGAAAAACCCAAAGATTACGAAGGAGAAAAGGTTAAAATCATCAGTGGTCAGGGTAAAATAACAGATCTTGACTGGGGTTATTATCAAAAAAGTTTTGTTTTTAGCGGAGAAGAAGAATCGGTTCTTGAATTAGCCCATATTTACTATCCCGGCTGGAAGGTTTTGGTTAACGGGCAGCCAAAAGAGATTGATTATAGTAATGACGGTGGTTTGATGACCGTCAGTCTTTCTCCGGGCCGAAATGAAGTCAACTTTGTTTTTTCAAGAACGCCTTTAAGACTAACTTTTGAAATTGTTTCTTTAATAGGTTTGGCGATTACCGGTTTTCTTTTTATCAAATCATTCAAGAGTAGAAAGAGAAAGAAAAAACCAAAAGGAAGAAAAGTAAAGAAGAAAACTATTTAAAGATAAAGAGTTCAGGAAGATGATTCCAGTTGGCGATGATATATTGAATGCCTCTCTCACTCCATTGATAGGTGAAATAGAGAATAACACCAAAAAAAGTGTACCAGCCCCAGGAAAAAACCGACCCCTTTTTAAATTGAAAAATCTTGATTAAAAGGTGATATTGTTTAGGGAATTTACTTTTGATTTTTTGCCAATTAACTTTCTTTAACTTAAACCAGAGGAAAGTCAAGAGAAAAAGAACCAGAGCCAAACGGTAAAAACCGACCTGACTGCTTCTCTGAAAAACTGTCCGGCCCCAAAACATGACGGTGGAAAAAGGCAGGAGAAAAAACAAAAGCAGAGAGACCAAGTTTGGCTTGGTTAAAAGTAAGTAAAGTTCCTGGCCACCAACCAGGACCAAGAAGGGAATGAAAGGTAGGTAATACCAGGGATAGTTTTGGCCGCCGAAAATTAAAAAGATCAGTAGATAACTAAGAAAGCCAATTAAAACCGGAGTCATTTTCTCCTTTCTAAAGAAATAAAGAGGAATTAATATTAAGCCCCAAAGCCAGAACCCATCCAAAGGGAAACCCTCAAAAGGAATTTGGGTAGCTGAATAAAGAAAATTCAAAGGGCCAAAGAAAATTCTTTCGGTCTGATTAAAAAAGAGTTCCTTCCATAAATCCGGTGCCAGCCATAAGGCATAAAGATAAAAAGAAGAGCCGATAACTAAACTTGGCCCCAGATAAGACAACCATTTTTTCCAAGACAACCTTTCCTTGATTAAAATTAAAATTCCCATTAAAAGAACAAAAAGGCCGCTTTCCTTAACCGAGATAGCCAAACCAGCGGTTAGTCCGGCCAGTACCAGCCAAATTATCTTTTTTTGATATTTTTGCCAAACAACTAAGAAAATCAGACTTAACAAAGAAAGGGGAATTAGTAAATTTTCAATCAGGGCGTAATGTGAAGCTAGAACATAGGTCGGCGCCAATGACCAGATGAAAAAAGAAAAAAAGGCCACCAGCCATTTTTTAGTTAGCAGAAAAGCACAGAGGAAAATTAAAAGGCCGCTGAGAACACCTAGAAACAAGGCCCCTTGGCGGAAGTCACCAACAACAAAGTCGGCGAAATGAGCTGGCTGGTTTTTGATCCATAAAGAATAAAAAACGCCGGCGAAAAAAGAATGGTCCAAAAAGGGCTGAACTAAGAGAATGCTTTCCTGTCCCTTACCAACATCAGTGTTGGTGACATAGACAAGAGGCGAGAATAATTTTCTGTTTTTCAAATCCGGTTTCTGATCGTTAAAGGTAATGTTGATGTTGTTAAAATCAATGACGCCAGTCATCTTTTTTTCCTCAAAGAGTTTTTTATAGCTATTCAAATTTGACCAAGCCGTAGGAATGCCGGTCTTTCTAAAACTATAACCAGCAGCTACGTAATTTTTCTCGTCAAGAATGTTAGTTGTTGGGGGGATTAATTCATAACCAATCCAGCGGAAATAGAAGAGTTTCTTGGAGAAAAAAGTCAATAAAACCAGAGCTAGCAAGGTAAAAATTAATGAAAGCTTGATTTTCATAATTCTTTTCTTAATTTTATCATAAACCTCAGTCTAGTTTATTTATGAGCCCTAATCGTTTAAAATAAGGGGAAAGGAATAATGGCGTTTTCAATCATTATCCCTAACTGGAACGGGGAAAAACTCTTAAAAAAGAATTTGCCGGCGGTTTTCCAAAGCAAGGCAAAGGAGGTTATCGTTGTTGATAATGGTTCAAAAGACGGTTCAGTTGCCCTGCTTAAAATTCTTCAGAAACAGTATTCTCAGTTGAAAGTCATTTTTAACCAGAAAAACCTGGGTTTTGCCAAGGCCGTTAATCAGGGGGTTAAGGTAGCTAAAGGAGAGATTGTTGTTTTACTGAATAATGATGTTGTTCCGGAAGCAGATTTTTTAAAGCCTCTAGTTAAAGATTTTCAGGATAAGGAGGTTTTTGCCGTTTCCTTAAACGAACCACAATGGAGCTGGGCTAAAGGGAAATGGGTTAAGGGTTTTATTGAACATCAAGTCGGTCCAAAAACAAAAAAAACACATCTTTCCTTTTGGGCCAGTGGTGGTAGTGCTGCTTTTCGTAAATCAATTTGGCTGAAACTTGGCGGTTTGGATGAAATTTTTGCCCCTTTTTATTGGGAAGATATTGATCTTTCTTATCGGGCTTGGAAAAGAGGTTTCAAAATTTTATGGGAACCGCAATCAGTTGTTCATCATCAGCATGAATCAACCATCGGTTCTAAATTCAGTCAAAGATATGTGGATTTAATTTCCCAGCGCAACCAGCTTTTGTTTATCTGGAAGAACATTACTAATCTTAAAATGCGTTCGATTCATAAA
>Ga0307437_1000694_pt1 | contig 25094 bp, 8 predicted proteins | sample SalMarWE160390MG_FD_202146 | JGI IMG/M metagenome (GOLD analysis project Ga0307437, IMG submission 202146) | Salt marsh sediment microbial communities from the Plum Island Ecosystem LTER, Massachusetts, United States - WE1603-90 | ecosystem: Environmental > Aquatic > Marine > Intertidal zone >...
CTGATCAAGGTCGCGAAGCAGGTTCAGATTCAAGATCTGACGCGAGTTCACACACTTCGTCATACGTTTGCCAGCCACTTGGTTATGCAAGGTGTCGACCTGCCGACCGTGATGAAATTGATGGGCCACGCCGACATTCAGACAACGATGATCTATGCTCACCTGGCACCCGACCACCTAGCCGATGCTGTCAACAGACTCGATTTCTAACAGATACGAGTCTGTTGCTCATAAGGAACCTCACCTTTCGCCTCAGAGGATCCAACAACCCGTCCTTGAGAGCTCCCTGTGAATTACCCGTCCACTTTCTTGTGCTTCCTTAAGCCATTGCCGTCTTCCAGGCAACAGCTGAGAGCTTTCAAATCCTGTTCGTTCTCACACACCTCTGACATCGCCTAATCGAATAAACCATAAAGAGTTATCTTGTCAACAGGAGATTATGACCATTGCATGAAGACAGATTCACAACGATCCAATTACATACGTTCTTTGGTATTGATCAAAAATTCATCAGGAAGACCAACGCTGGCAGTTTGGAAGAAGCTTTTCATGTTGAGGATACTGAGCTTTGTAGCAAGGTTTTTCACTCAGGGAGTAGCCCGAATTTCTCCAGAAATCAGAACTTAAGCCGAAAATAATATGATAAGAGAGAGGGTTTTCCAATGAATCTGCCGTGCAAGCTGGTAATCAGCATATTCCTAGTGTCGTTGCTCGGCGTGTCGGCAGGGGCAACGACCTACTATGTCTCACCGTCTGGCAACGACGACAATGATGGTCTGGATTCAACAACAGCCTGGCTCTCAATCGACAATGGCGACCTGAAAGGTCTGCTTGGACCAGGTGATACGGTCAATATCCTACCAGGTACTTATATCCCCTCAAACAGCATTCAGTTGCAAACTCACGCCACGGGTGCGCTTCCGATTGTATATCGAAGGTACGGCACAGGCAGCGTGGTCATCGACGCCAACAACGAATCCATTGATATCCTGCGGGTTGAGGGCTACCATGCTATTATCGATGGTCTGGAGCTAACCAACACAAAAGATCCTGCAATCGAGCTTAATGCAGATTCATGCATTATTACTCAGTGTAACATACATGACGTTGATAAGGTGGGGATTACGGTCACCGGCAGTTACAATCTGATGATCAGAAACGTCATAGCCAACACGGGTGATGACGGAATTGAAAACGATGGTGATTACAACAACACATATCACAACACCGTCTATTACTCCGGCGACCGGGGAATTCATTACAAAGGCGGGGTCAGCACAGGGCGGATCTTTAATAATATCAGCGCTGGTAACAATGAGGGCATCAGAGGTAAGGAAGAGGTCATTTGCGGTTTCAACCTGCTGTGGTTGAATTCATCTGATTATACCAACGGGATTTTGGATTCAGCCGGTGGTATCTCAGCCGATCCGCTGTTTGTAGATACTGCAGCTAACGATTTTAGTCTACAACTCGGTTCACCCGCTATAGACTCCGGCCTCGATCTCGGATATCCGTTCCTGGGGATCGCCCCGGATATGGGAGCAATAGAATTTATCCCGCCGAGCAATCAGCCTCCTTTACTGGATTCCATCGGTCCCAAGTCTGTAGACGAAGGGCAGAGCCTCAACTTTGGCATCTCCGCGACAGATTCCGAGTCCACCCCGGCCCTGTCCACTTCCTCCCTGCCTCCGGGTGCATCATTCATAGATAACGCTGATGGCACAGGGGTATTTGACTGGACTCCGACTTACACGCAATCCGGCATTTATGACGTGACCTTTTATGCAACGGATGATTCCTCAGCAGTAGACAGCGAAGTCGTTATTATCACGGTCAACAACGTCAATCGTTCACCGGTCCTGGCCGGTATCGCGGATACATCAGTTGAGGAAGGCCAGAACTTGAATTTCGGCGTCTCAGCTTCAGATCCGGAAGGCACGATCCCCACTTTATCCGTTGAAAGTCTGCCGAGTAATGCGAACTTCGTCGACAACGGCGATGGCACCGGGACATTTGATTTCAGTCCTGACTACACGCAGGAAGACATCTACAATGTGACCTTCATAGCCAGCGATGGGGACTTGGCTGATACGGAAGTAGTAGCAATCACGGTGACTCCTGCTCCGGTTACCTATATCGACGTATTGCCACCCAGTAACGTAGTTGAGGAGCTAACGTCGGTTCAGTACGCAGCATACGGATACGATGCCGGCTCAACGTTTGTTGGAGATCATACCGACTCGGTTGCATGGTCAACCACCGATCCCGCTGGTTCAATCACGCCGGGAGGACTTTACACAGCTGGAGACCAATTATCGCCCCCGGATTACTTCGTTAAAGCCATATACCAGGATTCAATAGCTGATTCTAGTCAGGTGACCGTTATATCTACCGGGACACTGGATTACATACGAATTGAGTGGTATGATGGAACACCTTTTAACGACACAGCCTTAACAACTGATGATGACACCACGAACCTTTACTGCCGCGGCTATGATTCCGGGGACAGCCTCCTTGGCGACGTTTCAGTCAACTGGTCCTTAATTGGGCTGGATTCCATTGGAGGAATATCACCGAGCGGAGGAACGTCAACCACCCTGCAGCTTTCCAAGCCGGGTAGCGGTTGGGTCGTAGTATTCAAAAGTCCTACGTTTTCAGATACAACAGGAGTGATTACTTGTATAGCAGGTGTACTGGCACAACTGGTGGTTTCACCGGACACAGCCACTGTAGGCATAGGCGACTCCATACAATTCACCGCCATCGGCCGAGATGCTGACTCCAACCTGACTGATGTGGGTTCTCTGGATTGGGTAGCAATGGGTCGAATTGGTAACATTGATCCCACCGGGCTGTTCGCGGCAAGCGCACCGGGAGTCTGTAGCGTAGCGGTAACCAGCAGCATCAACGCTATGACCGCTACCAGCAGCGCCATCGATGTTGAGTCCTTATACCTGACAGCCATTCCCCTTGGAATCACCTTTGTCCATCCCAACCAAGCGTCTTCTTCCATTCTCTCTTTTCGCATAGACAACTATTTTGACTCAGATAAAGTTATTACGGACGTTACTCTACGCGATGCCACCCGAGGGGTAGGGAATCTTGCGGAAAGACTATCCAATGTCGATTCCCTCAGCTTGTGGATTGATCTGGACAACGACTCGCTACTTACCGCATCCGACAGCCTTATCAAGGCTGTGGAGGCTGCTTCAGAAGTTTGTTCTCTATCGCTTTCGCCGCTGACAATTGCATCCGGAACTGGGCGGACCTTCCTTGTTAGTGCGAAAGTCAGTCGGTTTCCGCACGATGGTGACTCGCTTGACGTATTCCTCCTACCTGCTACCGATATCCTGACGAGTGACAGTACCGCAATTGACGGACCGGACACTATGAATTCCTTTGGGTATGGCATAATTGATGGGCTGGTGTCGGATCAACTATCACTTACGAGCACAGAACTTACCTCCATGAGCCCTGGAGATACAGTTTACAATGTTCTGGTAATTGATATCCCACGCAACGGTTACCGTGAGGACACGCTTCAGATCTTCAGCATGGTGAATGTGGGCACTGCTTCAGCCAGTGACATCGACTCGCTGTTTCTTTTTTCCGATGACGGCAATGGCACGTGGGGTGGGCGCAGTGAGGAAACCCTTCTGGGCGAATTGGTCTTCACCGGTAGTCGGTGGATTAGAAGCGGGCTGGTGGTCTCGTTAACCGAACTAACAACCCGTTTTCACGTTGGTGCAAAGCTATCAAGCTATCCGACAAACGGTGCTACCCTGACGTTGACCATCCCAAAGAACGGGATTGAGATGTTCTCCGAAAATGACGGGCCGATTGACTCGTCCCTTCAACCGGTAGATACCATTGAGATCCAAAGCTCGGAAGCCGTGTCCGTGGACGTAGTGTCTGTTCCGTCGCTAAGCCTCATTCCGGGAGAATACTCGGGTCCCTTAACCGGCATTGAACTGACGAACGGTTATACTAATCCAGTCACTTTAGACAGTATCAGCGTGAGTCTCTTTGCGGTCGATCCGGACGGTGCCTCGCAGGAACAGCTCGAGAGCCAGATAGATAGTTTTTTGGTGTACTTTAACCGTGACGGCGATCACTCAACACTCGGTCCATCTGACTCCCTTTTGGTTGCTGGACCCTTGACGGACGGAGTTGCGACTCTCGAAATCAGCAGTTTTACACTACCCGGTGAGGGAGGTTCTGTCGGCTTATCAGTAGTTGTCCTCATGGATCTGCAGAATAGCAAGAATGGAAACTTGATAAACACCGGCATTGCCGAATCAGGGGCAGTCTATTTCGACTTGCTAGCAACAGTTATCGGCAGCTTTCCTTTGAAGAATGAAGTCAACCATAGTATAAATGCCTTTCCTGTCGAGGGCATAGTAGTAAATGAAATCGAAGGTGCTACTCTCTTCGGGGCACAAACGAACCGACTCGTATTTGACTTTGAACTGCCTCGAAATGGTTACTCAACGGACCAGCTTCGAAGCCTGAGACTGATTAATGCAGGTACCCTCAACGATTCGGAAGCATTGGAGTCTGTCCGCCTTTATAGTGATGCTATGGGCGACGGTTTTTCCCCGGATGATGTCCTCCTTGGAGATTTTGTAAATGAGGGAGATTACTGGGAGGTGGCCAATCTGGCTTGTCCGCTGATCAACAGTACAACCCGATTCTTAGTGACCGTTGACATCACGAGCGGTCAATACGAGGGTGGCACGCTTCAGTTTGGAATTCCCGTGGAGGGAGCCCTGTATTGGTCGGGCGCTACCGGACCGGATGATAATGTCGTGAGTAATACTGAGGCTCATCTGGTTTTCCCGTCCAATCGTGTCACGGCTATATCCATTCCAGCGCCATCTCTTGCGGTGCTACCGGGCAGTTCCAATAATGTTATCTTAACCTTCGCATTATATAATGGCTATGTCAGCCAGACACAATCGCTTCAAACGATCACTCTGACCAACATATCACGCAGCTTTTCCGACGAGTCATTTGCCGATTATGAGATTGGACAGTTATCCCTGATTTTTGACTCCGACCACAACAGGACACTTAGTAATGATTCGCTGATTTCCAGCGGATATTTTTCCAACGGCAGGCTGCAATTGTCCGGATTGGATATCCAACTGCCTCCGGAATCGCTTTCATACTTCTTTGCAGCCGTTGATATTCCTATCGATGGTATTGATTCGGATAGCCTGACGGTTTCAATTGCCGGTGCTTCTGACTTCACTTTTACCGGACCGGTCATAATCAACGGCGATCTTCCATTGGTAAGCGGCGGATATTTAATCATAGATGGATCCGTCAGCGCTCAGTATGAGTCCCTGCAGTTGACGGCACGGACTCTCAGTCCGGGAGATACATCGGTCACGCTGTTCTCATTTCGTCCGGCCGGCAATGGTGACCAGATTGATACTTTAGAATCAGTGGCAATAGTAAACCTGAAGGACGCGACTTCGAGTGATATCTCTTCGCTAAAGCTCTGGCTTGATGCCGACGGTGACAGCATCTGGCAGAGTACAGACTCCATGCTTGGTTCCTTTACTTACTCAGCGGGGGTGTGGAATATCGGCGGTCTGGCAATCGAAGTAGTCCCAGGCTCACTTCCCACTCTGTTTGCGATTGGCGACGTAGCCTTATTAGCTACATCCGGGGTAGCTTTTCAGGGTGCCATACCACAGAATGGCTGCCAGTTTGCATCGGCAAATGACGGTCCGCACGAGGCACCGCTCACAACGGCGAACACCTTCACGATTTCCAGCTCTGGATTGCGTGTGTCCTGTTCGTCCCTTAATAAGACCTATTCTGTGGGGCAAGTCATCGAAATAAAACTCACTGCCACGAACGTATCGGCAGCGCCAATGGACAGCGTGATTGGGTTGATTGCGAGGGTTGGTGATACAACTATAGTTTCTCTGGACAGCAGTGCCTCGGGTTCGATTGATCTGAGCATAGGTGAGTCAACCGATTTTGTGTTCTATTATACTGCAAACCAGCCTGGTGGGATCTCCTGGCAGGTTCGTGCCGTAGCCCCGACTATACCAGATTCGTCGGCTACAATACAAACCGACTCAGTAGTTATACAATACCCACCGGCAAACGTGCTGGTGCAGTTGGTCAACTCAATTCCAACCGCGGTAACCAAAGGTCAGACAAATGTCTTTCCCCTCATCATAAAAATCGACCACCCGGATACTTTGCCCACCGCGGCATCTTTGTGCCTTGACAGTCTCCGTCTTACCGTTGAGGATGGTTACGGCGCTCCGCTGTCGGCCAGCGATGCCTTTAATCGAATGGTTCTGGCAACCGGTTACACGAATTTGTCCATCCTGGAAAGCGTTCCATCCCAATCTGCCGTTTCATTGGTCTTTTCCGAACCGGTGATTGTTTCTCCCGGTCAGAAACGTATTTTTTTATTACTGGTAGACATCGATACAGCTGCCTCGGCAAGCACTTTCGCACTTGCCCTTGACGACGCAAGTGCAGTATCACTTGTCGATGAGAATACCTTGCAGCCGGTAACCATTGATTCAACAGTGGTGTTCCCCTTAAGTACGGCGTCCTGTCGCATTGACGATCCCTCCCAGGAGATGGCTGTATCATACGCGTCTTTGCTTGGCGAAATTGTGAACTATGGACAAGAAGATGTCCCCTTACTGCAATTGAACCTGCGGCATCCGGGTTCGACAAGTAGTTCACAGATCCAGCTTACGGGACTCTCCTTTCAGTTCCTGGATGATTCATCCCGGGCAATAACTGTGTCAGACTTGTTCAGTGAGATTAAGCTTACAAGACAGCAGACTGTTATCGGTCAGCTAATCGGTATCGAAACTGATACCACCTTGATTAACATACAATTGAACTCGCCACTTACTCTGAATCCCGGTGGGATAGACTCTATCAAGATTGTAGCCTCAGCAAAATACGAGTCAATCATTACAGGTTTCAGTCTTCGTATTTCAGACAGCACTTGCTTTGTAGTACGAGATCTCAGTTCAGGTTCATTATTGAAGGCAATCACGGATACCTCGATTTTGGTGACTGGATCAGTGTTTCCCATTACTACCGGTCGGGCGGAGTTGAAACAAGCAGCGGTGGCCCCTACCGTCTGTGTGCTATCAGTTCTGCCTCCTTCTATTGTGGGTGGAACCGATTCACTGGAGCTAATAGAGTATACTCTCCAATACCCGGTGGCTGAGAGCTACTCCTCAATTAGATTGAGCAGCGCGCAGGTGAACGTTATCGATACTCTCGGCAGACCACTGGATCCCGATCGCTTGTTTGACCGGATAGGGTTCTCTGTATCGGGAGGTACGACCACGTACCAGCCGTTTGTTCAGATGTTCGGCGGGTCGGTCGTGTTCAACTTCAGCGATACCGGACTGATAGTCAATCCAGGCGATAGTGTCGTTCTCCAGTTGGTGGCTGATATTGAAGCCGATGCGCCATACGACCATTTTGTCTTGTTGGCAACCGCAGACAACGCCCTTTCACTCAGTGACGCTACCGATACCACCCGCAATCCGGGCTTCTCGCCAGCCAGCGGATGTGGTGCCTCTTTCCCGTTTGTCACTGGTATCACCGAGATCTTTTTGCCGGCGGGGCGCCCCAGCGTTGAATCCGAGTCGCTACCTGTGCAGATTGCGTTTCCAGGTCAGGCAGGCCTGACTATCCTTGATGGTGACTTGAAATACGATAGCCCTACCGCGCAGGGAGATGTGAGCATCAAAGGTATTCGTGGACAGATACTGAAGCGTACGACGGCCGGTCTTTTCCCCGCCACCGGAGGTGAAGTTTTTGATGCCATCCACCTTTTTTTGGACAACCAGCTCGTAGCCAGTGACACCAGTCTCGTGAATGATAGTCTCCTGCTGCTACTTGAAAGTGACCATGATCTGGTACGAGGTGCCAATTGCGCGATGGCCATAACGTGCGATATCAAGAACAATGCGAGTCAGGGCAATTATGTTATTAGGTTTGCGGATTCCTCATTTCTGGATATCGCCGATAAGAATTTGTCCAATACAATCTATCCAACACTGGCTGGCCAGCCCTATCCGTTGTTGACTGCTGAGATATCGGTGTCGGCGGCCAGCCTGGAGAAGTCGTTCACTAACTACCCCAACCCCTTTCATGCCTCACGAGGCGAGGTGACTACAATTGGTTTCGTTCTAGCCGATGACGCTCATGTAGACATTGAAATCTTTTCGATTACCGGAAAAGCGGTAAAGCAAGTGACACAAGACTGGTTGCGATCCGCAGGTTCGCACCAAACTACATGGTCGGGTGTCAACGACGTGGGACGTGAGGTCGTTCCAGGGACATACTTCTGCCGCATTACCGCCAGGTATGGCTCCGACAGAGTAGAGAGTTACAGAAGGAAGATTGCGGTGATACGATGAAGCGGGCTATGGGATTCATATTCTGCCTTCTGGTACCGGTGACGTCGCTAGTTGCCTCCTATAATGGCGGGACTGTGTCCCCCTTCAGTTTTGGCGCGGGTGCACGTGACCTCGCGCTGGGCGGAGCTGGAATCGCCGTTAGTGATGCTGCCACCGCTCCTTTCTGGAATGCCTCCCGTCTGGCACGAGCGGAGCGTTTCACTCTGAGCGGCTTTCACAGCAGGCTATATGATTCGGACGTGGCTTATCAATATGCTGGCCTGGTGGTGCCAACCCTGGATTTTGGGGTTTTGGGTGCGGGTGTCTTTCGTCTTGGTATTGACGGGATTGAAAAACGGGATGCCAACAACTTGTTGTTGGACGAAATCGCTGATAGTCGACTCGGCTTCTATCTCGCCTACGGTCGTACGCTATCGGGCTATAATGTTGGCCTAGCACTCACCATGGAGCACCACTCCCTGGACAATTACAGTGCCACCTCATCGCCCGGACTAAATCTATCAATAGGCAGGCGTTTCGTGCCCAGGTTTGAGTGGCTGCAGCACATCACGATTGTATTCAATGGAAGAAATATCGTACGACCGAATTTCAAGCTGGACAACGAGAGCATCAACTATCCGCTTGAGTCTACTGCCGGTATCTCCGTCGGTTTAGCACCCAATCCGAAGTGGGACCAATTGGTTACGGTCTCAGCCAGTCTAACCAAGATCGACTGGGTGGATCCCCGGTTGGCTGTTGGAATTGAGTACAGTTTCAAAGAACTCCTGCACTTGCGCGGCGGAATGCGGGATGGCCGGTATTCCTTTGGCGTGGGTCTAAGTCATAAAGTAATTGAATTCGACTACGCTCTGGTAGATCGCGATCTGGGTAGTCTTCACATGTTCAGCATCACAACGGTTTTCGGCAAGCCATTGGCTGAAAAGCGCAAAATCAGAGCCAAACAGCGCGAGGTTGAATTCAGTAACCTGATGAACGAACGCCTGACAGCTCGTAATAGTAAGATGATATCTGAGCTAGTACAATCCGGTAAGGACTTACTTGAAGCCGGTGATCTCGTTGAAGCCGGCAGCCATTTTGATCGAGCGCTGTTCTTGGCAAGAGGCAGCCATATCGATACAACCCACATTTATGACCTTGCTGTGGAGGCTCAACGACGCCTTGACGATATCACGCGGAAGCAACGGTTCAGACAACATATGGATTCAGCTCAAGCAAAATATGATGCTGGGGATTACCTAGCGGCCGAATACTTCGCAGGTCTGGCTTTGGCGGAGGTGCCCAACTCGACCTCAGCCGCCAACTTGGCTCAGCAGGCAAGTACAGCTATCAACCAGTCCCTGTCGCGAGAAGAAACGATTGAGAGTCACTTAAGGGCCGCCGATTCGCTGCTTAGCTATGGACAGGCTGGGCAAGCTCTGGCCATTATCAGGGGTCTCAGCGAATTAGCCCCACAAGACAACCGAGTAGAGCGGGCGCGTATGAAAGCGGAATTCGAGCAATGGCGTATCATTGCCTCAGCCGCTTATAGTGGTGAGGATTTTGATGCGGCTGTGGCTGCTTTGGACTCCGCCCTGGTTCTATTCCCCGGCCATCAGTGGTGCCTGGATTTGCGAAATCGCATCACCAGCTTCATTGACCGTCCTTCTGATGAACCCTCGATGGTGGGTACGGGCACCCGTGAACCCCTCAGCGCAGAGCTGCAAAAAGAGATCGATTTCGTTTACAAGACGGCCCAGGAGTTGTTCAAAAAGGGTGACCTGATACAGGCGATTGGGCATTGGGAAAAAGTTGAGCGACTGGCCCCGAATTATCTGTCGGTTAGAAAATACCTCGTCAATGCTTATAAATTCGTGGGGGTGGAGTACTACGGCAAGAATAAGCTTCAGGAAGCTATCGTCGTTTGGAAGAAGGCGATACAATTAGATCCTGACAATAGTGAAGTCAGAAGCTTCATAACTCGAACTGAGACAGAAATACGGAAACTAAAAGAGTTGTCATATGACCAGCAGTAACAACAATGACCTGCCCCGAGAGTGGCCCCAAGCCAGCCAATTCAAGAGATCTATTAGACTTGAATTCTCACTTTATATGTCCGGCATCATACTGGTGTTGATGCTGGTTACCGGCTACGTGATCACCAATCAATACGTCAAGACTGTTACGCAGAACGTTATTGATAAATTACTTGTCCAGGCACGTTCGTATTCCAGACCGGCAGGAAAACTGATAATCTCAACCGATGAACCTGATGCACTTCTGTTAAACAACATTTGCAGGAAGCTCACCGATGATAATTCGGAAGTATACTGGGCAGGAATCACCAACAAGCAAAACGTATTCATAGCGCACACAGACCTTGGGCAAGTAATTGCCTCAGGTCAAATGAAACCCGTTGAGAACAACCAGCCCGGTACTGGTCTACGTGACGGAGAAACCTTCAGTTTAAGTATAGACACTATCTATATCACTGTGCCGATTGAGGAAAACAACATCTTAGTGGGGAAACTGAGGGTAGCCTCATCAGCCGAGCCGATTGTCGCAGCCAGGCGTACTTCCATAAAAACGGTGACTTCGATTACCGTTTTGGTTCTTCTGGTTGGACTTCCGATTACCATGATAGTTCTCCGCCGTAAGCTGCGACCCATAAGTGTGATAACAGATGGTCTAAAGAAAGTAGACTTTGAGAATATCACCCTGGACATTCCCGTCGCAACCAAAAACGAATTTGGGTACCTGACGAAGACTCTGCAGGTGATGGGCACCAGGCTCAAGGCGGCACAGCGGGACCTGGTAGAGAAAGAACGAATTGCACGTGAGTTGGAAATTGCACACGAGATTCAAGCGAATATCCTTCCCCGCGAGTACCCAAAGACATCGAATTTCGAGTTTGCCGGTGCCTATCGCAGTGCCCGAGAGGTTGGCGGTGACTATTATGATTTCATTGACATCGACAAAGACCACCTTGGATTTCTGATCGCGGATGTATCCGGCAAGTCGCTGCCCGGTATGCTCGTAATGCTGCTTACCCGGGACATCATCGTTCGGTTGGCACGATCAATAAAACAACCGGCAGACTTGCTCACGGAAGTGAATCGGGAATTGTTACTTAGCATCAAGAAAAACATGTTTGTAACGATGTTCTACGGAATTCTCAACAAGACAACCGGCTGCTTTACCTTTGCCTCTGCAGGTCATAATCCCCTGATCAGGTTGAACGACCAAACCGGAGAGTCGGGGTTGATAAAAACCAAGGGTTATCCTCTCGGTATGATACCGCCAGGTCCGTTTAGCAAGAGAATTGAAACCGGCCAGATTCTGCTTTCGGATGGCGACTGGATGATTCAGTACACAGACGGCATTAATGAAGCCCAGAATTCTGCTGGCGAGGAATTCGGAATGGATCGATTCGTGAAAGCTCTGGAATCTCTTAAGTTGCGTAGTCCCACGGACTTAACGGCAGAAACGCTCAAACGGCTGGAGCAATTTGTAGACTCCGCACCCCAGTCTGATGACATCACGCTATTGACCATGAAATGGACCGCCGCAGCGGTCGATATAAAAAACTATAACGCAGTAAAGGCAATCCATGCAAATTGACCATGTAGTTACCCCTACACTTCTTGTTCCGGCTGATTTGTCGGACAATGCCGTGACACGTTTTGACGGAAGACTGAAAGAGCTCCTTGCGAAGAGCCCTATGTCCATTGCCTTTGACGTTTCACAGTTGGAAAATGTTACTTCCAGTCACATTAAACTCCTGTGGCAAGCATATCACGTCTGTTTAGACGCTGGGGTGACGATGAAGCTGAAATCACTATCACCGGGGCTGGTGCGCGTACTGAAGGTTCTCGATTTATATGAACTTCTTGCAGAAGACCACGAGTCTATGCGCCCACAGCTAAGAAAAGCTGTTCGAATTAAACCTAGAGGGGTTCCACCCCCTTATGCTGATGAGTTCCCAACTGACTCTCGTAGCATAGATGAGGCGCTTGAGGGATTCCTGAAGTACCTTAGGCGTTTTACTCTCCCTGAAGTAGTGATATTCGAGCTGCGCACAGTTTTCTATGAGGTGGCTGCTAATATTAGATCATATGCCCGGATGGGAGACGATGATATAGTAGTTTTCTCGGCCCGGGTCGAGGGATCGAAGCTCATCATGGTTTTCGCTGATTCTGGAGTACCCTTTGACCCGAAAAGCACAACCGTAGATTTCGATCCTCGAACTGCCTCCAAGAACGGGCAAACACGGGGATTTGGGCTTACGTTAGTTCGACGACTTACCGATAAAATGTCATACGTTCGCATGAACGATGTCATAAACGTGTTAACTTTGGAAAAGAAGTGGAATTAGCAGAGTGGACGAACAGAATATAACAGGGCATGTCCTCACAGATGAGACACTTATTGTCAAACCTGGTAAGATGCTTGACAACAACAATGCCCACGTAATGGTCGAGACCATTACTTCTGCCCAGGCCAAAGGATACAAATTCATAATCATTGATATGGCTGGCCTAGAGTTTCTCTCCTCGGCTGGGGTAGGTTCGATTCTGGGCACAGTTGAAACGTCTCGTGAGATAGGAGGCGATATAATACTATGCAATGTTTCAGATACCATCTTGCACGTGCTCAAAGTGCTCGATCTGGCCGGTTTTTTGACGATTAAATCCACCGAAAAAGAAGCTCTCACACTGTGTGGGATAGAGTCATAGCCGAATGGCACACGATACTCAACAAAGACTGAGCCAATCGGGGCCTCTTGAGATTTACTGGCAGTCTGCCGAAAAGCCAATATTGGCGCTGGATGCCTTGGCCAAGCTCACGAGACAATTTGCCAATAAACCAGACTTTCGTCAACTTGTTCAGACGATTCTCTTCACCCTGTCCGGCCAGTTCTCGCTGTCCGATTCGTTCTCAATACTGCAAAAGCCGGGTGATCCAGATCAAAAAGGGATCTTCACCGCTACCGGTAAGTTCAGCAAAAGTAGGTTGCTACAATCTATAATACTGACGCCTGAACTGAGGCGATATTTCCTGAAGCATAATTCACCGAGCCTTGTCTCAGAGTTAAATTTGCCTGACCTGTGCTCCGGTTTTGCTCCTATCCTCAGTGATTGCGGCGTTATACTAGTCTATCCCGTGGTACACAACGATAAGCTGCTTGGAATCATTGGCCTGGGCGAAAGAGTCACCCAAAAGCCTTTCTCGTCTGAAGATATCGAGCTACTTGACATCTCACTCAGGATAGTCACTCCTCTGATAGCCAGTGCTTATCATTTCCACGAAATGACAAGTTTGAGCGCTTGGCACCTCGATATACTCAATAATGTCAAACAGGGCATCTTTGTTTTTGATGTCGAGAACCGATTACGAAAAGTCAACGCAACCGGATTTAATATCCTCAAGAGATTTAACCCTAAGCTGGACGATGTCGTTACGCTGCAAGGGATGCTGATAGATGAGATATTTCCAAATACGAAATTTAAAAACTGGGCACGGCGTTTTGTAAAAGCAAATGTTGAGAATCGAGGTAAGGTCACTGAAGGCCTGGTCACGAATGTGGAGGGAGTCGAATACATCTATGAAGCCTACCTGACCGGAATATCGGGTGATTCGGAATTCCAGACCGATTTCATCATCGCTCTCGATGATGTGACTGAACGCAAGCGGGCCGAGGAGCATGAGCGAGAACTTCAACGTAAGCTGGAACGAGCTGAGCGAATGGAGTCATTGGGTGTACTGGCAGGCGGTGTTGCCCATGACTTGAACAACATGTTGGGACCACTGGTAGGTTATCCTGAACTAGTACTCATGAAACTCTCTGAGAACAGCCCTGTGCGCAAACAGGTCCAGCGTATCGCCAAAGCAGCTCAGGAGGCGGCTGATGTGGTCCAGGACCTACTCACTCTGGCCCGTCGCGGCTGTTACGAAATGGTCCCAACCGATGTGAACGAAGTCGTACAAACATACATTGATTCGCTAAGTTTTGCGGGGCTGACTGAAAAGCATCCCGACGTTGCGGTCAAGCTGAAACTTGACAGGTCCATCGACAAAATCCTCGGTTCTGCTCCGCATCTCTCAAAGGTGTTCATGAATCTCATTGTGAACGCCTTTGACGCCATGCCTGAGGGTGGTGAGCTTTTTATTGAAACGTTGCAGCAGTATCTGGAGTCACTAGAGAGCGGTTTTGACAAGATTGAGCACGGGGATTATGTCATAGTCCGTGTCCGTGATAATGGGATGGGGATAGAACCCAAGGATCTAGATAGAATCTTCGAACCGTACTACTCAAAAAAGAAAATGGCGAGCAGCAGTGGTAGCGGCCTTGGATTGTCGGTGGTGTACGGTGTTGTGAAAGATCACCATGGATATTATGACATCTTGTCCTCGGTTGGGCATGGAACGGAGTTTATTCTTTACTTTCCAACCATCAAGAAGGAGATTCAAGACAAGCCAGAGGCTGAAACAATGATGGGCGGCAAGGAAAAAGTGCTTGTCGTAGATGATGTCGATGACCAAAGGGATTTGGCATCAGATCTCCTCTCTAGTCTGGGCTACCGGGTTGAGACAGCCAGCAATGGTCGGGAAGCTGTCGAATATCTCAGGAATCACAGTGTTGACATTGTTGTGTTGGATATGATTATGGAGAAGGATTTCGATGGTCTGGATACCTATCGAGAAATCATCAGGCTGCATCCCGGACAGAAGACAGTGATTTTCAGTGGGTTCTCCGCTACTGATCGTGTTGAGAAAATGCAGAAACTTGGGGCTGGCCCATATATCAGAAAACCTTACACCCGAGAAGTAATTGGCAAAGCAATTCGGGAGGAGTTGGATAAAGAACCGATCGCAACCCATTCCTGAAGAGTTTCATTCTGTGTCACCAACCACGCCGTGCTCGATCCTTCGAGTCAGAGACTGGCAAGCAACTACCCTGACTGAATGTTTCTCTCCATGTAGCTTGTCGGCAGTCAACAGCCCGCCCGGACCCCATGAACGTGCCCGTCCAGCACTTCGACGGACAGCTTGTGCAGTCTGCCGAGCCAGACAAGGTCACTCAGGAAACATACAAGCGTCTGGGCCAAAGGAAGATCACGTCGGTGGACAACCTCCTGGAGCCAGGCGTCGAGACGGCGCAAAAGGAGTGTAGATCTTTCAGCAGGCGTTAGGATATCAACGGTGTTTACTTCGAGGCTCTGCTGGCCCACTATTTGGCAGAATTGAAGAAGATGATGCTACACAGATTGTGGTGAACGAGGCGCTCCGGATATTGCTTTAGCGTGCCCCAACCAGTTCGGCGGAATAGGCGCAATGACGGCGCCGAGCCCTTCGGAGAGCATATCTGACGCTGCGGTGCTGTGACCAAACAGAGACCACTGAGCGAGAAGAAAACAGATGGTGGACAAGCCCAGACGAAGCGAATAACAAGGTTAACTCGTTGTGAGTCAGTGGGATACCTAACCTTCGCTGCAGTCCCACTGATTGCCAAAATTCATCTCCAAGAATTCATAGTTCGACCCGAAGGCTACTTGTAACGATAGGGATAAATCTACCCGCATCGATTGTAGATGATCCATTCCAGTTTTCAGACAACGATGATCTATGCCCACCTAGCCCCAGATCATTTGGCGGAGGCGGTGGATAAACTATCTTTTGCATAAGACTGACTCAATTGTGCAAACGGTTCTTTGTTTTGTAGCGACCGAGCCTTTGCTACCACGACAGATTTCTCTCGTTGTGGTAATGCTTAGGTTCCTCTTGACAAAGGCTGGGTGATTGAGTATGATTATACAGTTTATCAATTACTCGCAGAGGTGTTAGGATCTCGTCAACAACATGTAGGAAAAGAACCATGAAAAGACTATTAGTAGTTCTCGTTTGTCTTAGTTCAGTAATGGTTGGAGGCGACCATAGCCTCACAGCTGCTGTCAACCCAACGACAAAGCCCGCAGTGATTACTGGCCTGGTCTCGATGCCATTGGCCTTCACCGAGAATCAGGGGCAGTGGGATGAGCGAGTTTTGTTCCGAGCCAATGCTGGTGGGACGACTATGTGGCTCACCGAGAACGGGGTGTATTACCAGTTTACGCGTCTGATACGTCGGAAGGTACCGTCTCAAGATGATCTTACCCGATATGCCCGTAGGTGCCGCTTGCAATCCGGCCCCCACGCCCACGTACCTGATAGCATAGAACATCTTCTCTTCAGGGCTTCTCTCATCAGCGCCAATCTACATCCGCAGGTGGTTGGAGATGCGATGCTTGAACACAAATGTAATTACTACCTGGGCGATGATCCTAACAAGTGGCGGGCGGGTGTGCTAAATCATCGGTCAATACACTACAAAGACATCTATTCCGGCATCGATCTGAAGTACTATGGCAACGGCGCACAGATGGAGTATGATTTCATAATTTCCCCTGGTGCTGATCCATCCCAGATTCAGGTGCGATACGAAGGCGTAGAATGTCTGTCCGTGAATGAAGCTGGTGAACTGATAGTCCAGAACAAATGGGGAGCGGTGACTGAACAGAGACCAGTTGTCTACCAAATTAAAGGCGATAGCCAAATGACTCTATGGGGCGAATACACTCTTCTGACTGGCAATTCTTTCAGCATCAAAGTGAGTGACAGTTATGACCCCAGGTTGCCGCTAATAATAGACCCAGTGCTTACCTACAGCACCTATTTCGGAGGGAGCAACGACGACTATTGGAATGTTCGTTCATGTGTGGACAGTGATGGCAACACCTGCCTGTCCGGTCTCACCTTTTCCACAGACTTACCCACGAAAGACCCTTTTCAGGGCACGATTGCAGGTGCCTCAGACATCTTTGTCACAAAGCTCAACGCGGCTGGAGACGCGCTGCTCTACAGCACTTACTTGGGAGGGAGTTCATACGAATATGGTGCCGACATCGCGTGCGACCTGCAGGGCAATGCTTATATTACTGGAGAAACAGAATCCTCTGACTTCCCCACTGCTAACGCGTTTGACGACTCCCTTGGTGGCGACTATGATGCCTTTGTGACAAAACTCTCTCCGTCGGGAGCCTTGGCATACAGTACCTATCTTGGTGGCAGCGGATTGGATGAGGGCCTGGGTATCACCGTAGATACACTTGGTTGCGCTTTCGTTACAGGGGATACGGACTCTGAGGATTTCCCGACCGAAAATCCGTTTCAAGAATCACTAGGTTGGGGAACATACGCCGTGAATGCCTTTGTGACCAAGCTCAACGAATCCTGGAGTCAACTCATATATAGCACATACCTCGGAGGAAGCAATGATTGGGACGTTGGCTGGGGCATTGCTGTGGATGCTGCCGGTTGTGCTTACGTAACAGGTGAGGCAGATGAGTCTTACGACGACGATTTTCCAACACAGAACCCGTTGCAGGGTAATTTTGCAGGAGGGGATTCCTTGGGGGGCGATGCCTTTATCACGAAATTCAACGAAGCGGGTGACGGATTGGCATACAGCACCTATCTGGGAGGCAGTCAACATGATTTCGCCTTCAGTATAGCTGTCGACGAAAGCGGCAATGCTCTCGTAACTGGCAGAACGAGTTCGGGGAATTTCCCAACCGCAAATCCAATCCAAGTGACGCATGCCGGAGGTTCTCCTGCATACTACGAGGATGCCTACGTGGTGAAAGTGAACTCGGCCGGAACTGCACTGGTTTATGGCACATACTTGGGGGGCGATAGCGATGACGGTGGCACAGAGATCGTTGTGGACGGCGACGGCAATGCCTATGTTGCCGGCTGGACCGGCTCAGAAAACTTTCCTACTGCCGATCCGATTCAGGGGACCTATGCGGGCGGGCAGACTGACCCGGAAACGGGATATGAATACGGTGACGCCTTTATCGCAAGAATCGATGCTGCCGGGAACACTCTCACGTATAGTACCTACTTAGGCGGCAGCCAGGGTGATGTTGCAGGAGGTATTGATCTAGATGCCAATGGAGTGGCACATATCGGCGGATTTACCGGTTCCGATGACTTCCCTACCGTAGATCCGTTATATCCGCAGTACATGGGAGGGTTGTACTACGGCTTTGATGCCTTTGTAGCCAAGATTTCAGAGGTTGTCAACCTCTGGCATGTCTCAACCAAAGGCAGTGACGAAACGGGTGATGGCAGCGCAGAAAACCCTTTCGCTACAATTCAGCACGGCATTGACATGTCGAGCAGTGGCGATACGGTCTTGGCGGCCGAGGGGACTTACTATGAGCGGATCAACTTTGACGGCAAGGCAATTGTGGTCACCAGTGAATACGCCATTGACTCCAACAGCTCGCATGTGGCCAATACCATCATCGACGGGGAGACCTCGATTGTGGGTGTCCATGACACAGCCAGTGTGGTTGTTTTTTGCTCAGGAGAGGATACTAACTCAGTTTTGCTTGGTTTCACCATACGTGGTGGGGCCGGAACACTCAATACTCCGTATGCTGAACGACGTTGCGGTGGAGGCGTCTTTTGTGATCAGAGCAGCCCCACCATAAGCAAATGTATTATCAGGGATAATGTTATCGACTGGGATGGTGGCGGAGTATTCTGCTATGAAAATAGTTCTCCAAGCATAAGCCACTGCGTCATTGCCCAAAATGAATCCGAATATGGTGGCGGCATCTACTGCAAGCTGGGCAGCGAGCCCACTGTCTCCAAAAGCTTGATCATTGAAAACACTGCGAACACTCAAGGTGGTGCTGTTTGCTGTTGGACCGGCTCGATCGACATGAACAATTGTACCATTGTCGGCAACACCAGTTTCTCTTCAGGTGGCGGCATCTATACATATGACAACAACTCTCAAGTGATAAAGAACAGCATTCTCTGGAATAATGCTCCTGACCAGATTAGCTCAGGATTCGGTGGCACAGTGGAGTACTGCGATGTCCAGGGAAGTTGGCCAGGCACAGGCAACTTGGACTGCGACCCTGAGTTTTGCGATACGGCAACGAACAACTACTACCTTTTCCAACCGTCCTGCTGTGTTGGCGCCGGTGAAGGTGGGGTTGACATAGGTGCTCACGGAGTTGGTTGCGACTACTCGGTAACCATTCTAAGGCCACGTCCGGAAGAGCCGACATTTGTTGACCACGAGTTCGTTATTGAATGGGATATCACAGGCGGTATAGACTCCGTGACCATCGAGCTATCCCGCGACAGTGGTGACAGCTGGGAGACAATCGCAACTGGTGAGACGGGCACAAGCTATGCGTGGATGGTAACAGGAGACACCACATCAGAAGCACTCATCCACATCTTCGATCCCACCAATCCCGGCTATGCGGACACGACCGATAGCCATTTCCCGATATTGCCGGCTGAGGCGTTTAGTCCAGGTCCGCAATTTGAAACGGAGCAGTTGGCCAAGAGGGGTCATCAGGAGGAGTTTTTTGACCTGCCGAAGAGAGACTTAGAGCAGGGCTATGCCGACCTCGTAGTTTTGTATGAAAACGGGTTGGTTGATATCTATCCTGGTCAGGCAAGCGGTGGTTTTGACAGTGTTGGTGTTGAAGTAGTCAACGTAGACTCCGGGGCGGTTGACCTGGAAGTGGCCGACATGAACGAGGACGGCCTGCTGGATCTGCTGGTTGCCAACGCTGTTACAAATGTTGTCTCTCTACATTTCGCCAACGGCGATGACACCTTTACGTCTAACCCGGACGACACTGTCAGTTTGGATGGTTCACCAATTGACATAGGAGTAGCTGATTTTGACCGTGACGGCCATCTGGACCTGTGGATAGCAACCCAGACTCTGGATGAGTTGACAGTGCGGCTCGGTAACGGCGACGGCAGTTTCTCCGTGTCACCAATCAGTATCTCGCTTAGTTCTGAGCCATATGCGGCCGCAACGGCCGACTTCAGCGGTGACAACATTCTCGACATTGCCACTGCTCACGGCAGCAACGGTGTTATTTCAGTCTACGCCGGGGTAGGCAATGGCAACTTCACACCTCTTGATGAAGTTACGACTTCTGCGGCGGCGTCCAATCTGGTAGCATTTGATGCCGACGCTGACGGCGTCATGGATATAGGCATCGCTTACTCTGACACCAGCGCCCAGTTCACTACTTTGCTTAACGATGGCAGCGGCAACTTCAGCCTGGTTTCGTACGACACGTACTTTGGCAGTCACAGCAGTGTTGCGGTGGGCGACTATACTGGTGACGGCACAGCTGATATTATAATCACCAGTTTCACGGGTGACAGTCTGGTAATGTTACCGAGCATTCCGGGTGGAGGTCTCAGTTATCCGTACCTGGTTGAGGTTGGAGACAGTCCGGTAGATATTGTTCCGGGTGATTTTGACTTTGATGGCTTAGCGGACGTTTTGGTCTTGAATGCTGAAAGCCATGACAGCTGGATACTGAGTGGCCAGATCAACACAGGGATTTCCACTGACCTGGAGGTAACGACACCCAATGGTGGAGAGGAGTGGCTTGTTGGCTATGAGCAGCAGATTGAGTGGCTGAAGGGGGAAGGCATAGTTGCCGTCAATGTACAGCTATCCCGAGACAGTGGAGCGAGTTGGCAGACGATTGCGACCAACCAGCCAGGGGATGCATTTACGTGGAAGGTGGTGGAGCCGATCTCGGTGGTTGCCCAGGTGGGGGTATTTGACCCGACCGCGCCCACACGAGCGGACACTAGTGATAACGTGTTTAGCATCCTTGAGTGTTGTGTGGGAATAAGAGGCAATGTTGACGGAGGCGTAGCCGATGCCGTCAATGTCGTCGATCTTATATATCTGGTCGACTACCTGTTCTTCGACGGCCCGCCACCCCCATGTATGGAAGAGGCCGATGTTGACGGTAGTGGTGCAATCAACGTTGCCGACGTGACGCACCTGGTTGACTTCCTGTTCTTTGGCGGCCCCGCCCCGGCAGCGTGTCCTTGATTGGCAAAGCTGTGGTAGAAGATATGTGACGGGGCTGGATTCTGCTGCTCGAGGACAAGTCCGCAGACTGCTTAAGGCTGATTAACGCTTCGTTATAAACGGCTTGCATTTGCCCTGAGATTTGAGTATCCCTCCCGTTGCCGACACGTTACGCGTGGGAAAGGAGAAATACATGATAAGAGAATGCCTTAAGGTGCTCTGTACCATACTACTTATTGTCACAGCAGGATGGTCTGTCTCCGATGCTGACTGGAAGCGTCATATTGAGTTGTTAGACTCACTATCGAGAGCTCGCAACCTGGACTCTGCGCTGACGGTTGCTAACATAGCATTGACGCAGGTAGAGCGCGAATTTGGGCCTGATGATACCCTTACCGCCAAGGTTATGTACAAGATGGCTGTCTGCTATGTACGGATGGGGAATTACGCTGAGGCTGAGCCTATATTTGGGCGAGTCCTGGAAGTCTACGAGAATAGGTTCGGTTCAAGTCACCCATCCGTTGGAAAGATACTTAACACCCTCGCGGTCGTCTACAAGTATCAGGGCAAGTATGATAAGGCTGAACAAGTTTATCATCGATCACTGAAAATCGTAGAACAATCCCTTGGACAGGACCATCCGGATGTAGCAACGGCGTTGCGAAACCTGGCTGCGTTGTATGTCACGCAGAAGCGATTTGCCGAAGCTGGCAAGTTGTTGGAAAGGGCACTGGCAATACGAGAGAATTCACTTAGACCAGACGACCCTAAGATCGCAAGAATCCTTACGAGCCTGGGGGATGTCTATCGGGAGCAGAACAGATACGCAGATGCAAGGTCCTTGTTCAGACGTGCACTGAAGATACAGCAGCAAGAATTGGAACCAGGGCACCCGGACATGGCGCTGGCCTTGACAGATCTTGCTAATCTTCACCATGATTGTGGTCAGTATAAACAAGCTGGTCCTTTGTACGAACGAGCACTAGCAATCTGGAAGAAGTCGGATGACCCTGATATGGAAGTGGGGCTCTATAACCTGGCAATGAACTACTATGAGCAAGGAGATTATTACCATGCTGAGCCACTGTTTCATGAGGCTCTAGAGACCATCCAGCATCGGCTCGGTCCGGATCATCCGGACCTGATTCACGATCTGAACACGATGGCCAACCTGTACGCAGAACTTGGGAAGTTCGAGAAAGCAGAGCTTTTCTACAGGAGGTCCTTGGAATTGGCTGAAAGTGCCTTTGGTACTGATAGCGAGGATGCGGCCCTGATTCTGAATAACCTAGCTTATTTCTATATGCAACAGGCTCGTTATGAAGAAGCTGCGCCACTTTTGAAAAGAAGTGTCAGCATATACGAGACCTCACGAGGTCTCGATCAGCCTACAGTGGCTACGGCATTGGAGAGCCTTGCTGAACTCTATGTGGCAAGAGGTGACTACTGTCAGGCTGATTCACTACTTAGTCGAGCGCTGGGTATTCTTGAACGTGCCTTTGGCAGCAAGCATCCGAGAGTGGCCAGCTTCCAAGCCTACCTAGCAGATATCTACCGACGGCAAGGCAAGCTCCTGGAGGCCCAGGAGCTGTTTGAAAGGGCGCTGGCGATGAGTCGCGAGGTCTTTGGGATAAGTCATCCTGAAGTGGCTCACTGCCTGGAACTGTTAAGCCGTTGCCACAGACTTCAGAACCATCCTGATAGAGCCCTAGAGTCTTCGCGAGAGGCCTATGAGATAAGGAGGATGAACTTCGCCGGAAACTCCATGATTCTGTCGGAGCGCGACGCGCTGAGGTATGCAAAACTGGTTCGCCGATCCGCTAATCAGTACTTGTCAGTCGTGGTAGACCAGATTACTGACGGTCGCCAGGTTGCGGGTAACGCGGCGGAAGTTATTCTTACTATGGCTGGGCAGGTATCAGATGAGATCCTTGCCAGGCGGCGGTCGATCGTTGCAGAAGACGACCCGGTGACCCTGGCTCTAGCAGATTCACTTAGTCTCGCGAAGTTTTGTTTGTCTCAGCTTTTTGTTGCTGGTCCGGGTGATGATACCGCTGGAGCATATCTGCAAGAATTGGACTCCCTGCGAGAGGTTGTAGGCCGCCTTGAATCGGCGCTTGCTCGCCTCAGTGCAAGTTTTAGGAGCCAGCAGCAGTCGCAGGTCGTTGGCGTTGACCAAGTCGTATTTTCGTTGCCCAGAAAGACGGTGTTAATAAAATACTTGGAATACGACTACCAGGAACTCCAGCCTGGTAGCACTGAGCCACGCTACCTCGCTGTTGTAATAGGCGAGAATGATGAGACAGTGATCATCGATCTCGGTAGCGCATCTGATATCCGACCGTTGGTCAACCAGTACCGCAAACACATGCTGGCTGTCTCAAGCGCCAGCAGAATGCCTACAGTTGTTGACCGACACAAGTACAAAGAGATCAGTGAAGAGCTTTACACCAGGGTATGGCATCCGATCGAAAAGTATGTGCCAGATAAAGATCTAGTGCTGATTGGACCTGACGGCGCTTTGAACATGGTATCGTTTGCCGGATTGATGGATGGTGACGGCAAGTACTTGATAGAGAAACATGCCATCCATTACTTGTCAGCCGGTCGTGACGTTATCCGCTTCAAACAGGAAGTGGAACCAGGCAGCGGGCTGTTCGCGCTGGGCGATCCTGACTTTGACGCAACTGCGCTTGCTCGATTGTCCATTCCGGAGGGAACGTCGCCTGATTCTCTTCCGGAGCCGGACCTCTATGCGGTCAGGAACATTCGTTCGGGTTGCGGGGAACTGAAGGACATCACTGTGAATCCCTTGCCTTTCACCAGGAGCGAAGTGGAAACCACTGCCACTCGGTGGAAAGAATCAACCGACGAGCCAGTGGCGGTCTACTTTGGCTCCGATGCCAGTGAAGAGAAGTTCAAAGCTGAAGCGCCGGGCAAACGGGTCATTCATTTGGCCACACATGGTTACTTCCTCGAAGGCACTTGCCAGCCTGACATACCGAAGAAAGGGTTTGATTCAGATTTTGGTTTTGTTGGCGAGAATCCGTTGCTCTTGTCAGGTCTGTTCTTTGCGGGGGCAAATCTTCATGGAGAGGGTGCCGACAAAGTCGAGGCAGAAGACGGTATATTGACAGCTTATGAGGTATCGAGTATGGATCTGGAGGGTGCTGAACTGGTGGTGCTGTCGGCCTGCGAAACGGGTCTTGGTGAAGTGAAAGAGGGGGAAGGAGTGTATGGTTTGCGGCGCGCCTTCCAGATAGCGGGTGCCAGGACGGTGATAAGCGCCCTTTGGCCGGTTTCAGATAAGGTGACGGCGGATATGATGAGCAGGCTCTATGACAGAAAGGGTGAATCTTTACCTGAAACAATACGTAGGATACAATTAAAGAGCATCAACGAGCTTCGCAGCCGGAACAAAGCCGACCACCCATTCAGTTGGGGTGCTTTCATAGCCCTTGGCGATTGGAGGTAAAACTGTGCAAAAGAAAAGGTTTCCTCACGGACCGGCCTGTGTCATTATCTTGATGGTGTCCTTGTGCTCCTTTTCCCGGGTGCAGGCGGCTGATTCCACAGGTTTCGAGGGGGATTCAGCCGTTGCGCGGATCATAGAACTCAATGTCCCGGTGGAAATCAACAGTACTGAGCCAAAGGTGGTGTCACCCGGTATGTTTCTAACTGAAGGCGACACGCTTACGATTCCCGAAGAAGGACGCGTAACACTGCTTTTTCGCGACGGTACTATTGCCCGTTTTGACGGCCCGGCC
>Ga0307437_1000695_pt1 | contig 25086 bp, 25 predicted proteins | sample SalMarWE160390MG_FD_202146 | JGI IMG/M metagenome (GOLD analysis project Ga0307437, IMG submission 202146) | Salt marsh sediment microbial communities from the Plum Island Ecosystem LTER, Massachusetts, United States - WE1603-90 | ecosystem: Environmental > Aquatic > Marine > Intertidal zone >...
CAGACATACGCAACATATGTCGTCCGGGTTGATGCGGAGGGTGACATCCTCTGGAAAAAGGAGGTCAGGGCTGTTGACCATATGATAAGCGATGGCGCTGGCGGCGCTATCATTGCCACTGATTACAGCTATGATGAAAGAACGCTATTCGTTATAAAGATAGATTCCGAAGGCAGCTTCCCCTGGGGTGAAGGCGGAGTTTCTTTTAGTCGTGAAGGATATCAAGATAACACCTTGCAACTGGCTGGTGACGGTTCTGGCGGTGCTATCGTCGTCTGGCAGGCGTTGCAGACTGAACCGGGCAAAAGGGTAACCCAAGCTTTTGCCCACAAGATAGACGCCGAGGGCAGTCTATCGTGGGGACAAGAAGGCATCCTTTTGTACACTACTCCGGAAGAGGTAAGGGCTGAGGAGCTGCGGGTAACCAGCGATGGCTCGGGGGGCGTCATAGTCGTCTGGGTGCAGGTGCCCGAAGGGATAATAGAAGGTGGCTCACCCCAAGCCGTTTTGAATGACATGTATGCCCAAAGGGTAGATGTCAGCGGTAATATACTCTGGCAGCCGAATGGTGTACCGCTGGGTATAACCAAAGGGGGAGGAGTGTGTCCCAGCAATGCTCTCGTCGTAAGCGATGGCGCCGGCGGTGCTATAGTTATCTGGGAAGACCTGCGGAAGGGGTTGATGAGCCTGTACGCCCAGAAGATAGATGCCGATGGTAACATCAAGTGGCAGCCAGGGGGAGAGGAGGTCTGCTACATTAAAACCAACGCAAGCTTCTGGCCGCGTATGGCGGTAAGCGATGGCTCAGGTGGTGCCATTGTGACTTACAGTAATCGTGCCCAGAGAATAGATGCTGACGGCAGAACCACGTGGCCTGACGACGGAATATTGTTCACCGAGCGTGGTACTCATGCCATGGCCTATGACGGGTATGGCGGGGCTATTATCGCCTGGGGCAGTGGAAAGTCCATGTTTAAATCAGAAAGGTCATACGTGCAGAGAATAGACTCAAATGGTAAGCCTTTATGGGGAGAGGAGGGAGTCAGGCTCAATCCATAAACCTGCAAAGCCTGGTGAAGACAACTTTATGCAGAGGGAACTTAGCCTTATATGAAATACAGATGGTGGGTTATTAATCACAAGGAGGAAACGCTATGAATGAGCTTGGTCTGGTCGCTCCCTTCTGGGTAATCGTGCTGATATGGCTGGCCAAAGTGGTGCTGCTGGCCTTTATCTCGGCGCTGCTGGCCTGCCTGGGCGTGCGGGTGTTTGACGTTCTCACCCCCCACATCCCCCACCGCGAGCTCATCGGGGAGGACCCGGTGGCTACCGGACTGTTCATCGGCGGTTTCTTTATCCTCATCGGGCTGGTTATCCACGGCGCCATTACGGCTCTCACCGCCGTCACCACCCCCATAGTCTGGTACATTTTTGACTTCAGGACCTGGGGGCTGCTGGCCATGAGCTTTGTGGTGAGCCTGCTCATCGGGGTCGCCCTGTTCTACATCATGGATAAGCTGACGCCCAAAATACCCTTTGCCAGCATCAAGAACAGCCCGGTGGCGGTGGGGATACACGTCTTCGGCTACCTGGTCTTCTTCGGCCTGATCCTCCACGCCGCCCTGACGGGACCGCTATGAGAAAACTGGTTATATTAATCGGTTTAAGCTTGATACTGCTGGCCGGTCTGTTAACCGCCGGCTACGCCTGGGCGTCTCCATCAGAGAATTTCAATGAGAAAGAAGGCGAGGTCTTCGACGACTGGGAGATATGCCGCACCCGCGCCTCCGGCGCGGACGGCTTTTACCAGGTAACGCAGACCAGCTTCCGCCCGGTTATAGCCTTCGAGAGCCTGGGCGAGAACGCGGCTGTAGCCTACCGCCTGGGTGAGCAGTTTGCCGACGAGTACCCCGACCGCAACAAAAGGGCGGAGGCGATATTCGGCTTCGTGCGGGACCGGGTTAGGTACACCCCCGATATCGACCAGTTTAAATGTGAGGAGTTCGCTCAAAATGCCGACGAGCTGGCGGCCATCATTGAGGGAGGCGGGGCCGGCTACGGCGACTGCGAGGATAGCGCCGTACTGCTGGCGGTGATGTATAAAGGGGCGGGCTACCGTTCGGCGATAGTCATCGGCGAGGGGCACACCGCAGCCGTTGTCTACCTGCCCGACTACAGCCAGGCGCCAGCGCTGTTCGAGCTTAACGGTGAGCCGGGCTGGGTCTGGACCGAGGCTACCGGCCGCAATAACCCGCTGGGCTGGACTTCCAAGGAGTATCTCGATGTCGAACTGGCGGCCTACGAGATAACCGGGGAAGAGATAGTTAGCCAGGAACCGGTGGCACCACCTTTGACCGCCGTTTCCCAGGGCGGAGGTGGCGGGGGCGGGGGCGTTTCTATCACCCGCTATTCTTTCTTCGGCATAATTTTCCTGCTATGGGTAATCCCCTCTTTATTTAGAAAAAGAAGGCGGCGCACCCGTTAGTTTGTAACTTGCCCTAGAATTAACCTCCGAGTATAATAACTTGTCGGATTAAGCTAGAGAGTAGGTGCCCATATGCCAAAACAGGGACTGGAGAGTATACGCAACGTCGTTCTGCTATCGCACAGCGGCGCCGGTAAGACCTCGGCCGCCGAGGCCATGCTGTTTACCGCCGGCGCCATCAAGCGCCTGGGCAAGACCGATGACGGCAGCACCACCTCGGACTACGAGCCCGATGAGGTAAAGCGCCAGATAAGCATAAACCTGTCCATTCTCCCCTGCCAGTGGAAAGATACCAAGATTAACCTGCTGGATACTCCCGGCTATGCCGACTTCGTCGGCGAGGTCAGGGCGGCGATAAGGGTGGCCGAAGGGGCGGTAATTATGGCCTGCGCCGCCTCCGGCGTTGAGGTGGGCACCGAACAGGCCTGGCAATACTGCGAGCAGGCCGAACTGCCCCGGCTTATTTTTATCAACAAGATGGACCGCGAGAACGCCGACTTCAACAAAACGGTGGGACAGATACAGGCCAAGTTCGGCCCCAGGTGCCTGCCGGCGCAGCTGCCCATCGGCGCCCAGGATAAATTCGAGGGCGTAGTTGACCTGCTGGCTATGAAAGCCTACAGCGGCACCGAGGGAAAAGAGGCGGAGTTACCCGCCGAGCTTAAGAGCCAGGCCGAATCCTACCGGGAGAAGCTGATAGAAGCCGCCGCCGAGGCCGATGATAAGCTCATCGAGAAATACCTGGAAGGCGGCGAGCTCAGCCAGGAGGAGCTGGGCAGTGGCCTGCGGCAGGCGGTGGTGAGCGGCAAGGTGGTCCCCATCTTTACCGGCTCGGCGCTGAAGAATATCGGCTTCAAGCTGTTTCTGGATGCCATAAGCGGCCTGCTGCCTTCGGCTAAAGAGCGGAAGGTGGTAACTATAAGCGATTCAACCAAGCAGACAGTCGAGCCCAGCGCCGACGCCCCGCTGGCGGCCTTAGTCTTCAAGACCAGCGCCGACCCCTACGTGGGCAAACTGACCTACTTCCGGGTCTATAACGGCGCCATCAGCAGCAACTCCCAGGTGTGGAACGCCACCCACAAGGGTATAGAGCGCATCGGGCAGCTTTTCCTGCTGAGGGGCAAGAACCAGGAGCCGATAGCCCAGCTGGGGGCGGGGGACATCGGGGCGGTAGCCAAGCTGGCCCTGACCAACACCGGCGATACCCTGGGCAGCCAGGACAAGCCGATAAAGATTGCCCCCATCGAGTTCCCCGAGCCGGTTTTCAGCCTGGCGGTACACCCCAAGACCAAGGCCGACGTGGATAAGCTGGGAGCAGCCCTGACCCGCATGGCCGAAGAAGACCCCACCCTCCGCGTGCGCCGTGATACCGACACCGGCGAAACGGTTTTATCCGGAATGGGGGAGTCACATTTAGAGGTGGCCGCCGAAAAGATGCAGCGCAAGTTCGGGGTGGGGGTAACGCTGGAGACGCCCAGGGTACCCTACAAAGAAACGATTACGGCCGGCGCCAAGGCCGAGTACAAGCACAAGAAGCAGACGGGGGGGCACGGCCAGTACGGGCATGTTAAGCTCGAGCTTGAGGCCCTACCGCGGGGCACCGGTAACGAGTTCGCCACCAAGGTAGTGGGCGGGACTATCCCCCGGAACTACATCCCGGCGGTGGAAAAGGGCGTTAACGAAGCCTTTAAGGCGGGGGTGCTGGCGCACTACCCGGTCACCGACCTCAAGGCGACCGTCTATGACGGCAGCTTCCACCCGGTTGATTCCTCGGAGATATGCTTTAAGATTGCCGGGGCCGGAGCGCTCAAAAAAGGCCTGGCCGAGGGGCAGCCCATACTGCTGGAGCCGATAGTGAACATCGAGATTACCGTCCCCGAGGATTTCACCGGCGATATTATCGGCGACCTCAACACCAAGCGGGCGCGGGTGCAGGGGATGAACCCGGGGGGAGGCATCAATGTTATTGAAGCCCAGGTGCCGCTGGCCGAAGTCCTGCGCTACGCCATCGACCTGAAATCGATAACCCAGGGGCGGGGCAGCTATAAGGTGGCCTTCAGCCACTACGAAGAGGTGCCGGCCCATGTCTCCCAGAAGATTATCGCCGACCGGCAGGCGGAAAAAGACAAGGCTTAGGTAGACCTTATCTCCTGCCGCATGAAGACGATATAGCTGACGGCAAAGCAGATAATGGTCAGGCACACCAGGCTGGTGAGCTGCGGCCAGACAACTAGCAGGCTCTGGTCTAAAGAGAGGGGCCTATATAATAGCATCCCAGTCGTATCGCCGGTGAACATTCCCACGCCTTTGAATAACGGGTCAAGCAGGGCAGCAGTAGCCTCGCTAAACAAAAAATAGGGGGAAAGCCGCATCAATATCAGTCCCGTCCCTAGAGAATCGGTTACGGCGGGCACTATGAAACTGATATAGGGGTTAAAAACGGAAGCGGGGATGCCGAGCAGTATCCAGATGGCAAGCGGGCACAGCAGGGAGATAGCCAGGCTGCGGAATAAAATAGAGAAAAGGACGGCCAGACCCATCCAAAAGGCCCCGTAGATAACGACAGAAACGAAGTAGATGAAGAGGCGGATGATTTCCTCGGCGGCCGGCGGCACGCCAATCATCCTCAGGCCATAGCCTCCAACCAGCAGCATGGCAGCAAATATCATGATAGCCAGAGTAACCATACCGGCCAGGAATTTTCCGTTAATGACGCTATCCCGGTAGATAGGCTGGGACAGGATTCGGTTTAGAGTGCCGGTGGAACGTTCATTGTTTATAGCATCAAAGCCGAGGGCTATCCCTATCACGGGTACGAGGAGGGAAATAAAGGTGTACAGTGATATAGTTCCCCCAACGGTAAAGAGGCCCATAAAAATAAAGCCGCTTTCGGTGTTTGCCTCGCGGATTCCCTGCTGAGCCGCATAAAGCGCTACTGCGCTGGCAACAAATACCAGCAGAAATAATATTAAGCACCTTATGCTGGTGAAATAGTCAGCCAGTTCTTTTCTGATTATAGTTATCATTGGCTAGCCTTCATGAAAATACTTCTTGTATATATCGTCCAGAGAGAACTCCCGGACCTTCACCTGAATAAGGGCGACATCGTTATCCACCACCGCCTTGGAGATGGCTGCCCGCAGGTCGGAATCGGTGGTGATGTGCAGGAAATTGCCCTCCGCTTCCACATTTCTTACCCCGCTGATTTTACCGATGACCTCTACCAGCTGCGGGCTGGGCTCGGCGGTTTCCACCTCTATTCTATAGCGGCCTTCGGCCAGAGCCTCCCGGCCCAGGGCGTCCAGAGTGCCCTCCACCACCAGCTTGCCCTTGGCCAGTATGGCGATGCTGTGGCATATCCGCTGCACCTCATAGAGGCGGTGGGAGCACATGACCACGGTGGTGCCCATCTCGGGCAGGCCGGTGATGAGGCCTAAAATTTGATTAATCCCCTCCGGGTCAAGGCCGGCGGTAGGTTCATCTAAGATAGCCAGCTTGGGCTTCTTGACCAGCACGTCGGCTATCCCCAGGCGCTGTTTCATACCCCGGGAGAACTTGCCCACAGATTTATCGGCCACCTCGGTCAGACCAACCGATTCCAGCACCTGCTCAATCTGGCGTTCAGCTTCTTCGTCACTCATGTTATTGAGCCAGGCGATAAACCTGAGGTTCTGCCGGGCGGTGAGGCCGTCGTAGAAGCCCAGCCTTTCCGGCAGGTAGCCGGTTAGGCGCTTTACCTTGAGCGGCTCCCGGGTGGAGTTAAAGCCAAATATCCGGGCGCTGCCCGAGGCCGGCTCGGTCAGTCCCAGCAGCATGAGGATGGTGGTGGTCTTGCCGGCGCCGTTAGGGCCGAGCAGGCCGAAGACCTCGTTCTCGGCGACATGGAGATTGAGGTTGTCAACCACCGTATTGCCGTCGTACCGCTTGGTCAAGTCCTGGGTTTCTACGACTATCTTCTTGTCCATATTTTACCGGCGGCTAAAGCGCATAAAGACATATATCAACCCGGCGATAACTACCACGATGATAGCCACCCCCACCCAGCCCCAGATGGTGGGCGTTTCCACGCTGACCCGGATATCCACATCGTCCGAGATTTGCTTGCCCTTGGCGGTGAGGCTGATTTGATAATCCCCGGCGATGGTCTTGGCCGGCGGCTTGACGTTGACCTCTACCGTCTGGGAATTGAGGGCGGCCAAGGTATCTATCTTGTCCGGGGAGAACTCTATAGTCCACCCCTTCGGTTTATTCGAGGAGAAGGTGATGTCATCAATAGCCGCCGAGCCGTTGTTCTGCACTTCTACGGTGAAATAGTTGTCCCGGCCGGCCGTGGCCGTGGTATTGTAGCGCTCTTCGGCGGGGGCCAGGGACATTATGTAGGTGGAAGTTACCACGGCGGTGAGGTCTATAGAGCCGGTAACTTCACCTGCGGTTACACTTAAGGTTATCGGGTATTCGCCGGGCTCGGGCAGCAACCAGTAAGGGGGAGAGACATGAATAAGTACCTTGGTCGGCGGGATGGTCTGGTAGGGCTGCACCGGCTCAAGCCTGATATCCAGTATCTGTTTGTCGGCGGGGTAGGTGGGGGTAACATATACCGTCCAGTCCTGGGGTCCGGTAGCAATCAGGTCAAAGATACGGGCTTCGGTCGCCCCCGTGTACTGCATGCCAACTTCAAACTCAAAGCCGGTGCCGGCGATTCCCTCCAGTTTGGTGTAGGTGGCCGTCATGGTAACCACCTCGGGAGGAGCTTCCTCCTCCTCCTGGGCCAGGACAGCCGCCGCCGGTGAGATAACCAGCAGGCTGACCAGCAGTAAGGATAAACCAGCCAAAATTCTTAGTTTCATGATATCGCTCCTTATTTACTGTCTTTACTTAGCCAGAAGCTCCTTGAGCTTTTCGGTGAAGGCGGGGATTATCTTTTTCCAGTCGCCCACCACGCCGAAGCGGGCTTCCCTGAATATATTAGCCTCCGGGTCTTTGTTTATAGCCACTATGGCCTTGGAGCCGGAACAGCCGGACATGTGCTGGCTGGAACCGGAGAGGGCGACGGCAATGTAGAGGTCGGGGGTGACAATCTTACCGGTAAGCCCTATCTGCGCCCCGGCCGGCACCCAGCCGTTATCACAGGGGGGACGGGTAGCGCCCACCGCTCCCTTTAATAGCCTGGCTATCTCCTCTAACTGGGCAAAGCCTTCGGCGCTGCCGATGCCCCGGCCACCACCGACCACCACCTCGGCATCTTCCAGCTTTATCCCTGCCACCTCTTCGGGGACTTTCTCTAAAACTTTAGTCCTTATCGCCGAAGCGTCCAGACCGGCATCAATTTTGATTACCTCCCCTTTTCGGGACTGGTCCGGCGCCAGCGGCACCATTGCCTTGGGCCGGACGGTGGCTATCTGGGGGAAGGATTCGGTAATAAAAACGGCCTGGGCGTTGCCGCCGTAGACCGGCTTGGTCTGTAATAGTTTCTTGGACTGGGGGTCAATGGCCAGCTCCAGGCAGCCCAGAGAGACAGCCGTGTTAAGCCGGAAAGCCAGCCGCGGGGCCAGGTCGCGGCCGATGGAGGTCTGCCCCATGATTAAGACCTGGGGCATCGCCTGCCCGACCACCTTTTCCATGACCGGGACGTAACTATCGGTCTGGTAGTCTTTAAGCAGCGGGTCGTCAACGACATAGACCTTATCGGCGCCGTAAGCGGTGGCTTCCGGCGCTAGATTAGCCACGCCGCTGCCGACCAGCACCGCCAACAGCTCCTGTCCCAAATCTTTAGCCAGCTTACTACCGCCGCCGAGTAATTCGGTAGAAATCGAGGCCAGTTTGCCTTCTTTAGTCTCACATAAAACCAGAACGCCTTTATTTTCCGCCATAATTTAACTCCTTACCTATAGCACAAGAATGTTAAAAACCGGTTAAGAATTCTTCACAGTACCTTGACTTCCCGCAGTTTTACCGCCAGGTTGGCCGCCGCTTCCTCCGGATTTTCACCTTCAATTATCTCGCACTTGCCCTCACGCACCGGCTGGAACAGTTTCTGCAGCTTGGTGCGTCTTCCGGCGGCGCCTATCTGGGCGGCATCAACGCCGATATCGGCCGGCTTCCAGACCACCGGCTCCTTCTTCTTGGCGGCCATAATCCCCTTTATGGTGGGGTAGCGGGGCTCGCCAATCTCGTTGCTGGCCGTAATCAGGCAGGGCAGCGATATCTCAACCACCTCGTAACCTTCGTCGGTTTTTCGCTGTACCTTAGCCTTGCCATCGGCGATGTCTATCTTCTCGGCCAGGGTTACGCTGGGCAGTCCCAGTATCTCGGCCAGACCGGAGCCTACCTGACCGGCGTTCCAGTCCGAAGCCTCGCGGCCGCAGAAGATGATATCGTATTCGCCTATCTTCTTGATGGCCCTGGCCAGGGCGTAGGCGGTTGACCAGCTATCGCTCTCGTCGAAGGCCTCGTCCTCCAGTAGGATAAGCTCGTCGGCCCCCATCGCCAGCGGTTTCTTGACAATGTCCCTGAGCTGGTTTGAGCCCAGGCTGAGGGCGGTTACTTTGCCCCCTGAGGCATCCTTGACTTTTAGCGCCGCCTCGACGGCGTATTCGGCATAGGGGTCAACTACCGGCGAGACACCCGCCGGCGGCACCACCTTGTTGCCTGAGGGGTCAATCTTGAAACTGGCGGGGGGTGCCTCGGGGTCAATAACCTGTTTGATGCAGACAATCATGTTCATAAGCCCAATTCCTCCGTTTAATACTTAAAACTGGTTGGGGAACCCAAGTAAATAATTTAACAGTGTAGCGGTTGCCTGTCAAGTTGAACCGTGCCGGCGGAGAGGTTTAACAGTACCACACGGTCGATGCCAGCGAGGTCTGGAAAGACCTCTATTCCGCCCCCGGGGAATATGTTATGTAAAATAGTTGTTACCGCTTCTCTCTGCCCCTGCCCTATTTCCAGAAGTAAACAGCCGCCAACCTTGAGCTTGCCATCCGTCTGGCGGCACAGCTGTTCTATCACTTTTGTTCCGCCGGCGCCGCCGTCAAGCGCCAGCGGCGGCTCGGACTCCGGGTTTAATTCGGCTCTGCTGACATAGGGCAGGTTGGCCACTATTATATCAACCGGCTCCGGTAGAGGTTCAAGCAGGTTGCCCTCTAAAAGGCGGACTCTATCAGAAACGCCGTGTTTGCGGCAGTTGGCCGAAGCGACTTCGAGGGCGGCGGCGGATATATCGGTTGCGTAAATAATAGTTTGCGGCAGATTAACCGCCAGGCTTACGGCAATGGCCCCGCTGCCGGTGCCGATATCGGCGATAGTGAATAAAGGACGGTTTTCAGCTATAGACAGGGCTTTTTCCACCAGCAATTCGCTTTCCGGGCGGGGGATGAGGACGGCGGGGTTGACATTAAAGTCAAGCCCGTAGAACTCCCGGCGGCCGGTGATATAGGCTATAGGCTCAGCCTGTAGGCGGCGCTCCAGTAAACGCCGGAAGGTCTGCTCCTGTTGAGAGGTTAGCTCTTTTTCCAGGTCAATATACAACTGTACCCGGCTTATCCCAAGGGTGTGCCTCAGCAGCAGTTCGCCCTCTAAATGAGCATCCTCGATATTGTTCTCAACGAGAATGTCCCGGGCGCGGCGGAGAGCCTGCTTCAATATCAAGCCAGCTGCTCCTCCAGCTGTTTTGCCTGTTCGCTGGTGGACAAGGTGTCGATGAGTTTATCCAGGTCGCCGCCAAGGATGCGGGGCAGGTTACGAAATGTCTGGCCGAGGCGGTGGTCGGAGATGCGGTCCTGGGGGTAGTTATAAGTCCTTATCTTTTCGGCGCGCTTGCCGCTGCCTACCTGAGAACGGCGCTTCTGGCTTATATCCTCCTCCTGCTTGCTCCGCTCTATATCCAGGAGACGGGCGCGGAGCACCGCCATCGCCTTCTTCCGGTTCCTGAGCTGGGAGCGCTCGTCCTGGCAGATGCTGACCAGACCGGTGGGGATATGGGTAATGCGGACGGCGGTGGCCACCTTGTTTACGTTTTGCCCCCCCGCCCCACCACTGTGGAAGATATCTATTCTAAGGTCTTCCGGGTTGACGTTTATCTCTACCTCATCAGCTTCGGGGAGAACGGCCACGGTAGCCGTCGAGGTATGAATCCGGCCCGAAGACTCGGTGGTCGGCACGCGCTGCACCCGGTGCCCCCCCATCTCATACTTGAGGCGGCTGAAGGCGCCCCTGCCCTTTATCTCAAAAATTATCTCCTTAAAGCCGCCGATGCCGCTCTCGTTGCTATCAATGATATCCACCGCCCAGCCCTTGTTCTGGGCGTAGCGGCTGTACATGCGGAAGAGGTCGGCGGCAAACAGCCCGGCTTCATCGCCGCCCGTCCCCGCCCTGATTTCCATGATGATGTCCCTCTCATCGCTGGGGTCTTTAGGGGTGAGGGCAACCTTTAGTTTGCCAAGCTGTTTTTCCAGTTTCGCCTCCAGTTTTTCTATCTCCTGCCTGACCATAGCGCCCATGTCTTCTTCCATAGCACCGCCCAGCATGGCTTTGGTGTCTTCCAATTCTTTAGCGGTCTCCCTGTAAGCCCGGTATTTGGTCACCAGGTCTTCAAGGCCCGCCTTTTCCTGGGCCAGCGCCTGCAATTTATCGGGGTCGTTGTTAACCTCCGGGCTGGCTATCTGGCGGTCAAGCTCCTGGTAGTGCTTTTCTATCTGCTCTAATCTGTCCCACATAACGTTATTCCTACGGGGAAATTATAACACGGGGATAGCTGGGGCTCAAACGGGGGAGTATTGACAGCAGACATTGCACGCGTTAGTATTCCGTTTAGTTGTATAGTAGAGGACAAGGAGTAATTAGCCATGAGCGACTTAAAATGTCCTATTTGCGATACAGCCGCAGCGTTTACACCAATATATCTTGCAATTAATAGGGTCTTAGATTACCTTACGGGCACTCAGCAAGTTGGCGTTAGTGTCCCCGGGGTAATTCCAGCGGTCATGAAACAATCAGTGCAGGGTGTTCAGTACGCAATTTTGTGCTGTCAAAAGTGTGCAGGCGTATTTGTGGTAGCGGACTTACATGACGACAAAGGCTGGCGTGTTGTCCACCCCATACCACGTAATCCTGCCTCTGATAAGATACCACCACGAATTAAAAGCGAGTTTGAAGAAGCTAATCTCTGCTTCGCTGTCGGTGCACATAGAGCCTGCGTCGCTATGTGCCAGAGAACGTTAGAATCCTTGTGGCAAAACAAAAAAGCCTCTGGATTAAGCCAATTGCTAAAAGAAGGAATAATTTCAGAAAAACTTTATGACAGAGCAAACGAAATTAGACATTGGGCAGGTATAACTAAACATAAACCAATCGTTAAACCAGTATCAGAAGAAGATGCTGAGGAACTGCTCGCATATTTAGATGCTATTTTGAATCACGTATATGTAGAGCAGAAAAGTTTTGCGGCTCTTAAAAAGAAACGTGAAGGACTAGAAAAGAAGCCAGCAAAGAATTAATCGAATCAACCCAATATAGTTGAACACAATTTTAAGCTACTTTCAAACCCTCACTTGTCCTGTCCCATGACAATTGGGACAGGGTATTTCAGTCTTCGCCCCGGTTATCCGTGGCATATTCGGGTCTGGTACTCTAACTACGCCTGACCCATGACAACGTGGACACGGAACCAACTTACTCATTTCATTATCCCCCTTTTTATTTTCTATTATAGCACCAGCGGGCATAACTAATAAGAGCTCCCCGTCAACACATCCTAAAAGGTGTGGGGAAGCAAGTTAAAGAGGCGGAACCTTTTTGGGCGGGTGGGTATGGGAAGGAAAACGCCAAAAACACAGCCCGTAATTCAAAACAACGACAGACCTGGAAGCGCTTAAAGGGGAAGAAACAATCACCAGATCGCCAGCCGGTGCGAAGTCCACTCCAACCTGGTATCCAAATTATCTATATAATAGGTCTGTCACCAGTCAGCCCGCAACCTCTATTTCAAAACCCACACTGATTTATAATTTATACTCCATATATTCGTTTTCACACGGAGGCCCGAGCGTTATGTAGGTTTTCCGTTCTTTAGGATTGCTGATAATGCTAACCACTGTCTCCCCCTCAAACCCCTCTGGAGCAGGGCCGTTTAGATCAGGATGTGCGCAAATCGAGTAAGGGTGATTGTTATGATCCTGCATAAGTTTCATCATTACTTCAGTAGAAAGATTACCCCACTGTTTTCCCATTAGCGTTGCTAACCTGTTTGAACGAATAAAACTGCAAGGAATACAAACAGGTGCTATATCAGTACTTTTAAACCGCTCTGTTTCAAAGTGATTGGCGTGGGTGAAAAATTCTCTCTCAGGATGGAGAATCCCCAGGTCATCCACCGTTGTTTCAATATCTATTATGTCTCCTGTGTCATTTGCCAGTAAGTAATTTGCGCTGGACGCCCTTTTTGCTGAGGCTATTGCTTGAATAGCCTCGCTGAGGCTTTTGCAGGATAATACCTTCCTGGCGATTACAAAGAAAGGTATACCACCTGTAGGCGACATCGAATCTCTATTAAGAAGCATATTTACATTCAGACCGATACCCGCTGAATTCAAACCCATAAGCCCTACCGAACCTGCCGGGGTTACGGATAGGGACTCAGGCCCTTCAGCTGGCTTCCTCTTTAAGATAACATTCGCCTCTTCCATCGGTAGGAATATGTCAACATTTTGTCCTATGATGGGTTCACCGGTTTTAGTCGCTTCCCCGCTTGCGGCAAATGACGTGCATCCCGCTGGGTTTAGCATGGCATGCACATATTCTGTCATCTCATAGTGGCAATTAATAAGGAAAATCTTGTTGAAATCAAGTTTTGCTCCATCAGCAATTCCCTTCATCTCGCTAACGATTTCAGGCGCATATTCTTCAGTTGGGGGGAGATATAGAGGCACATATTTCTCCACTAAAGCGATAGTATCCTTACGGCCTCCAAAAATATTGCAGGTAATGTCGAGCATCTTGTTGATTTCTTCCGGACAAGCAGTTCCATACTGAAATCCCATGTCATAGTGAGAGCCGCTGACTTCAACAACTTTGATCCTTCTTTTGCCTTTGCTATTGTTCATAGTCTTTCTCCCTTTTGTTTTGTATCTACTAAGTTGATTGCCAATCTAAAGAGAATCTTCCTCTCGCCACCCAGATCCTGCTTCAAGACCATGGCCTACAGGGTTGTCAGCGATTTCTCAAAGGCGACGCCCCAAGCTCTGTGCATAGATAAAAGTGGCTCCCCGAGCTGGACTCGAACCAACAACCTAGCGGTTAACAGCCGCCCGCTCTACCATTGAGCTATCGGGGAAGAACAGAAAGGGTAATACCTATACTTGCTTTAACAAGTCTAGGGTCAAACTAAAGCCAAAACCAGCGGTTCTAGCTGGACGCCGGAGTCTCGCCGGGGTGCAGCTTTTTCCACTTCTCCAGCAGTTGCTCTTTGCTCTCCTTATGAGCATCATCAGCCACACAGCAATCCACCGGGCAGACCTCGACGCAACGCGAGGAATCATGAGCACCCACGCACTCGGTGCACTTATCAGCGTCAATTATATAGATTTCTTCCCCCTCGGAGATAGCCTCGTTGGGGCACTCGGGCTCACAGGCTCCGCAGCTAATACACTCCTCAGTAATCTTCAATGCCATTTGTTAAATTTATCCTCCTGAATGTTGATTACGGCCTATTTTAGCACCTATCCTCATTCAATGCACCTTTTTAGTACCTCCTTAGACTGCCAGCAACTCAAGCCGTTTTTATTTGGGCGGCTTCTCTTTCATCCAGATTCGGTAAAGCTTTTCACCGCCCTCCTCAAAGCATTTGAACCCCTTGGAGTCCACCTCTTCCACCTCAACCTCGCCCAGCTCACGGCACTGCTCCAGCCAGTTACGGAAATGAGCGCCCCCACCGAAGTAAACCTTGCGCCAACTGTTCCCCTCCTCGTCCACCTTCTCTCTGACCAGGTCTTCCCGGGCCAGTCTTTCCCTTTCCGCTTCTTCAACCATCTGTCTAATTATAGATTAAGGTCTAATGCCTGGCTAGTCAAGGGGTTATCTCTCGCCGAATATCCTGGTGCCTATCCTCACCAGGTTAGCCCCCTCTTCCAGGGCAATCTGATAGGAGTTGGTCATGCCCATGGAGAGGTACTTCATCTCCACATCGGCTATTTTGAGGGTTTTAATGCGGTCAAAGAGCCGGCGGGTAATGACGAAGTAGGGCCTGGAATCCTGGGGGTCGCCGAAGCGGGGGCCCATGGTCATCAGACCCCTGACCTTGATATTGGGCAGGCGGGAAATTTCCCTTATCAGCGCCTCGGCGTTTTCCGGCAGCACCCCCGCCTTCTGCTCCTCCCGGCCGCTGTTGACCTCGACCAGCACCGGCATCACCTTACCCGTTTCGGCGCAGCGCTTATCAATCTCCCGCGCCAGCTCAACGGAATCTACGGTCTCTATCATGTCAAACAGGGCTACCGCCTTCTTTACCTTGTTTTTCTGCAAGCGCCCTATCATGTGCCACGAGGCTTTACCGCCGATGGCGGCGCAGGCTGTTTCGGCTTCCTGAACGTAGTTTTCCCCGATAATCCTTACACCGGCTTCCACCGCCTGCAATACCTCATCGGGCGTCCGCTTCTTGGCGGCGGCCACCAGCTCCACACCGGCGGGAAGTTCGTTTAACAGCTTGCTGATGTTATCTTTAATGCCCATAAGAAAGGCTCCGGGTAAAGACTGGCTGCCGAGCCAGGATTCGAACCTGAGCTAAGGGATTCAAAGTCCCCTGTGCTACCTCTACACCACTCGGCAATCTGAAATAGTGCCGAAGGTCGGACTCGAACCGACACGGGGGTCGCCCCCCAACAGTTTTTGAGACTGTCGCGTCTACCCATTCCGCCACTTCGGCATAAGATTTCAATGGAGCGGAAGACGAGATTCGAACTCGCGACCCTCTCCTTGGCAAGGAGATGCTCTACCGCTGAGCCACTTCCGCTTAACACCCACTTTACTTTAATAATTATGGTGCCGAGGCCCAGATTTGAACTGGGGACACGCGGATTTTCAGTCCGCTGCTCTACCGACTGAGCTACCTCGGCACAAATTTCATTGTAGCTATTAGGCGTTTTAGTGTCAAGCAACTGCACCCGATATGTTATACTGGTTAGCTATGAAGCGCAGGGTCTTTGGGCTTAACCCCAACGTCTTCTTTCTGGGTATAGTCAGCCTGCTGACCGATATCTCCAGCGAGATGATTTTTACCCTTGTCCCTCTCTTTCTATTCAACGTGCTGAGTATAGGAACTCCTATCATAGGCTTCGTCGGCGGGCTTTCTGAGAGCATCGATGCCATCTTCAGGATATTCAGCGGCTGGCTCAGCGACCGGACGGGGAAGCGTAAACCGCTGGCGATACTGGGCTACAGCATTTCTACCATAGCCAAGCCCTTTATGTACCTGGCATCAAGCTGGGGAGCGGTGCTGGCGATTAAATTCAGCGATAGGGTAGGAAAGGGCATCCGCACCTCCCCCCGCGATGCCCTGGTGGCTGATTCAGTCTCGCCCGGGGAGAGGGGGAGGGGCTTCGGGCTGCACCGGGCTATGGATACCACGGGTGCCTTCCTCGGGTTGGCCATAGCCGCCGTAATTATATATCAGCTACAGGGTGTAGAGCTAGCGCTCAGCCTCAAGACCTACCAGTGGCTGATACTGATTGGCGTGGTGCCGGCCGTTCTGGCGGTACTGGTGCTGCTGTTTTTTGTCCGGGAGAGACGGTCTTCAGCAGTTAATTCCGGCTCTCAGGCGGGCTTAAAAAGTATAGGTGGCTTCGATACCCGTTTCAAGCTGTTTCTGGTTATTATGGCGGTGTTTACCCTGGGCAACTCCAGCGATTTCTTCGTCATCTTAAGGGCGCAGAACCTGGGATCATCGGTTCTCTATGTGGTGTTGATGCTGGCCTTGTTTAACATTACCTATGCGGTTACCGCTTTACCTTCGGGGGTACTTTCCGACCGGCTGGGGAGGCGGCGGGTTATTGCCATAGGCTGGTTTATCTACGCCCTGGTCTATCTGGGGTTTGCCCTGGCGTCAGAGCTATGGCAGGTCTGGCTGCTCTTTGCCGGCTACGGAGTTTATTACGGGGTGGTGGAGGGGGCGGCACGGGCCTTTGTCGCCGATTTAGTGCCTGAGGAGAAGCGGGGCACTGCCTACGGGCTTTATCACGGGGTGGTTGGGCTCACCCTTTTGCCGGCCAGCCTGATTGCCGGGTGGCTGTGGCAGGCTTACAGCCCCGCCATCCCCTTTTACTTTGGCGCCGGCCTTGCCTTTCTGGCCATGCTGGGGATGATGGCTCTTATCCGGGAATAGGGTTCTCTACCCCACCACCACGTTATCTATAAGCCGGGTCTTGCCGATTTTTACCGCCATGGACACAAGCGCCGGCGGTCTTACCTCTTCAAGCTCTTCTAAGATTTCGGCATCGGCGATGCTGATATAGTCAATAGCGGCTGAGGGCTGTTTTTGAATGAGGGCGGTCATCTTCCGGCGGATAGCGGCGGCGTCTTTCTCACCATCATTATAAAGCCTCTTCGCCAGGGTTAACGCCTGATACAGAACCACCGCCTGCTTTCTTTCCTCCGGGTTAAGACAGGTGTTGCGGCTGCTCATGGCCAGCCCGTCGGATTCGCGCACGGTGGGCATGGAAACTACCTCAAGGTTCATACCCAGGTCTGCTATCATCTTCCGGATAACCAGCAGCTGCTGGGCGTCCTTCTGCCCGAAGTAGGCCCTGTCCGGACTGACCAGCTCAAAGAGGCGGGCAACCACGGTAGCCACCCCTCTGAAGTGGCCGGGGCGGGACGCCCCCTCCAGCCTGCGGCCGAGCCTGCCCACATCCACCCACCTATTGAACCCCGGCGGGTAAATCTCCTCCACCGGGGGCATAAAGACCAGGTCAACCCCCTCCCCCCCTAAAAGAGCCAGGTCGCGCATCGGGTCGCGGGGGTACTGCCTGAAATCCTCCTGGGGGCCGAATTGGGTGGGGTTAACGAAGATGCTGACCGCCACCGAGGCGTTTTCGGCCTTAGCCCGCCGGGCTAAAACCAGATGGCCTTCGTGGAGGCAGCCCATGGTGGGGACAAAGCCCACCGACCCGGGCAGCTTGTCCCTTAACCGGCTCAATTCGGCGGCGGTTTCAACGACTTTCATAAATATTAAAATAGCGGCCTACCCAGCGGGGAAGGCACCGGCTTTGACCTCGTCGCGGTACTGGGTAACCGCCTTTGAAATAATATCGGTCAGCTTTACATACTGCTTGGCGTGCTTGGGGACGAAGTCAGCAAACGAGCCGAGGATATCGTTGATGACCTGCACCTGGCCGTCGCATTCCGGTCCGGCGCCGATGCCGATGGTGGGAATGGTTATCTTATCCGTGATGAGCCGGCCCAGATTGGCGGGGATGGTCTCCAGCACGATAGCAAACGCCCCGGCCTGCTCCAGAGCCTTGGCGTCTTCCAGAAGATTGGCGGCCGCCTCCGGGGTCTTGCCCTGCATCTTGAAGCCGCCGAACTGGTGGATGGACTGGGGGGTAAGCCCGATGTGGCCCATTACCGGTATGCCGCACTCCACGATGCGCTTTACCTTTTCCGCCACCGTCACCCCCCCCTCAAGCTTGACCGCCTGGGCGCCTGCCTCCTGAATGAAGCGGGCGGCGTTGCGCAGGGCGTCTTCAACACTAACGTGGTAGGTCATGAAGGGCATATCGCCGATTACCATCGCCTGTTTGGTGCCCCTGACCACCGCCCTGGTGTGGTGGAGCATCTCATCTATGGTCACCGGTATGGTCGATTCATAGCCGAGGACGACCATGCCCAGGCTATCGCCCACCAGAATCAGCGGTATTCCCGCCTCGTCAACGAGGCGGGCGGTGGAATAATCGTAGGCGGTGAGCATGACGATTTTCTCACCCTTGAGCTTCATTTCTTTTATCTGATTTATACTTATTCTCATCACAACCTCCAGTTTATTTCAATCGGGTTGTCCCAGTATCGTTTGCAACTTGCGGGCTTGAGATTGGTCTATTTTACCCTTGGCCAGGGCGATGGGTATGGTCTGCCGGCCAAGCTCACGGTAGGTGGAGACGAGGTCGGGGGCAGTTCGTTTGAGGGCGTCCAGGTGCTTGCTGATGGTGCCGATATCGCCGCGGGCAATTGGCCCGGTGAGGCAGTTGGGGATACCGATAGTTTCGATATTATGCAGCGTCCCGCGTAGCAGCGGGACGAGGGCTTTAGTGGCTTTGTCCTGGGGAACATCAAAGGTCTGCCAGAGGTCGGTGGCCAGCTTGGTCAGGGTGACCATATAGTTACAGGCCAGGACGGCGGCGGCGTGGTATAGCACCTTGTCTTCGGCTTTAAGCTCTACCCACTGGCCGTCAAGGGCGGCCGCCATATCTTTAAGGGTACTCAACAGGGGCTCTTCCGCCTCCAGGGCAAAGGTGGAGCCGGGTATATTTTCCATGGCCTGCCGGAGGCTGGCGAAGGTCTGCAGGGGGTGGAAGGCGCCCACTTTAGCCCCGGTTTCTTTAGCCGGCTGGAGGATATCGGTGGAGTCGGCGCCGCTGCAGTGCACCACGCTCTGGCCGGGGTGCCAGTTAACCTCGGAGACTACGGAGGCGATGGCATCATCAGGAGTGGTGGTAAAGACCAGTTCGGTGTTATCGGCCACCGCCTGACTGCTATCAAAGACGCGGCAGCCGCCGGCTGCCTGCGCCAGCTTTTGGGCTGAAGCCCGGCTGCGGCTGGATACAGCCACCACGGGATAGCCCCTGCCGGCCAGTCTTGCTGCCAGAGCAGTGCCTACCGTTCCCGCCCCGATAAAGCCTAGTTTTAACATTTTAAGCCAAATCGCACTAAAAAAGCCTTCTCCGGCACAGCAGAGAAGGCATCAAGATAGAGTTCTGTTTCTGCCGTCTCGGTCGTATCCGATCCAAGCGACTCAGATTGTTAAAAGTCTGGATTTAAAGGGAGCTTACCGCCTTTTGGGTCGATAGCTCTAACCACTTAAAGTATAAAAGCTGACTATTTTTTTGTCAATAACCTTAAAGTCATGGGAGTTTATGGCTTTTGCACTCACGCCCCCCCCATATTTTAGAGGTTGTATTACTTCCCACCCTCCCGCCCTCATAAGCTGCGCTTCTAAAACTTTCTTAGCCCCTCCCCCTTTTCGGTGTGATTTTCACTCATCCGGGGTGGGGCAAAGAGATGAAAAGAGGCAAATACGGGGCCCCCGGAAAAACGAAGTTTTTTTGGGGTAAAAAGCCTTTTTGGGCGGGTGGGTATGGGAAGAAAAACAAGACTTTAAAAGAGGGGCGGGGTAACGCCACAGAGACTACGAACCAGCTTATAGTTCTATCCCCCGCCGGGCCTGACCAGCGGGATTCTGGCGGCGCACAGGGGGCAGTCTTCCGGTGAATAGGCCACCGTCTCCACCCGCAGGCAGCTGAACAAGGGAAAGCCGAACTCTATATCCTGCTCGGAGCGGTCAACCAGCACCCCGATGCCGATGATTTCACCCTTTAAATTTTCCACCGCCGCTATAACCTCGCGTATAGACTTACCGGTGGTGAGAATATCGTCCACGATGAGGACTTTTTCGCCGGGGTTGATGGTAAAGCCGCGCCGGAAAGCCCGATCCTTTTCGCCTGTCTTCTCGGCAAAGATTCCCCTTACCCCCAGCTGCCGGGCCACCTCAAAGGCGAGGATAATGCCACCGGTGGTCGGCGCCGCCACCATCTCAATTTTTTGCTGGCGGAAATGGCCGGCAATCAGGCGGCAGAGCTGTTCGGTGTAGTTAGGGTACTGCAAGACCCTGAATTTCTCCCAGTAAACCGGGGAGTGCAGGCCGGAGGTTAGCAGAAAGTGCCCTTTTAGTATCGCCCCGGCTTTCTCAAAGATTTCCTCGGCGTTATTGGCCAACTTAACCCTCTCAGGCAGCTATTCTCCCACCGGAAAGTAATCGGGGACGGCCTGCCACTCGTCCGGCGGCCAGATTATCAGCCAGGCCTTGCCGATTATATTTTCCCTGGGTACCGTCCAGCCGGTATGGGAATCGTTGCTGTTATTTCGGTTGTCGCCCAGAACCCAGTATTCATTCTCCGGGACTATCTCCACACTATAGGTATAGTTGGGAGTCTGCTTGATATAGGGCTCGTCCAGGGGGATGTTATCAACATATACCACCCCGTCTCTCACCACCACTATCTCGCCGGGCAGGGCGATGATGCGCTTGATATAGTCTTCCTCCCCACCGTTGGGCGGGCGAAAGACGATGACATCGCCTCTTTCCGGCTCATTAAGTTTATAGGCCAGCTTACTGGCTACCACCCTCTCCCCTTCGTAAAAGCTGGGCTGCATACTGGCACCGATGACCACAAAATTCCCCAAAGTGAACTGCAGGGCGAAGAAGATGACTACAGCCAGTATTACCGTTATGACAATATCGCGAAAAAAATCTCGCATTTGGTGGCTATATCCTTTCCAAATCACCCTATTATACCCTATTCAGGGGCATCCATCCAGAGGGACAAAAGGGGCAGTACCACAAGAGGCGTTAACCCCACCATTTTAACCGTTGTTTCCTTTCCCACCCACCCACCCTCATAGGCTCCGCCTCTAAAACTCTCCTGTAGTAGCCCCTTACCCCCCGATAAAGTAAGGGATTGGGGGCACCAGCCCCCGTAGGGCGGGTCAGGGTGGGGAGAAAAACACGGGTTAAGAAGGGGGGGAGGGTAAGAGAGTCTAAGAGGGTAAAACCCTTTTGGGCGGGTGGGTATGGGAAGAAAAACAAAACCTTAAAAGAGGGGGGAGTTTGATAAATAGTTGAATTTGTACTTTTTTTGTATTAGATGCTAGAATGGCTATGCTATGAAATACATGGGGCAGGCGCTTTCCCTGGCCCGATTAGCCCTGGGGCAGGCTAGTCCTAACCCGGCCGTAGGGGCGGTGGTAATCAAGAAGGGAACGGTGGTGGGGCAGGGATATACCCAGCCGCCGGGCTCCCACCACGCTGAGGTGCTTGCCCTCAAGCAGGCGGGGGAGGCAGCGCGGGGGGGCGTGATGTACGTAACCCTGGAGCCCTGCGCCCACTACGGGCGGACACCACCCTGCACCGAAGCCATTATCTCCGCCGGTATCAGGGGCGTCCACATGGCCATGCTCGACCCCAACCCGGTGGTTTCGGGGCGGGGTAAAGGCGAGCTGGAGCAAAAGGGAATTAAAACCTACCTGGGCGAGGACGCCGAGGCAGCCAGAGAGATTAACGAGGCCTATATCAAGTTCATTACCACCGGCCTCCCCTTCGTTACCGCCAAGTTTGCCATAAGCCTAGACGGCAAGATTGCCACCAGAAAGGGCAACTCCCGCTGGATTAGCGGCCCCGAATCAAGGAAGTACGTTCACTGCCTGCGCTATACCAGCGATGCCATCATGGCCGGAGCCAACACCGTTATCGCCGATGACCCCCACCTCACCACCCGCTGCAGCGGGGGCAAGGGGGGCACCACCCACAAGCAGCCGCTGAGGGTGATTGTTGACGGCGAGGGGCGCACCCCGCTAACCGCCCGCGTATTTAAAGAGCCGGGGGAAACACTGCTGGCGCTGGGGCGAGCAGCCAAAGCGAAAGAGAAAGCGGCCTTTACCAGGGCCGGCGCCGAAATACTGGAGCTGCCCGCCGCCGAGAGCCGGGTAGATTTGGGCAAATTACTGGAAGCGCTGGGCAAGAGGCAAATAACCAGCGTTATGGTGGAGGGGGGCGGCATCCTGCTCGGTTCCCTCTTCGACCAGGGGCTGGTGGACAAGGTTATCGCCTTTATCGCCCCGGTTATCATCGGCGGGGCGGAGGCCAAGACGGCGGTGGCGGGGAGAGGGGTGGACCAGGTGGCCGAATCCTTTAGGTTAGAGGGGCTGAAGGCGGAAAAACTGGGCGACGATTTGATGGTCAGCGGCTACGTGGCCGCGAAAGGGGGGCGGCGCTGTTTACCGGGATTGTAGAAGAGATTGGCAAAGTTATTTCAGCCCGGCCGGGAAATCTGACCCTTGCCGCCGGCAAAGTGCTGGAGGGCATTGAAGAGGGGGCGAGCATAGCCGTTAACGGGGTATGCCTGACCGTGACCGGCTTCGATAATAAATCATTCTCCGTTGATGTGATGGAGGAGACACTGGATAAGACCAACCTGGGTATGCTAAAAGCCGGCGACGGGGTTAACCTGGAGCGGCCTTTACCTTTAGGCGGGCGTTTAGGCGGGCACCTGGTGCAGGGGCATATCGATGACACGGCCAGGGTAATTTCTTTTGCACCGCGTGGCGATTCAATACTGGTCGGCTTTGAAGCCCCACTCCGGCTGACGGCCTACATCGTGGAAAAGGGCTTTATCGCCGTTGACGGCGCCAGCCTGACCGTCGTCTCCAGAAACAGCGGCTCGTTCCAGGTATCGCTGGTCGGTTACACCCGCCGGCACACCATACTGGGCAACCTGAGGGTGGGCGATACGGTCAATTTGGAGGCGGATATTATCGCTAAATATGTGGAGCAGTTCAACCGTAGCCGCAGCTCCGGCATAACCGTTGATTTTTTGCAGGAGCACGGGTTCTTGGTAGGATAATAAAGGGAGAACAGACATGGGTTTAGCCAAAATTGCCGAAGCGATTGAGGATATAAAACAGGGACGGTTCGTCATCATCGTTGACGACGAGGACCGGGAAAACGAGGGCGACCTGGCGCTGGCGGCAGAGAAGGTGAGCGCCCAGGCGATTAACTTCATGGCCAAGCACGGCCGGGGCTTAATCTGCCTGCCGGCTACGGGTGAGCGGCTGGACGAGCTGCAGCTGCCGTTGATGGTCGACGAGAACACCTGCAAGTTCGGCACCGCCTTTACCGTGTCGGTCGATGCCAAGCAGGGCACCACCACCGGCATATCGGCGGCGGACCGGGCGCAGACCGTCAAAGCGGTGGTTGACCCGGCCACCAAGCCCGACGACTTAGTCCGTCCGGGGCATATCTTCCCGCTGCGGGCCAGAGAGGGCGGAGTGCTGGTGCGGGCGGGGCAGACCGAGGCTATAGTCGATTTAGCCAGGCTGGCCAGTCTCTATCCCGCCGGCGTTATCTGCGAGATTATGGACGAAGACGGCACCATGGCGCGGCTGCCCGAGCTTGAAGCAATCGCCAATAAGTTTGATATCAAGATAATTTCGGTAGCCGACCTTATCGCCTACCGCCGCCGCCACGAAAAGCTGGTGCACCGGGTGGCCGAAGCCAAGCTGCCGACAAAATACGGCGAGTTTACCGCCATCGCCTACCGCAGCGATATTGACGCCGATGAGCACCTGGCGCTGGTGACAGGGGACATCCACAACGGCGAGCCGGTGCTGGTGCGGGTGCACAGCGAATGCCTTACCGGCGATGTCTTCGGCAGCCTGCGCTGCGACTGCGGTGACCAGATTGCCCTGGCCATGGAGAACATCGCCAAAGAGGGGCGGGGCGTCTTCCTCTACATGAGGCAGGAGGGGCGGGGTATCGGCTTCCATAACAAGATACGCGCCTACGCCCTGCAGGACGAGGGGCTGGACACGGTGGAGGCTAACCTTTCTCTGGGTTTTGCCTCCGACCTGCGGGACTACGGCATCGGTGCCCAGATCCTGGCCGATTTGGGCCTGCATAAAATCCGGCTGCTGACCAACAACCCCAAGAAGGTCATCGGCCTGGAGGGCTACGGGCTGGAGGTGGTGGAAAAAGTGCCCATCATCATCACTCCCAATCCCTACAACCGCCGCTACCTGGTGACCAAACAGAAAAAGATGGGCCACCGATTGGAAATACCGGAAGTTTCCGATAACTAAACTTCCAGAATAAGGAGAAAGCAATGAGCAAGCCTATTGAAGGTATGTTGGTGGGGAAGGGACTGAAGTTCGGGCTGGTTGCCTCCCGTTTCAACGACTTTATCACCAAGAAGCTGGTGGAAGGGGCCGAGGACGCCCTTATCCGTCACGGCGTTGGGCCGGAGGATATTGACGTTGTCTGGGTGCCGGGTTCCTTTGAAATCCCCCTGGTTGCCAAAAAAATAGCCCAGACCAAGCGCTATGACGCCGTTATCTGCCTGGGGGCGGTGATAAGGGGGGGAACGCCTCACTTTGAGTACATCTCCGCCGAGGTGACCAAGGGGATTGCTATGGTGGGCCTGGAGACGGGGCTGCCGGTTATCTACGGCATGGTTACCGCCGAAACACTGGAACAGGCCATTGAGCGGGCGGGGACTAAGGAGGGGAACCAGGGCTTTAAAGCCGCCGTCAGTGCCATTGAGATGGCCAACCTGGTGAAAAAAATATCGGCTAAAGCTAAAAGCTAAAAGGCGGTGGCAACGGTAAGCTTGGAGGAATCGGTCAGCAGCTTCTCAATCTTAGACTCGATAGCCAGACGCCTGGGGTCGCTTTCCCACGATTTCCAGTCCAGGGTACTGAACCAGGTGCTCAGGGCAAAAAAGGTGGCTTTATCTTCCGTGCTCTGGAGCAGTTCGCCGGAAACATAGCCCGGCTGCTGGATTAACTCC
>Ga0307437_1000696_pt1 | contig 25081 bp, 32 predicted proteins | sample SalMarWE160390MG_FD_202146 | JGI IMG/M metagenome (GOLD analysis project Ga0307437, IMG submission 202146) | Salt marsh sediment microbial communities from the Plum Island Ecosystem LTER, Massachusetts, United States - WE1603-90 | ecosystem: Environmental > Aquatic > Marine > Intertidal zone >...
GAACAGTGGTGTTCGCAGCCGCACTCGGAGGGTAAAGCATTGGCAGGATCATGTCATGGTTGTACGCTGGGTTGCGGCTTCTTTGATGGATATGGAGGCTAGATTCAAGCGGATCATGGGTTATCAACAGTTGTGGATACTGGAGGCGAAGCTGAAAGAGTTGGCTGAAGAGGAAACTGTTGTAGAAGAATCAAAGGTAGCGTAGACTATGAGCAACAGGAGTAGCCATTGAACCTGCAACTATGATTGGGACAACTCCTCACTTTTGACAATCCTACTATTCCTCACCTCTTTATGGTATACTACCCACTCCCGCGTCGGGACTCTGAAGACTACCATTACGAATTTGCACTCTGAGGTCAAAAAGAACACGGGTCGCATCGATACCGTTGACGAAGCGGAGACACGTTTACGAGCCGAACATGAAAAAGTGGTTGCCATCCTAATGAGTTTGGGGGAGATGGAACAGTCAATTCACCAGATTGCTCGTCTCGGAGAAAAGGTTCCAATTTTGGAGGAGTACTTGAGCTGGATTCACCGCCGCTATAAATATCTGTTACAGTTACCTTTCCAGGGAGTCATCGAAGCTCCCGATCCAGATTACTTCGGTTTCGCTGCGATGTTCTTTCGCAAAGCGAAGAAAAATGTTCGCAGTACGACTCTGGTCGATCCGCACTGGTATGACTCAGATGAGTGTATCCGCTACATTCGCACCCAAGTTGATGAACTCATCAACAAACACAAGACTTATACCCGATACTTCATCGTGAATCCGACTCTTGATACAGCGGAGCGCAGATCAAAAACGGTTTCAGTCATCAAGAGTCAAGCCGAAAAAGGATTTGATGTCGCGGTTGTTCATACGGCTAACTACGAGAGAGAGTATGATGCGGCTGTGATTGACGACGGAGCACTTTGGGTATTGGCGAAGGTCCCTAAAGAGAGTCATCTGAATCTACCGGAACCAGAGATCACTGGCTGTAGATGCTTCTTCAAGGAGACTCCGCACTATGAGGGTCTCCTCCGCAAATTGCAGGGATATTTTGATGGATTGGAAAGCCACGTGCACGTACGGTTCAATATCTCAAATGCGGTTTCTGTCAGTATGCAGGCGGTTTATTGATGACTACAGATTGCCATTGGACTAATGACTTTTTTGGCTCGTTGTATCTGCGGTTCGATCCACTGAGGTCGGAGAACATCGGAGCATACATTTCGGGCATTACGCGTTTGTGTAAAATCGGCCCTGGCATGAAAGTTGTAGAATTGTGCTGTGGGTATGGACGGCTGCTGATTCCATTGGCTGCGAAAACTGGTGCGTACGCAACAGGAATTGACAAATCTTCGACTCTTCTCCTGGCGGCAGAGGAATCTGCTCGCGAACAGGGTGTGGTTGTCTTGTGGAAGAAAGCCGACATAGTGAATTATCGGGACGAAAACTCCTTCGATATTGCCTACATTGCTGGGACGTCTTTGGGTTATTATGAAGACAAACAGAAAAACCGAAGTGTTCTTCTGGCTGCCCGATCTTGCTTGAAGAAGGAGGGTATTCTCTTGCTGCATCAGAGGAATTGTCCTACAGATCTTGACGGAAGCTATGAGGATGGCGAATTCACATATGAGAGGCATGGTAAGTTTGACAGGGTCTCAGGTTTATACGTGGGTTCTTACAACTATCGCAGCAAGATTACAGGCCGCACATTTGTCTACCCATTTCGAATAATACTCTATCGACGCGCGCAACTTGTCGCATTGCTCGCTGAGTGTGGGTTCGGGCTTTTCCAATGCTATGGGGATTTTTATGGTCGCCCATTTAGGGAAGAAAGCCCCATGCTGGTAATTGTCTGCGAAGCGATGACATCACCTATTCTGAAGGATCGCAAATAGTATTCGCTATGATAAACCAAATCATTGCTAACGGTCTGGTGGCGGGAGCTGTGTATGGGCTGGTTGCCTTAGGATTTACCCTCATTTATCGTAGTGTGAAGTTTTTTCATTTTGCACATGGTGTGGTTTATGCTGCAGGGGCTTATATAGCATATACATTTGCGATCTCATTGAGCATCAATCCGGTTATTTCTTTTTTTTTAGCGGTTGTTCTGGCAGGTGTCGTCGGCGTTATTATTGACAGGCTGGTCTATTTGCCTCTACGTAAATGCAAAGCCCCAAGTCTGGTTTTTCTCTTGGCTTCATTCGGCGTTTTTATCTTCATACAGAATCTGCTGCAATTGATTTACGGTGCCCAAATCCTGACCATTCGGACTGGGCCTGTGAAGGAAGGTCATCATTTCCTTGGGGCGGTGATTACTGATACGCAGATACTTATACTCGTTGCTTCTTTTGTATTATGTCTTGCTCTTTGGATGTTTGTAAAAAAGACCAAGTTAGGTAAAGCCATGCGGGCTGTTGCGGATGACAGAATAGCTGCTAGTGTAGTAGGAATAAATCCTGAGCGGATTATTCTGGCTGCATTTGCCATCGGCTCAGCCTTAGCGGGTGCTGCCGGGATTCTTATTTCGCTCGAAACGAACATCGAACCAACAATGGGAATGAATGCCATACTCAAGGGCATTATCGCTTCGATCATCGGTGGCATTGGCAGTATCCCTGGTGCAATGTTCGGCGGTCTATTCTTAGGAATAGCTGAAAATCTCGATATATGGAAGATTTCGGCTGGGTGGAAGGACTGCATCGCATTTGTGATTTTGATTGCGTTTTTGCTAATCAGGCCCGGCGGGATTATGGGGGTGAAGTCCGGAGGGGAACGGCTGTAACAGATGGAATATTTTCTGCACATTCTGGTTATCACCGGCATCTATATTATTCTGACTATGAGCCTGAATCTGGTCGTGGGTTACACGGGTTTAGCCGCTTTGGGACACGCGGCGTTTTCCTGTATGGGGGCTTACGTATCGTCACTACTTGCGTTGAACTACGGTCTTTCGCCGTGGATTGGCCTGGTTCTTGGTGCATGTGTTGCTGCTCTGTTAGGCATAGTTATAGGATTTCCTTCTTTGCGCCTTAAAGGCGATTATCTTGCTCTTGCGACATTTGGATCTGGCATCATTGTTTACTCGGTTGCCAAGAATTGGGTAGCTGTGACGCGAGGGCCCATGGGACTGCCGGGGATACCAGGATTCTCGATTTTCGGTGCAGAAATATCGTCGGTGTGGAGCTATCTGATTTTGGTGGCAGCGTTTGTTGTTCTGACGTATCTGGTGATGCGACGTATTGTCAGATCACCGTTCGGTAGAGTACTCAGGGCGATTCGGGATGACGAAATTGCAGCGCTTGCTATGGGTAAGAACGTGAACAAGTACAAGATAATCGTCTTTGTTGTCGGTGCTTTTTTCGCAGGCGTTGCAGGCAGTCTCTATGCCCATTACATCACTTTCATTGACCCATCAAGTTTTACCGTGATGGAGTCGATAGCGGTTCTTTTAATGGTTGTTTTTGGTGGGATGGGGAGTTTGGCTGGCTCTTTTGTTGGGGCGGCCATACTCGTTATATTCCCGGAATTGTTACGATTCCTTGGTATGCCAAGCTCTGTAGCTGCACCGCTAAGACAGATGATATACGGACTGTTGCTGATTGTTCTTATGCTTTATCGACCGCAGGGGGTCTTGGGAAAGTATCGGTGGAAATAGAAAATGCCTGATGTGCCAAACATACTATATGTTAAGGCTCTGAGTAAAGAGTTTGATGGCGTTAAGGCTGTTGATGATGTTTCTTTCAATCTGAGGGGAGGTCGCATCACAGCTTTGATAGGTCCTAATGGTGCTGGTAAAACAACTGTGTTCAATCTGATCACGGGCTTTCTAAGATCTGATAAAGGCGATGTTTTATTCGGCGGGAGGAAGATTACTTCCTTAAGTCCATACAAGATTGCACAGCGTGGGATTGGGCGGACCTTTCAGAATATACGGCTGTTTCCGCAAATGAGCGCTCTGGAAAATGTGATGCTTGCATTGAAATATGATAAGGGCGAGAGCCTACAGGCGGCCCTGCTGCAAAACAAAGCAATGAGGAGGGAAGATAAGGAGAATACAGAGCACGCTATTGAACACTTGAAAGCGGTCGGCCTTGCCGAAAAAAAAGATAGCCTGGCTGAAAACTTATCCCACGGTCAGCGGAAGCTGCTTGAGGTAGCACGGGCGTTGGCTTTGGAGCCGCAGTTGCTGCTACTGGATGAGCCAACTGCAGGATTGTTTGCCAGCATGATTAGCGAGATGAAGAGAATCATCCGTCAGCTTCGAGAGTCTGGTAAGACGATTCTTTTTATCGAACACGATATGAAAACGGTGATGGATCTTGCCGAGAGAATAATCGTTCTTAGCTACGGCAAGAAAATCGCTGAGGGGACGCCTGAACAGATACAACAAAATGAGGTTGTAATAGAGGTCTATTTAGGCAGGAGGAGAAAAATTGCTACTTGAGGCAAAGAATCTTCAGGTTAGCTACGGGGCTGTCATGGCCCTTAAGAATATCTCCTTCAAAGTGAACGAGGGAGAGATTGTGGCCATGATCGGTCCTAATGGTGCTGGCAAATCTACTGCTCTACGAGCAGTCACTGGGATGTTGGAGGCAATGGATGGGACTATCGATGCGGGTGAGATCCTGTTTGAGGGGCAGAGCATCAACGGCCTGAAGACTCACGAACTGGTCAAGAAAGGATTAGTGCTTGTTCCTGAGGGTAGGCACATATTTCCCACCATGAGCGTTTTGGAGAACTTGGAAATGGGAGCCTACACACGCCGTGACAAAGCAAGTGTTGACGAAGATATGGATATGGTGCTTAGTTTATTTCCGCGACTAAAAGAACGGTTAAGACAGAAAGCTGGTACATTTTCTACAGGTGAGCAACAGATGTTGGCGTTAGGCAGGGCACTGATGTTGAAGCCAAAGCTATTACTTGCCGACGAACCTTCACTTGGACTTTCCCCCAACTATGTTGAGTTGATCTTCGACAAGCTTGCTGAAATAAACGAAAAAGGTACGAGCATATTGCTTGTCGAACAGAACGCTTCAGAGGCTTTGCGGATTGCACATCGGGCTTACGTCTTCAATATTGGTGCAATCAATCTGAGCGGGCCTTCTAAGAAGTTGGTCAACGACCCAGAGGTAAAGAGGGCATTTCTGGGTAGCTAGTAGAAGGGGGCATCGGACATATAATCCGCTGCCATAAAGTCACAACTTGTTGTAATAACAGACCTTATAGATTCGAAAGGAAGCTGCTTACAAACCAGCTTACAAAAAAATCTAAAAACCTTCTGAAAATACACCCGAGACTCAATAGACAGTTTAGCAGCCCTGATCCCCCGGATGAGTTCGCCTGTCAACTGTGGAAACTACGTATTTTTGCTATGCAACTCTCCCCGGCGAAATCAAATATCGCGCAAAAACAGCAGGAACGCGGGCCTCATTAGGCTGCAAAAGGGTTTGTTTTGCATATATGGGCATCTAAAATCAGGTTGATGGTAATTGTAGCCGATATTATCGTTTAGGGCAGGATTTGCTTTTTGATGTCTTGAGGATACAGCGAAGTGGCGGAGAAAACAACAGTCGTGGTAAATACAGATTGCCGCAAAGCCTACGAAAACCATTACCGGATACCTTAAAATGGGCATCTTTTAACCTTGGGATTATAGAAAGGAATGGGGAGTTAAGATGGACAAGATAACAAAACCAAAAACAAGGGAAATTATTGATGATTTTGCAAAAGAAATCACAAAGGCAAAGAGGAAGGGCTTGCCACCCGATAAGACGGTTATAGATTTCAGAGATGAACGCAGGCATGGTATAGAAAGGGATATTTATTATGTGCCAATCGAATTATTGCTATACAGAAAAGATAACGGACGGATTTCCTCTGATATTTTAAACTATGAAAAGGCTAATGGATTATTAGATGAAACGAGCAAAGAAGCGCAGAAAATAATTCATCAATTTTTGGAAGAAAAAGACAAGGAAAAAACCGGAGAATTGAAGCGGTCAATTAAACATGAGGGACAAAGAGAACCAGCTATAATTACCTGCGACGGATTCCTGATAAATGGAAACCGCAGAAAAATGGTGATGGAAACATTAGCTGAAGATCCTAAACATCGAGGTGACCCAAAGCTTACAATTATGAAGGTTGTTCTTCTCCCCGGGATAGGCGAAGAAGGAGGACCGCCAACACTTAAGGAAATTGAGGAAATTGAGAACCGATATCAGCTCCAGAGCGAAGCCAAAGCCGAATATTATGCATTTGATAGGGCTTTGTCGATGAGGCGGAAAATTGAAGTCGAAATGACTTTGGAAGAACAACTGAAAGACGACCCTATTTATGCAGGGCTCGTACCAAAAGAGTTCAAGAAAGCGGTTCAGACATTCAAAGATAATTTTCTTAATCCATTAGAGTGCGTTGATAGATATCTGAGTAATCTTGGAAGAGACGGACTATATAGTACGATTTCTAAGGGGTTAGGCGACCCACAAGGCCGATGGCAAGCATTTCTGGATTACTATAATTATGTTTATAAACGGCTTCTTGATGATAAAAAATGTCATAGGCATGGAATTTTAGAAGAAGAAGTTGGGAAAATCGAAGACATTGCTTTCAAGATCATCAGAATGCGGCAAGTACGAGGCTTACCAGGTATAACAAAAGTACATGATGTCATGAGGAAGATGTACGCGTGGCTTGGTAAAAAGGAATCTAAAAAGGAGTTGATGAAACTCATAGATATTACCTTGGACTTGCCCAAAAAAGAAACAATGGATGACAAAGGCAGAGAATATAGTGAACGAATAGTTGACGGTATTTGGGGTCAAAAACATAGTGCAGTAATAAACAGACAGCTCATAAAAGCTGTCAATAACTTCGAATATAAAAAAGACCAAGAAACGCCTATCAATCTATTGAAAGCAGCTCTGAAAAAGCTTGACCATGATGACATGAAGCCTGACTATGTAAAAATATCCGAGATACCAACAGCAATGAAACTAGCAGAAAGTGTTAAAGTACGGGCTAAAGAGATCGTAAATGAATTTTATCACTACAAAAAAGAACATGATAATTTTAAACAAAAGTACAACAAATAAGTATTACAAATGCTAATTAATGTCTCAAAGAGCAATTTAATCATAAATGAATCCTCGATAAAGCTGAAACCCGACCAAGTCAACCAGTTAAAGTATTGGGGCTTTGTGAAAGGATCTAAGAGCAATGTATATGTATTAAATTCCCAAAACTTTGATACTCTACTATTAAAACTGCTCAGATATTTTAATGCTGAAGGGATATCCTATTATCTGTCACAATCTTGCCAAAAACATGTATCAGAACTGAACCAAAAAATCCAAGACTTTGAAGAGATAAGAACTTTAGGCAAAGAATATAAGAACGGAAATTTTGATAGCGTTAAATTTAATGAGTTTGCTTATTTTATTAATAACAACATCCCAAGGAAACTTAAAGAACATCAGTTAAAGGCAGCTTTTCATCTTTACTTAGTTGGAAATGGGGCAAATTTTTCTGTTCCAGGGAGCGGTAAAACTACAGCCATCCTAAGTGTTTATGAAAAATTGAAATCTGAAGGTAAAGTTAACTTATTGTTCGTAGTTGGGCCCCCAGCATGTTTTGGACCGTGGAGAACAGAATTTGAAGAAACCTTTGGACGTCCACCAGACTGGAAAATTCTTGCTGGGGGTGACCAAAATACAAGAAAGTCAGAATATTTTACTCCTGCCTCTAAAAAAGCCGAGTTATACCTCACTACCTTTCAGACACTTCTAAACGACCAAAATGAAGTAAAAACATTTTTGGGTCAACAGGGGGCAGATACATTCTTAGTTATAGATGAGGCACATTATATAAAACAGATTGAAGGTAACTGGGCAAATGCCGTGCTTAATATTTGTGAATCCGCTAAATATAGATGTGTCTTGACAGGAACTCCTATGCCAAAAAGCTATACGGATGTCTTTAACTTGTTTGACTTTTTGTGGCCTGGCGGCGAGGCGATAGATTCAAACACTAAGATAAGAGTTCAAATTCACGAAGAGCGTAACGACCCAGCATCTGCAAAAGAAATGCTAAAGGAAAGTATTGGGCCCTTGTTCTACCGTGTAAGGAAATCTGAGCTTGGTCTGATACCGCCTATATTTAATGCTCCCTATGTGCTATCAATGAACAGATATGAGAAAATAATCTATGATGCGATACAGCACAAGATAAGAAATTACTCAAAGCAAGATTATTTGAGAAATATCGATCTGGTTAGAATATTAAGAAGAGGTAGAATCATCAGGTTAAGACAGTGTGTTTCGTACACAAAACTATTATCCAAAGCAGTTGAAAATTATAAAGAGAAACTTATTGATGATGAATCAGATTTGGCCCAATTGATATACGACTATGATAATTTAGAAGTACCTGCAAAGCTGGAATATCTCAAACAATTTGTTAGCAACCTGCAAGAAACAAAACAAAAAGTTGTAATTTGGGCTTATTTTATAGATACCCTCAAGTTAATAAAGAATTATTTAACTGATGCTGGGTTCTATTGTAAGTTAATTTATGGAGACACACCTATTGTACAGACTGCGGTAAGCGAAGAAGAGACCAGAGAAAAAATTCGTGATGAATTTGTAGACGCTAATAGCGGTTTAGATATTTTGGTGGCCAATCCTGCTGCTTGTGCAGAGTCGATATCTCTCCATAAAACATGTTACCATGCAGTATATTATGACCTATCATATAATTGTGCCCAATACCTTCAATCATTAGACAGAATTCATAGAGTCGGAGGTTCTGAGATAAATCAGGCTCATTACCACTTCCTGCAATACGAAAATACAATTGACCAGGACATTAAGGCTAACCTAGAGCAAAAGGCTGAGAAGATGTATGACATAATAGAAGAAGACTATGGCATATATTCGCTCGATATGTTTGAAGAAGATGATGAAATTAAAGCTTATGAAAGGCTTTTTTTAAGAAATGACAGTTGAATTTGAAAAAATTTCCGTTCAACAAATATTAGTTTTTTCTGAAATTGTGAACCAGTCCTCTCTTCTACAGAAGGAATTTATCGAAAAGACATACCTGAGAAACGCCACACATTTTGACGAAACTGTTAAGTTTTTGCAAGAATTAGGCTTGATAGAAACCAAAGAAAAGAAGGTAGTACTTAAACCCAAATACGAAGAATTCTTAATTGGCCTCAAGGAAGTCCGAAGACCAAAAGAAAAAGTCAAAAAGTTTATCATAGATTATTTCGTAAGCCGAAAAACTTCTTTTTCTGAGTATTTGAATGAGTTTTTTTCTCAGTTCCATTTTAAGAACAAACAATATGAATTTACGCCAAATGCCTCTCAACGACTCAAATATAGTGGACTGAGAAATTTTCTTATTGATCTTGAATTCATGTATCTGGATTCAACTGAAACAAAATATATCATAGCAGAAGCTTATTCACCTACGTATGCTGCATTTAAGCAATCCAACCAAGTATCACCAAAAGAGTTTCTTAGGGCTCAGCAGAGAAAAGATGAAATTGGCAAGGCAGCGGAAATACAGATTATTAAATACGAAAAGGAAAGATTGTCACAGTTACCAAATTTGGTCAAAAAAATTGAACATACCGCTCTTAGGGATGTTTCCGCGGGCTATGATATAAAGAGCTTTGATGGCAAACTTGGTGAAGATGGGAATCCCATCCAAAGGTACATTGAAGTAAAAGCGGTCTCCTCTCAAGATTATGGGTTTAACTGGACAAGAAACGAAATTGAGAAATCTGAATATTATAATCAAGATTACTATTTGTATTTATTACCAGTCATGGGTAAAAACGCATTTGACTTAAAAGCTCTCAAAATAATTAAGGACCCATACTCCAATATTTACAAGCAAGGGAGCGAGTGGGCCCGTATATGTGAGGTTTTAGCTTTTTCTCTAACTCGAGATTGATCTAAAGAAAATTCATAAAGATATACAAAAAGGATTGGACCACAAAGTTTTTTATTCGCTACACTAACTCGTTATGAAACCTGATCGACTAAATATAATATATAAGGGAAACTGTGCAAAACAGTTATCAAAGGATTCACGCTTTCCTAATGATAGTATAGATCTTATTATTACTTCTCCTCCCTACGCAGATAGAAGAAAAAATGTATACGGCGGTATTCATCCTAATAAATATGTAGAATGGTTTTTGCCAATTTCTGGGCAACTCTACAGGGTGCTAAAACCAACAGGTTCGTTTATTTTAAATATTAAAGAAAATATTAAAAATGGAGAAAGGCAAACGTATGTTTTGGAGCTAATCCTATCTCTCAAAAAACAAGGGTGGCTTTGGACGGAAGAATATTGTTGGTACAAAAAAAATTCATATCCTGGTAAATGGCCAAATAGATTTCGGGATAACTGGGAGAGATGTTTGCATTTTACAAAACAGAAAAAGTTTAAAATGTATCAGGATGCAGTTAAGGTGCCGATCGGATACTGGGCCAAACAGAGATTTAAGTCGATGACAGAAAAAGATTTTCGCAGAAGCATTTCCGGCACAAATAGTAAATTTGGCAGGAACGTTGCTAATTGGTTGAACAAAAGAAAAGTTTACCCCCATAACGTTCTGGTTTTTGAAAATGAGCATTATATGGAGCCTGGGACAGTAGTAAATTTTGCCACAGAATGCAATAACCGTAACCATAGCGCTGTATTTCCCATCGAATTACCAAGTTGGTTCATAAAGTTATTTACTAAGAAAGGTGACGTAGTCGTTGATCCATTTATTGGTATTGGTACGACGGCAATAGCTGCTGTGTTATTGGCGAGAAATTACATAGGCATAGAAGTTTCAGGCGAATATATAAAACAAGCAAGAAACAATATTAGACAGCTAAAAAAATGCTATTAGGCATAGATACTTAAAAATGTCGAATGTCACAAAAGAATACTTGTTACCTTCGACGAAACTATCAAAATCATGAAGCTCTTGGCTATTTCGGGCGTTCCGCCCTGAGGGAGTTCTCAACGTCATGAAACGAGATCTTGCCTTCGTCGTTCTGATCGCCGGCCTACTGGCCAACTCTACCACCACGGCCCAGGCCGAAGCCTGGCCCGTCTGGCGTGGCCCGCGCGGCGACGGCACGTGTACGGAGCAAAACGTCCCCACTAAATGGGACCCAGCGGGCGCGCTCTGGAAGACAGAACTTCCCGGCCAAGGGCATGCGTCCCCGATTGTCTGGGGCGATCGCGTCTTGACCGTCACCGCCCTGCCTGCGACACAGCAGTGCGTGCTTCTCTGCCTGGACCGCAACACCGGAAAGATCCTCTGGCAACGGACCGTCCTGCAGGGGCCGCTGGAGAAGATCCACAAGGAGAACAGTCATGCCTCGGGTACGCCGGCCACCGATGGGGAGCGGGTCTACGTCGCCTTCCGCGTCGGCGACGACATCGTTGTGGCCGCGCATGACTTCGCCGGCGGGAAGCAGCTCTGGCTGGTCCGACCGGGGACACATACCGGCGAGTGGGGGTTCAGCAATGAGCCCGTGCTGTTCAAAGATAAGGTCATTGTCGACGGCGACAGCAAAGGCGATTCCTTCCTGATCGCTCTGGGCCGCGACGACGGAAAGACACTCTGGCGCATCAGCCGTGCTAATAAGGGAATCAGCTACAGTGCTCCACTGATCCGTGAGTTGGCCGGCCGCACTCAATTGATCCAGTGCGGCGACCGGTGCGTGGCCAGTTTCGATCCCGACACCGGCCAGCAGCTCTGGAAGGTTGACGGCCCCTCGCAGGAATTCGTCGCCACGCCGGTCTACAGCGAAAGCGCTGGACTGGTTTTCGTCAGCAGCAGTTGGCCCAAACAGATCCTGCTCGCGATCCGGCCCGATGGCAGGGGTGATGTCACGGAGACCCACATCGCCTGGCACGACACAAAGGGGGCCCCTTATGTCCCCTCCATGATCGTAGCGGACGATTTCCTGCTCAGCGTCAATAATTCCGGCGTGGCATTCTGCTATGAGGCCGCCACCGGTAAGGTACTCTGGCAGGAGAAGCTCGGGCGGCACCACGCCTCCCCCGTTCTGGTGGGTGGACAGGTCTTCTTCATCAACGACGACGGCGAGGTGAACGTGATCAAACCGGGTGTGGAGTTCGAGCGCGTCGCAAAGTATGAGCTGGGTGAGTCGTGCTATGCTTCACCGGCTATCAGCGATGGCCAGGTCTTCCTGCGCGGCTTCAAGCATCTCTTCTGCTTCGGCCGGAAAGTCAATTAGAAGCCGCCGTTCTGGTCCGAATCGTTTTTCGCAGTTCGAAGCGTAGTGGGCAGAAAGGAACCTGGATTTATCCGCCTACGGCGGATTTATCTCCAGGTCCCAACAGGCTGTGTCATAATTCTAAAATTGGCTAAATGACCTTTATTCTTTGCCCAAAAACAAGGGCGGAATTCGCAAAATCCTAATTGCGACACAGCCTGCCAATAGCGGGGGATGTCTTCGAACATCCGATCACCTCGTTTTATGCCCTCTGAAAACAGGGTTCATAGCGCGGTAGTCGCAGGTTCATAACGGGCAAAACGAGCATACAAAAAAGAGATAACACCTTGTTAATAAAGGAGTTATCTCTAGGTTTCCATAGTGGGGGTTCATTTCATACCTACGACCTGATTAGTATGCGCCCCTCCAAAATTCAAAAAGTCGCAGGTTCGTAACGGGTGGTCGCAGGTTCATAACGGGCTATTTGGGGACACAAAAAAAGAGATAACCCCTTGTTAGAAAAGAAGTTATCTCTTGGTCAGCATAGCGGGGGCAGGATTCGAACCTGCGACCTCCGGGTTATGGGCCCGACGAGCTACCAAACTGCTCTACCCCGCGATCAATTCATAACTCGTATAATACTGATTACGCATCAAAATAAAATAAACGCTCAAAACTCACACATCAGAAAATACCGTCAAACAAATCTATTATCAAGCGTATAAAACCAGAATCACAAATTCTTGCGAATCTCGGCAGCAATTTCGTCAATCCGCCCCTGTTGATACTCATAAGAAGGCCAACGTTCAAAAAGGCCATCGCCAGCATTGCGCGGGATTATGTGAAAGTGCAAATGATCAATAAGTTGGCCAGCAGATCTTCCATTATTATTTAACAGATTATAGCCTTCACAATCCATGGCATCAACAACGGCCTTGGCGATCCTGTTTATGCGCGAGGCAATCAGACCCATCTGTTCAGCAGGGCAATCGTGCAGCATTTCAAAGTGTTGTTTAGGAACGACCAACGTATGCCCATCACTTATCGGTCGAATATCCAAGAATGAAAGAACTACATCATCTTCGTATATCTCCGTGACAGGAATCTGACCGGCCACCATCTTACAGAAAAGACACTCCTTTGTGCTCATCAAACTGCTGTCCTTTAAGCGGCAATATTACTTCTAATTTCCCTGCTCTTTCTGGTCATTAGCCTCTACAGAGTCTTCAGCTTTAGCCTCTGTTTCAGACTCACTTGGCTGCTCAGCATCGTTAGCTTCCTTGGCCTTGGTATCTTGCTCAGGCTCAGCAGACACTATTGGTTCAGGTGTTTCGGAAACAGATTCCCGCTCGGCCTTTGCAGCTTTCCTGGTCTTTCTGCGAGAACGCTTGGTAGTAGTTTTGGCTCGCTTCTTTGGACTCTCATCAGGGCCTACGAGTTGCAGCAAGACAAGTTGGCCATTATCACCCAGGCGTTTCAACGACAGTCGGATAATCCGTGAATAACCGCCCGGTCTGTCGAGATATCGCGGGCCAAGCTCGCTGAACAGTTTACCTACTATCGTGCCTTTCTTGACCGCCTTACCATCCTCATAGTCAACGATGTCACGGTTGCCAAGCAAAGCAATGACCCGACGTCTGCTGTGTAAAGTACCTTTCTTAGCCAGGGTAATGAGCTTTTCGACAAAAGGCTTTACCTCTTTTGCCTTTTCGATCGTGGTTGAGATCGTCTCATGCTCGATTAGCGAAGCTACCAGATTCCGTCTCATGGCCAAACGATGCTCACTTGTTCTACTCAACCGACGTCCTGCTACTCTATGACGCATATACTCAAATTCCTTTTCTATTTCTATCTGCCATGTTGCCCACAACAGCGACAACAAAAACATGTTAAAATCAACTACCTATGTCAGTCATTCCTAAAGACAATCCTATGTCTTCCAGTTTTCTCCTGATCTCCCGCAGAGATGTCTTACCAAAGCTGCGAATCTTAAGCAAATCAACGTCTGTCATCTGAACTAACTGACGGACTGTCTCGACTTTTACCGCCTCAAGACAATTGCTGGCTCGTACCGATAACTCCAATTCCTGAATAGGAGTGTTGAGTTTCTTTGCCAATTCCTCATCAATTTCTCCTTCCTCTGGTACTTCGTCAGCAAGCTGGCCAATAACAGTCTGCTCACCAATCTCATAGTATTGTACAAATGGATTAATATGCTTGCGCAATATCTTGGCGGCTTCCACTAAAGCCATCTCAGGTGTAATTGTTCTATTTGTCCAAATCTCCAAAATAAGCTTGTCATAATTTGTTCGCTGCCCAACACGGGTGTTCTCGGTGGCGTATCGGACTCTCGTAACTGGGGAATATACAGCATCAAGTTGTATTCTGCCAATTTCCTGATCGAACCTGTCAGCATCCTGAATCCGCTCTGCGGCTGGTACATAGCCTCTGCCATTCTCGACAACCATTTCCATCTCAAAAGTCACGTCCTCGGTCAGATTTGCCAAGACAATGTCTTTGTTTATTACTTCTATGGCAGGATCAGCTACGATATCTCCGGCCTTTACAGCCCCAGCTTTATTCGCTGAAACCTTCATAGTCTTCGGACCTTCGCCCTGCAGCCGAGTGATGAGGCTCTTGACATTAAGAACGATATCGGTGACGTCCTCCATAACTCCAGGCATCGAGGTGAACTCATGATCGACACCGGCTATCTTGATCGATGTTACAGCACTACCTTCCAAAGATGAGAGCAAAATGCGCCTTAAGCTATTACCAATGGTCGTGCCAAAACCACGCTCGAATGGCTCAATGAAAAACCGGCCATACCTATCGCTCGAGATATTCACGTCTCGCTCAACACGTGTGGGCAATTCCAAACCACGCCATGTAACTCGCATATAGGCCTCCGTCAAAATCATATATTGGATTTACATTCCCAAGATGCTGATTCTCTCTCATTCCTCTTGTTGGTCATGCCTCTTAATATTTTATCTACATAATTGCAGCTTTGTGCTTGTGATGAGACTACCTCGAGCAAAATTCCACAACCAATTGCTCTTCCACAGGTATCTGGACATCAGCCCGATCCGGTAACGCAACAATAGTAGCTTCGGGCTTGTCACGGTCTAATTGAAGCCAGGCTTGTGTTGTATAATTAGGATTACTCTCAAGCTGCTGTTTCACTAACTTGACACTTTTATCCGAATCCTTGATTTCTAACCTATCACCGATCTTTACGGCATAATCACTAACGTCTACTTTCCGCCCGTTTACATAGATATGTCCATGAGCGATTAGTTGCCTCGAGGCCTTACGAGATGGGGCAAAATTCAGTTTATAAACGACATTATCCAAGCGTCGCTCTAAAAGTTGCAGCAAAGTTTCTCCTGTATTGCCCCTCATCCGCTCAGCCTTGTGAAAGTATCTCATAAACTGCCGTTCAAAAAGCCCATAGTGCCTTTTAACTTTTTGTTTCTCTCGCAACCGGATGGCATACTCGCTGGCTCTGCTTCTGCGCCAACCATGCATGCCAGGTGCCAGATTTCGCTGTCTTTTTTCGATCTGACACTTGGCAGTTTCACATCGAGTGCCCTTAAGAAATAGTTTCATCCCTTCACGACGACAATACGTACAAGATGGACCAAGATAACGTCCCATTTCTCACTCAACTCCCAAAAAGTTCCGACTGCTCGTTCATACTCGCCTTCGCTTTGGTGGCCTACAGCCATTGTGGGGAAGTGGCGTGACATCCTCTATCGAGGTAATGCGTAATCCCGCAGCCTGAATCGCTGAAATAGCAGACTCGCGACCAGAGCCAGGACCCTTAACTTTGATCTCCACTTCACGCACACCATGACGCATAGCGGCGCCGGCGCATCTCTGTGCCGCCTGCTGAGCGGCAAACGGTGTGCTCTTGCGAGAACCTTTAAAGCCAACGCAACCTGACGAACCCGAACAGATCGTGTCACCATCCAAGTCCGTGACTGTGATCAACGTATTGTTGAAAGTCGACTTAATATAAACAACCGCCCTGGCAACATTCTTCCTAACCTTGCGTTTCGTACTTTTCGCCATAGTCTTCGGCTTACTGCCTCCACTTTACCACATTTGTCTGATCATTGATTTATCTTTACGTACCACAGAGCTTATTCATAGCCATAGAAGCTCTGCCAAGCTTTACCGCTTCTCCTTAACACCTTTCTTGCCAGCAACTGTCTTTCGTGGGCCTTTGCGAGTTCGAGCGTTACTTTGGGTACACTGACCACGAACAGGCAGACCTCTCCTGTGGCGAATACCTCGGTAACAACTTATATCACGCAAACGCGCAATATTCTGAGCCACCTGTCGGCGAAGCTGACCACCGACTATATAATTGCGGTCGATAATCTGCGTTATCCGGCTAAGATCATCTTCACTGAGCTTGCCGGCTTTGGCATCCCTGTCGATCCTGGCATCTTTTAAGATTTGTCCCGAGGTGTATTTACCTATGCCAGGAATATGTGTTAGCGAAATCCATATCGCTTTTCCGTCCGGAATATCAACACCCACTATACGCGGCATACCAACTCCTCTTGACCTGTGGTCCCTATATGCAGATAATAACCTGCGAACTGAAAGACAAAACCTATCACGATCAATCTCACTATCCCTGACGCTGCTTATGTCGAGGGTTTGTGCATATCACCCGTACAATACCTTTGCGACGGACAATCTTGCAATTCTCACATATACGCCTTACAGAACTTCTAACTTTCATCTTTTATATTTCCAACTATTAGGCTGCTATCTCACTATTAACAAGCAGTAAAGGTAGCATATAATCGCTTACATTAATGCCGTAAGACAATCCGGCCTCTGTTCAAATCGTAAGGAGACATTTCTACTGTCACCGTATCACCCGGCAAGATACGAATAAAATGCATACGCATCTTACCTGAAACGTGAGCCAGAACTTTATGGCCATTTTCCAGCTCTACTCTGAACATAGCATTTGGCAAAGCTTCAACCACTTTGGCTTGCAATCTTATCGCGTCCTTCTTTGCCATAAAATTCTCTTAAATTCCCCACAGAGAGCCTAAGGATACAAAACACCAAAGCCTCTATAAACTATATCCCATCACGTTTAGCCCCGGATAGAACAACTCTCTGCGAGTACTGTTATTTCACTGTCAGTACCTCACAACCATTTTTAGTTATCGCAATAGTATGTTCAAAATGTGCTGAACATTTACCGTCTTTTGTTACTACGGTCCATCCGTTTTTCAGCGTTCGCACAGCGTAGCCGCCAGCGTTAATCATCGGCTCAACCGCCAAAATCATCCCTTCCCTTAATACAATATCATCAGCCAACAATTCGTTACTGACAAAGTTGGGCACTTTAGGCTCCTCGTGCATTTTTGTACCGATTCCATGCCCAACAAAATCTCTAACTACCGAAAAGCCGGCAGACTCAGCATAATCCTGCATCTCAGAAGCGATCTGGCTCCACTTAACATCCGGGCAGGCCTTTTCAATCGCTACTTGCAGAACCTGCCGCGTTACATCTATCAGCCTGCGTTTCTGCTCGGAAATTTCACCGATGCCAATCGTAACAGCAGCATCACCGCAATAGCCGTCGAGTCGCACGCCAAAATCAATGCTCAGAATATCACCCTGCTCGAGTATGGCATTTCCGGAAGGAATCCCGTGAACAACCTGCTCATTTATAGAGGCACAAATCGCACCAGGAAAAGGAATTCGAGCACTAGGATTTCGTACGCCCTTGAACAAAGCTTGCCCTCCAACCTCATCAACCATCCGAAGCGCAATACTATCCAAATGAGCAGTACTAATGCCAGGTTCTGCAACCTCTTGAAGTTTTGAAAGAACGTCGGCTACAACCTCACCTGCACGGCGCATAAGCTCAATTTCTCTTTGGCTGCGAAGCGTTATAGCCATACAATCTCATACCTCACGCTTGAACATCTCGCACATGGCTCTGCGATTCAGCCAGTGCATCCAGCTTCCGAAAAATGAAAGTACCTATATCGTCAGCATTTCCGTTAGCATCGACTTCATATACGGTTCTATTTCTCTTATAGTAATCTACTACCGGCTCGGTCTGCTCGTAATAAGTCTTAAGACGATTCGCTACAACCTCAGGGGTATCATCAGGTCGCTGGACTAATTCTGTGCCATCGTTGTCACAGATTCCGTCGACCTTCGGCTTGAGGTTCTTAATGTGATAGACTGCCCCACACTTAGGACAGCTTCTCCTGCCGGTAATTCGCTCAATTACTACACGGTCATCTACCTGAAGGTTCATAACTACATCAATCTGCTCATGGTTCCCAGTTAAAGACCTATCCAGTTCAATTGCTTGATTAACCGTCCTCGGAAAGCCATCCAATACGTAACCTTCCACAGGAGCCTGCTTTATCGCTTTGGTCATCATCTCCACTATAATCTGATCCGGCACAAGAGCGCCTGAGTCCATGTAGCTCTGGGCTTTTCTACCAAGCTCGGTGCCTTGGGCTCTTTCCTGTCGCAAAATATCCCCGCTCGACAAATGAAGCAGACCATATCGCTCAACGACGCGTTTGCATTGCGTTCCTTTGCCCGCACCAGGGGCGCCCAGCAAAACTATTCTCATCCGTATGCTCCTTTTATTCTGCCGGCCCCGCTGAAGCCTTCGTAGCTACGCATCAACAAATTGGCCTCGACTCTCTGAACCAGATCGAGCGATACACTTACCACTATTAACAAACCCGTGCCACCGAGAAATGTCGCGACACGCCAATCAATTCCCAACGCGGTCGAGATAACAGTGGGCACAACAGCTATAACCGACAGAAATGCGGCGCCGAAGTAGGTGATTCTAGTCATCACCGTTTCCAGGTAATCCGCCGTTCTACGTCCTGGCCGAAGCCCCGGGATGAAGCTGCCCGAGTCGCGCAAATTTTTGGCCATTTCCCTCGGCTGAAATTGAACAGTTACCCAGAAATAAGCAAACAAGAATATCAACAACATATATACCACATTATATGTATAAGCATGGGGGCTCATCGCTTCTCTGATAACCCGAAGTACATCAGACTCCGCAAACCGCCTAGCCAACTGGTCGATGATTATTGGAGGAAACATCATAAAACTTGATGCGAAGATTATCGGCATCACGCCGCCGTGATTAACCCTCAGTGGCAAATAATGTCGCTGGCCTCCATAGATACGCCGGCCTCGCATCTGCTTTGCCTGTTGAATCGGTATTCGCCGCTGACCCTGTGTTATCAGAATCGCACCGGCGACGACAAAGACAAACGCCGCTATGAGGAACAATATCTTAGCCGGACCTATTGTTCCTACGGGTGCGCCGACTCTTAAGTCAACATTCTGCAGAAGCATCCGAACGGCCCAAGGCATCCGAGCGATAATACCAGCCATAATTATCAAACTGATCCCATTGCCTATACCGTACTCATCTATCTGTTCGCCAAGCCACATCAGGAAGATCGTGCCGGCAGTCATACCAACAATACCCATTATCAGGGCCTGTGTATGCATACCAGCGTATGTGTAAGCCCCGAGCATCTTCATATACATCAGCGATTGAATAACACATATCAGAACCGTGAGATAGCGCGTGTACTCCTGTATCTTTTTATAGCCGGTTTGACCTTCCTGACGTAATTTTTTCAAAGCTGGAACTACCTCGCCCAAAAGCATAAGAATAATCGAGGAGGTAATATAGGGCATGATTCCCAGTCCAAATAAGCTGCTCTTAGCTAAGGTTCCGCCTGTAAATATCTGTAGGTACTCGGCGGCTCTGCCAAGAGGACTGTCCGTATCCCTGGTTTCAACAGCCGATGTTATCTTGGACTGGTCAAAACCAGGATTGGGAATATGAAAGCCAATCCGGTATATTATCAGCAGCGCTAACGTAAAAAGAACCTTATTGCGCAAATCCGGAATTTTGAATATGTTCAAGACCGAACTAATCATTCTTGCCGTCTCCGAGAACCTTTAGAACTACGGCTCTGCTTCTTTCGCTCAGCGGTTATTGTCGTCGCGGTTCCGCCACATCCCATGATCTTCTGCTCTGCAGTCTTACTAAATCTATGGGCCGTAACATTCAACCTCTTTGTAAGTTCGCCATTACCAAGAATCTTGATTTTACTTTTACCGTTAGAAATTAACCTCGAATCCAACAACTGCTTTACGTTCACTTCACTACCATCGTCAAACCTCTCAAGCTGCGATACATTTACAATTTCATAAGATGTCTCAAACTTATAATTGCTAAATCCGCGTTTGGGTAACCGCCTAAATAAAGGCATCTGTCCACCTTCATAAAGACAAACAGTGCTCGAACCAGCTCTGCTATGGGCACCTTTATGACCTCGACCACAAGTCTTGCCGTGGCCGCTGCCCCTGCCTCTGCCGACACGCCTGCGAGCTTTATGTTTACCAGCCTGAGATGTTATTTCATGACTTAGCATTGACACCACCTAATTGCTAACCGCTCCTTCCATGTAGCTAAGCTCTACCCCTCGAATCGACTCAACCATTTCTTTGTTGCGCAACTTCAATAAGCCATTCAACGTGGCTTTAACTACGTTTTTGGCAGAAGTACTTCCGTAGATTTTTGTAAGAACATCCTGCACACCAGCATACTCAAGTACCGCTCGAGCACTTGAGCCAGCAATTACTCCAGTACCGGCACTGGCAGGAACCAGTACAATCTTCGTAGCCCTGAATCTGCCGATCACTTTATGCGGAATGGTCCGCCCTACCAAAGCTATCTTATGCAGGGATTTTTTGGCATCTTTCATTCCCTTCTCGACAGCCAGCGGCACCTCCTTGGCCTTGCCATAGCCAACTCCTACCGTGCCTGCACGGTCTCCAACCACAGCCAACGCCGCAAAGCTGAACCGTCGGCCACCCTTGACCACCTTGGCACAGCGAAAGACCTTCACAACCGTATCTTCCAATGGCTTTTCTTCTTGCTCAGTTAAATTTGCCGCTTCTATAGCCAATTTCTTCTCCAAGACCCCATGCTATATATTTTATTTAGAAAACCAGCCCCGCCTTTCTCGCCGCTTCGGCAAGAACTTTGACTCTGCCATGGTACTTATAGCGGTTTCTATCAAAGCAGACACACTTGATGCCTACCCCAAGGGCTTGCTTTGCGATCGCCTCGCCGACAATCCCAGCGGCCTTTCTGTTGCCCGAGTCGGGTAACTGCTGCTGTAGCGCCTTGACCCTGGTGCTGGCAGAAACAAGTGTTGCCCCAGCCATATCATCTATGATCTGAGCGTAAACATGTCTATTGGAACGAAACACGGACAGACGCGGCCTCTCCGGTGTTCCGAGCACCTTTTTACGCACATGATATTTTCGCCTTAGCGCCGCTGTTTTTCTATTGCCTGCTTTCATAAACAAAATCTCAACTACGCAGCCCCGGATGTGAATGCCTTGCCTGCCTTGCGCCGCACCTGTTCATCAGCATACCGAATGCCTTTTCCCTTATATGGCTCAGGCGGCCTCACATGTCGTACGTCCGCAGCAAATTGACCAAGCTGACATTTGTCTATTCCCGAAAGTGTGAACTTGGCTGGGACATCATTGCCCCTTGTTGCACCTACTTTTATGTTCACCTTTACGCCATCGGGTATTACCAACTCCACAGAATCAGAAAAGCCCACCTGCAAAATTAGTTTTCCATCCTGCTCTTTGACACTATAGCCGGTACCGTACAACTCCATCCGCCTCTGGAAACCCTCGCTGACGCCAGTAACCATATTGGCAATCAGCGCACGCGTGGTTCCATGCAACTGCTTGCTCTGGCGGTCCTTTGGATGCTTGTTCTCTACTAATATCTTTCCCTCGGCATCGTCAATCGTTACTTTAATCTTACTGGGAAAGTTCAACCCCAGGCTACCAAGGGGGCCTGAGAGCTTGATACGCTGGCCGCGCTGCTCAGCCTTTACTCCCTGTGGGATGGCAACAGGTTTACTTCCGATACGACTCATTTAGTTAACCGTACAAAGAATCTCGCCGCCGACATTGGCCTCGCGGCAGCTTCTGTCACTAATCACACCCTTACTGGTAGAAATTACGGCAATACCCATACCTCCCAAGACAAGAGGAAGCTCATCAACAGATGCATAGACCCTACATCCAGGTTTACTCTTTCTTCTAATTTCTCTAATGGCGTGTTGACCCTGATTGTCGTATTTTAGAGTTACTCGTAATATACCTTGCTTGCCGTCATCAATTCTGTCGTAATCTTTGATGTAACCTTCCTTTTTCAAAACAGATGCAATGCCTTCGCAAATATTTGATGCTTTCACATTCACCTGCGCCTTATTCGCGTGCGCAGCATTGCGAATTCGTGTGAGCATATCAGCTATCGGGTCACTCAGACTCATAATCTCATGCCTCACGGTTGTAAAAATGTTCTACCAACTGGCCTTTTTTACACCTGGTATTTTTCCTTCATTAGCCAATGTTCTAAAGCAAATCCGGCAGATCTTAAACTTACGATAGACCGCCTTGGACCTGCCGCAAAGCTCACAACGCGTATATTGTCTTACACGATACTTCTGTTTCTTCTTTACTTTATTTTCCAGTGCCTTTGTTGACATCCAGACACTCCAAACTCTGACAATAGGCTCGAAGCTTTATTGTGCAGATTTGGCTACCGTTGCACCCTTGAACGGCATGCCAAAAAGCGACAACAATCGTCGGGCTTCGTCGTCAGTCTTCGCTGTAGTTACAAATGTAATATTCATACCCTGCTGAAACTCGATCTTGGCCGGGTTTATTTCCGGAAAAACACTTTGTTCATTCAAGCCCAGAGAATAGTTTCCCAGGCCATCAAAGCTATTCGGCTCAAGACCGCGAAAGTCCCTCACACGAGGGATGGCAAGATTGATGAGCCTATCCATAAACTCGTACATCCTTACGCCGCGCATAGTGACTTTCAAGCCGGTCCCCATACCCTCACGGACCTTGAAATTCGAAACGCTCTTTTTGGCTTTGCAGACTCCGGGCATTTGCCCAGTGATCATCATCATGTCCTGCTTTGCCAGTTCCAAAAATTTCTTGTCCTGCGTAGCCCTACCAATGCCCATAGAAACCACGATCTTCTCTATCCGAGGGACAGCCATAGGATTCTCATAGCCAAACTCCTCGGTCAACTGCGGAACTACCTTAGATTTATATAGGTCTCTCAATCGCGCCATTGTATTTTTCTCATCTCGACCATCTTATGAACCCCAGTATGGTCAAGTCACTACACACTACTTTGCTCTTTTAATAACGCTGATTTCGCTTCCATCAATAGCAACACGTTTCTTGCTACCATCTTTGTCCGCATGATAGCGAACCCTGACGCCTTTGGAACTTTTCGGCCTTACAGGTAAAACATTACTTATGTGTACCGGCTGCTCAATACCTACGCGTCCACCTTGTGGATTCTTGCGAGAAGGCCGAACGTGCTTTTGTGCAATATTGTGACCTTGAACAATCACCTTATTCTTCTCAGGTATGACCCGCAAAACACGGCCAGTAGTACCTTTATGGTCACCCGCTATGATCTCGACCATGTCACCCTTCTTTATGTGCAGCGCCATTCTGTTCACCTCTTATTTCACATGAGACCACAGCTTAGACCACTTCACTTGCCAACGAAATAATCTTCATATAGTTCTTCTCGCGCAGCTCACGAGCAACCGCACCGAAGATCCTCGTCCCTATTGGATTTCCTTCATTATCAATCATAACAGCAGCGTTGCTGTCGAACCGGACGTAGCTACCATCAGGCCGCTGTACAGGACTTTTAGTGCGAATTATCACACACTTATGTACCTTCTTATCATCGAGTTGACAGGTCGGTAACGCCTTCTTTATTGCTACGCAGACAACATCTCCAACGCCGGCAACCGGCCGGGTACTTTTACCCCTAGCCCCACTTCGTCCGAGGACCCTGATGCACAACGCCGACTTGACACCAGAGTTGTCGGCTATTTCCAACATTGTCTCCTGCTGAATCATTATCGCCTACGGAGTATCCGGTTTCACACCTTGGTTGCTTTTTGCACAACCCTGACAAGACGCCAGCTTTTGGTTTTACTGCGCGGCCTACATTCAGCTATCTCAACAAGGTCACCTGCAGTACTTTGGTTGTGTTCATCGTGGACGCCGAGCTTAGTTCTGCGTCTGACGTATTTACCATATTTCGGATGCCTGACCTTAAATTCAATTGCAACCTTAACACTTTTATTACCGCTGTTGCTTATTACAACACCCGTTATAGTTTTGAGTTCTCGGTTCTGCATCTTCAATTCCTGACATATCCTCACAGCATACCGTCACGTATTCTGCCGCATTATTGTCTTAATCCTGGCAATATCCCGCCGGAGATCCCGTATTTCCTTGGAATTCTCCAATTTCTCAGTGACACCCTGTGAGCGTAAATCAAACAAGTGCCTGTGGAGTTCTTCCAGTCTATTGCCAAGCTCATCCTGACTCATCTCACGATACTGCTGTGCTTTCATCTACTGTATCTCGCCTTTCACAATGAATGCCTACGCTTTACGAATCTGCACCTGATCGGCATCTTGTGGGCAACTCTGGCCAATGCCTGTTTTGCAACGTCTTCGCTGACTCCACCAATCTCAAAGCAAACCTGACCGGGCCTGACTCTGGCGACCCAGAAAGCCGGCTCTCCTTTGCCTTTGCCCATTCGCGTCTCGAGCGGTTTGGAAGAGACCGGCTTATGCGGAAACAATCTGATGTAAACTTTACCTTCCCGATGCAGAAAATGCGTCGCTGCAACTCGGCCAGCTTC
>Ga0307437_1000703_pt1 | contig 24984 bp, 24 predicted proteins | sample SalMarWE160390MG_FD_202146 | JGI IMG/M metagenome (GOLD analysis project Ga0307437, IMG submission 202146) | Salt marsh sediment microbial communities from the Plum Island Ecosystem LTER, Massachusetts, United States - WE1603-90 | ecosystem: Environmental > Aquatic > Marine > Intertidal zone >...
GTATCCTCTATTCGATTCAGGGCGATGAACTCACCGTATGGGTGGTGAAAGTAGGGCACCGTAAAGACGTCTATCGCTGAAGCGAACCAATGGCTGCACGAGGGCCGCTTTTGTTGCCTGAGGGGGTAGGGCAACAGCACCCCGCTTTCAGTATTTCGCTTTTTCTATATAATGACAATGATTGAGTCATTCGGCGGCGCCAAGGTCTCGGCAAACTCGGGATACTGATTTTATCAAAGTACAGGGTCAACCCTGAGCCCTACGGTCTTCAGGTTGAGGAGTCGATGGGTTGACAAACTGAGTGCATTGGTTTCATAATTTAATCATAAACCTTGCACAACGACAACGGATCTCTATTCTATTCAACAACCAGGAAATGGAAACTGCGACTAGATTGAAGGTACTCTTCTCGTATTGTTGGTTGATGAGAAAGACTTCGGGCTCATCCAATGGCATCAGCAGGTAATCGAAGAAATAAACGTCGTATCATACACGAACCTGTTCGGTATGAGAATGATACCTGCTTTAATGGTCATACATTGTGTCTCAAGTGGGGGTGACGATGAAAAAGGAATATCTAGGCCTTGGATCTATAGGAAGGCTGCGCGGGATACTCGATCATTTCAATGCCCGGAAAGTATTTCTGGTAACAGGAAAAACCTCATTCCGCGCTTCAGGAGCCGAAGAAACTGTAATGCCAATACTCACACAGTATAGGTATTGCCACTATGTGCCGCAATCACACTTTCCGCAGGTGTCGGCTATCATAGAGGAGATTCCCTCGTTTAGGAAATGCGATCCTGATGTAATAGTCGCCATAGGCGGTGGCCATGTGCTCGATACGGCAAAAGCCCTGAATGTGTTGGGTTTTCAGAGCGGTGATTTAAATAGATACGTATCAGGAGAGATACCGCTTGAAACAAAGGGCGTGCCGTTAATTGCCATACCAACGACAGCGGGTACTGGAAGTGAATATACGCAGTTTGCTATCGTATATACTGGCGAGAAAAAGTACTCTCTAGCACACGAAGAATATATTTTGCCTGATGCATGTATCGTCGATCCAGGACTCACTCGTTCTATGCCGGTACGGGTTGCAGCTGAGACCGGCCTTGATGCCTTATGCCAGGGCATTGAATCTTATTGGAGTGTTGCTTCAAATGAGGTCTCGCGAGGATTTGCGAAGGAAGCGGTAGCGCTTGCAATGAGGAGCCTTATACAGGCGGTGCATGATCCCAACGATGAATCACGCTTAGATATGGCGAAAGCGGCTTCTCTGTCTGGAAAGGCAATCAACATAACGAAGACGACAGCAGCACATGCATTATCATACCCCCTATCAACGCACTTTGGCATAGCTCACGGACATGCCGTAGCCCTCACGTTACAAGAATTCCTCCCTTACAACTATCATGTCTCTGATCAAGATTGTAATGATCCTCGGGGTCCGGAATTTGTGAGAAAGAGGATGGAGGAGTTGATAGTACTACTCGGAGCTGCGGACATCGACGGCGCGTCTCAGAAGTTAAGGCGGCTCATTGAGGAGATTGGCCTTGAGGGCACTTTTTCGAAGTGCGGTATAGCGAGGGAGGATATCCCAACGATTATTCACGATGGTTTCAGTCAAGCTCGGATGGCCAATAATCCGAGAATGTTGCGGGAGCAGGACATTTCTCAAATCCTCAATAACCTGCTTTAGCACCTTTAAGGAGACCAACAGGGTCAAAACCCGACTACTGACCAAAGGGCGCTCCGGCGACCCTTGTTGCTCCTCTTTTGGACAACCCATCTGCCAGCCTAGCCCCTGCATAAGGGGCGTTTTTATTGCCTGAGGGGGAAGGACACCAGAAACCCGCCTTCAGTATTTCGTTCTTTCAACATAATGACAATAATTGACCCATTCGGCTAGCTCGAGACACTGAGCCCTCGACCTTCAGGCTGAGGAGTAGAATGGTTGACAAACTTAGTGAATTGGTTTCATAATTGAAATTACAAATCTTATTTTACGGTACGATAAAGCTGCATAGGAGCAGCCTAATCCAAAGATAGGCTCATTAAAAATACGGTCGTTTACACAAAGGAGAACTGCTTATGGAGATCTCAATCAGCATAATTAGCGCAATCGTTGCTGCTGTTGCGGCAGGCTTTGCTTGGTATCAGGCCTCTTTGGCAAAACAGTCTTTGGAACAAACTGTTTTGATTCGTTTGTTCTCGACTTTCGATTATGCAAATCAAGCGATTCTCAATAACCCTAAATTACTCTACTCAGTACATGGTCTAGATAAATCTATTCCGGTTAAAGAAGCCGTGAATATCGCTTACTTTTCTTTCGTTCTAGATGGTTTCCAGCATTTTTATTGCGAAAAGTTTAAAGGTGACTTTACTAAGATGGTAGAAAAGCTTAAACAGGCTTCGACATTTCTCAATCGTATTCTGCAGGTTCCCGAGAACCAAAAACGATGGGATATAATGAAAAAACTGTATTACGGTGATTTTGATAAAAAATTTGTAGAAGCAATCGATCAATTGATTGCTTATGAGCATTCCAAATGACTCTGAAGACAACATCTAGAAGTCGTTATCGTCTAACCAAGCACTGCACTCGCACGCACCGCGCTCCGGTGAGCGCAGATGTTATACATGTCCAATGGAAAGTTGGCTTTACTAATTGGTGTTTAGAGGAGGAAACTACTTATGACTCGATCTAAAAGACAAGAGCATTCAGAGATCGTTTCTAAGGAGTTTACTCTTGAAGAGATTAACCGAGGGATAGAGAAACTCCAGAGACGGATCAAGGACGTAAGAGAGTTAGAAAACCTCCGTTATGATGACCAGCGAGTATATAACACGCAGGACGACATTCATGATACAATCCGTGACGTCTTTGGATCGAAATCACCAGAATTTGATCGCCACCAGTATCACCGTGTATATTACGGTACAGAGTACCTCGAAATGTCGGAAGAAGAGAGTCAACACAACTTCAAACAAGGGATTACCCGTACAGTCACTATGCTTGAGGGGTTAATTGCACGACTGCAAGAAAATAAATCAGAACTCACTTCGAATTCTATCGCAAGAGTGCAAAGTGCTTTCGATCAGGTCGAACTCCATCCCCGCGTTGCCGCCGTCGTCACAGAGCTATTCAAAGACGGTCACTATACAGAGGCGGTATTCAACGCATCCAAGGCTCTAATCAACTTTGTGCAAGAAAAGTCCCAGCGATTCGACCTAGACGGGACGCCTCTCATGACGACTGTTTTTTCAAAGAACAAGCCGATACTTGCCTTCAATGATTTGAATGATCAATCTGATCTCGACGAACAGGAAGGCATGATGCACCTCTTTATGGGAGCGGCACTGGGTATCCGAAACCCTAGAGGACACAGCTTCGTCGAAGACTCGTCAGAGAGAGCACTAGAGTACATTGCGTTCCTCAGCATGCTAGCGGCCAGAGTTGATGAAACAAGGCGTGTATAGACGTGAGGCTGTATAACAAATCCTGAAAAGAAGAACGGGGTCAAACCTCAACGAAAAAATACGAGGAACTGAATCGTGAGGATCGTTGCTTGGTTAACAAAATTTAAGGAATGGTTTGTTCCACCATCAGAGGCCACAAGGGATGGGGTATTCTATAAGGCAAGAATGAGAGTAGCTGCAGTCTATTTCCTTTTGCCTCTTGTGATTTCCATTGTCGTCTTTATATGGTTTCATCCTTGTGAGCAATCAAATTTCTATCATATCTGGCATTTTCTCTTTTGCTTTCTTGCTGGTTGTTGGGGTCTTGCAATGCGTGCATTCCATCTACGCTACTATCCTGAATCTACTGTCGCGTATTACACGATATTTCCACTCGTAATTTTAATGAATGCATCGGCTATATTCACAATTTTCACTTTTTTAGATAAATATTTGAATGTTAGTTTAGGCCCACTCTTCTATACTGCGGTAGCACCATTGTGTATGGTTATGGGGTATTACTGCCATCCTGGGCAATGGATTCTAGCTTATCTTATAGCAAGAGGTGGGAAACAGATAGGACCGTAGGCAAACTGCTTTTGAGATGTCACCTACTAAAGGGTAATCTGCGTTAACTTGAAGTAAACCAGGCTCGCCTCTCCCAAATTCATATCCCACCCTAGCTCTATAAGGTCTTGAAAGGCTTTTACTAGAAAAAAACCTGCAAAACTTCGTCAACTTCCTTCAAGGCTTTAGTGACTCCTGATGCTTCGGTTGGAGAGAAGTTCCGAATATCCATACCGGTTACTAAAGCAGCCACATTATCAAAGGCGCCCTTGACGTCCAAATCATCGTCCATCCTCTCTTGAAAGGCCTCTTTAATCTTCCGTGCCGCCTCCGTGTCTGCATCCGTGGTGTGACCCGTCCTGTCCTTGATTCGCTTCACCTGTTCCTTAAACTTCCGTAACTTCTCCGTTACGGACTGCATCCGCTTGTCTGAATAGTTGAGCCTCTTTCGATAGTGGCCGTAGATCAGGAAGAACCTGACCTCGCTGAGGTCGTATCCCTTTTCAAGAAGGGTATTGGTATAGAGGATGTTACCGATGATCTTGGACATCTTTTTCCCATCCACATGGAGGTGATGGCAGTGGAGCCAGTATCTGGCCATGGGATAGGGGCGGATCGATTCTAAAACGGCCCTGGTGTAGTCGTGGTGGCGGACGAGGTTGTCGATCCCCCCGCAGTAGATGGAGAGGGTCTCGTCATAGTGTGAGCTAATCATGCTGGGGTCCTGGATGTTCCAGGCAGGCCTCCCCTTGCCGATCCGCGTATCCCAATGCGCCTGATCCCCCTCTTTGTATCCATGCCATAGGACAAAGTCCCCCCAATTCCACCGCATCCCTGGATAGGTGTCTTTATGAAATCGCCTCTTTTGCTGAGGCCATTTTTGCATATCGAGGCCGTAGAGCTCCCCGAATCCGGGGTATTTGAGGGGATCAAAATAGCAGTTCCCCCCATACCAGTAGGCGATTTTCAGGTCGATAAGGCGCTCGATGATCTCCACGGCCCGGTCAACAGCCTCAGAGGCCCGCGGGAGAAAATCAGGTTGCTTCATCCGCAGTCCCTGCATCTCCTTGAGGAAGATCTCTATATTCCGATCGGTGATGGCCTTGACGCTCGTTTCGCGTTTTTCAGCCTCTTTGATCGCCTTGTCCTCGATATCGGTGAGGTTCATCCCCCTTGCGACCTGATAGCCCAGGTATTGAAGGTATCGGACTACGATATCTTCAAACAAAAAGGTCCTGAAGTTGCCGATATGGGAGCGCTGGTAGACCGAGGGGCCGCAGGTGAATACCGTGACGACCTTCTCATCCACCGGTTGGAAGATCTCAATGTGTTTGCCGAAGGTATTGAAAAGGCTTAGCATGAATCATTCCTCCCCATGTACTTTGGTCTCGTTACCTAAAAGCTAAAACTCGTTATTTCCTCTCACCTTTGGGAAGAGGACTTCGTCGTGAGTTCAGTCGAGCGATGTAAGGTGAGGGGGAACCTATGTTATATATCCACCCTCACCTGCCGCTTTGCGGCATCCCGCATTCTCTGATTTGTGTAAAGCGTCCCGCCCTACTTTATATAAAAATCTGAATGGCGGGATGTCGCAGTGCGACAGAGCGGGACTTGCCCTCTCCTGCCAGCGGGAGAGCCGGAGGTGGCTCTTTAGCCAGGCGATATATTGGATTTTTCCCGCCAGTGGCAGGATTCGTTAGTGGCGTACCAGCATAAGGAATTATATAAGGTAAAATTACAATGCAGTGTTCAATCCCGCTCGGCGCCTACCCCCCATCCAGGCTGTGGTGCTCTGCCTTCCGATACCAGGAAGCAGGGTCAGTCAAATATTCCTCGGTATCCTTCAAAGAGAGATAGTGCTCATTTTCGATCTGGGACAGGAGGGCAAAGAATTTTTTCTCTTTGGGATCAGAGACCATTGCACTGAGCTCAGCGTAGTGCTTCGCCCCCTTGGCCTCGAAATCGATGGCAGTCTGTACCGCCTTCAGGTCATGGGTATCGCCCTCCTGCGTTTCATCGATCTTTTTGACGATACCATTAAGGATATTGCGGACGACGGTCCCTCTCACCTCGAGGGGGACGGTTTCGGGCCACTCTTCCCCCTTCTCCCACTTCTCGTGAAGCTGTTTGAGCCGCTCGTAGTGTTCCAGTTCTTCATCCGCGATCTGTTGGAACATAATCTTGGCAAGGGGATGTTTGGTCCGTTCGGCATGTTTCAGATAGAATTTCCGTTCCTCCATCTCATTGTTGAGCGCCACCTCCAGTGCGCTCTGTCTACCCTGTTCTGCCATGATTTCCCTCCTTTATTTACCCCTTCGTAAGTACCACGCGATGGTAGCGTTTCTTGCCGGCCCGCAGGATGATGGCACCATCTCGGATATGCTCCCCGGTGATCACCTCATCGATATCCTGAAGGCGTCTTCCACTCACATACGCCCCCCCCTGTGAGATCAACCTTTTCGCGTCCGCCTTGGATGTACAAAGCCCTGTCGCGGCAAAGAGCTCATAGGCGGTTATCCCCTTTTTGAGACGTCCCTTCTCCAAAGAGGTGGTGGGCATGGCCTCGAGGCTCCCCTCCTCGTTGCTGAATGCCATGCGTGATGCCTCCCGGGCCTTGGTGGCCTCCGCTTCACCATGGGTTATGGTGGTGGCCTCAAAGGCCAAGACCTCTTTGGCCTCCCTGAGGTCGGCCCCGGTGAGTCGACCGTATCTGTTGATCTCCTCCAGAGGCAAGAGGGTAAACAGGGCCAAGAAGCGCTCCACGTCACGATCATCGGTGTTTATCCAATATTGATAGTAGTCATAGGGAGCGGTGAGCGCGGGGTCCAGCCAAACGGCCCCCTGGGCGGTCTTGCCCATCTTGTCTCCCGACGCTGTGGTGATAAGGGGGAAGGTCATGCCATAGGCAACACCACCCTCCACCCTCCTGATGAGATCAGCGCCGGCCACGATGTTTCCCCACTGATCGCTCCCCCCCATCTGGAGGGGACATCTATATTCCCGGTAGAGATGCAGGAAGTCATAAGCCTGCAGGAGCATATAGTTGAATTCCACAAAATTCAGCCCCGTTTCCAATCTCGCACGATACGATTCGGCGGTCAACATCCTGTTGACACTGAAATGTCTCCCGATGTCCCGCAAAAATTCGATATAGTTTAACGGCACAAGCCACTCGGCATTGTTGAGAAGAAGGGCCTTATCTCCACTGAAATCAAGATACGTGGATAGTTGTTTTTTAATACCTGTGGCGTTCTCCTCTACCTCTTTCAAGGTGAGGATCTGTCTCATCTCTGTCTTGCCACTGGGATCGCCGACAAGGACCGTACCCCCGCCTACGAGGGCAATGGGTCGGTGCCCTGCACGCTGCATGTGCACTAAGGACATGATGGGGATCAAACTCCCCAGGTGGAGGCTCGCGGCAGTCGGGTCAAAGCCGATATAGCACGTGATCTTCCCGGACCCCAGGAGATCCTGCAGGCCATCCGCGTCGGTGACCCCTTCGATAAATCCCCTTTCTTTTAATACATCGTATATAGTACTCATGGGCTTGCGTGATCAACCCCCATCTTAACCCTGCGGATCCCCAGACCGAGGCCGGTCTTCTCATCCACCTCTACGATTACCCCTTGCAGTTCCATGTTTCCCGTGGCAGGCTCAAACTTGTTTGGCAGCATGGTGAGAAATCTCTCCAGGGCGATCTCCTTCTTAACCCCAATCACGGAGTCACTGGGGCCGGTCATTCCCACATCAGTAATGTAGGCCGTACCTCCGGGTAACACCCGCTCATCGGCTGTCTGAACGTGGGTATGCGTTCCCAGAACGGCGCTGACCTCGCCGTCGAGGAACCAACCAAGGGCCATCTTCTCGGAGGTAGCCTCTGCGTGGAAGTCGACAATAATCACCTTTGTCTCCCTCCGTAAGGAGGAGATGTGCTCCTCAGCCGTTTTGAAGGGAGACTCCAGGGGCCGCATGAAGATCCGTCCCTCCAGGTTTAAGACGCCGACCTTCTCTCCCCCCGAAGTCGTATATATTCCTCCTCCCCTCCCTGGTATGCCGGGAGGATAGTTGGCAGGCCTGAGGAGACGGGGCTCCTGCTCAAGAAAGGGGATCAACTCTTTTTTTCTCCAGATGTGATTCCCCGAGGTAATGCAATCGACCCCCATATCGAGCAACTGTTCGGCATGCGGGGGGGTAATCCCCATGCCCCCCGAGGCGTTCTCCCCGTTGACGATGACAAAATCGATCCCCTCACCCATCAGTGTGGGGAGGAGTTCTGTTACCGCTCGCCTCCCCCCTTTTCCTACCACATCTCCAATAAAAAGTATCTTCAACGGTCTCTCGCTTTCTATTTTGCGTACTCCACAGCCCGTGTCTCCCGGATGACGGTCACCTTTATCTGCCCGGGGTAGTTCAGCTCCTTTTCAATCTTGCGGGCGATGTCCTGCGAGAGCATCAGTGACTCTTCTTCGGAGACCTCTTCATTTTGGACGATAATGCGTACCTCTCGCCCCGCCTGAATGGCATAGGACTTCTCGACCCCTGAGAAGGAATTGGCGACCCTCTCGAGATCCTCGAGACGCTTGACATAGGTCTCCAACATCTCCCTCCGGGCACCGGGTCGAGCCCCGGAGAGGGCATCAGCCGCCTGGACCAAGACCGCCAAGATGTTGTTGGGATCTACCTCGTCGTGATGGGCTGCAATGGCATGCACCACTTCTTCAGATTCTCCATATTTCTTGGCCAGATCAGCACCGATGGCCGCGTGTGGCCCTTCAACCTCATGGTCTACTGCCTTGCCGATATCGTGAAGCAATCCGACTCTTCTGGCCTGCTTCACGTTGAGATTCAATTCAGAGGCCATGATCCCACAGAGGAAGGCAACTTCGAGTGAGTGCTGGTAGATGTTTTGAGCAAAACTGGTCCGATACTTCAGCTTGCCGATCATCTTGATCACCTCGGGATGTAACCCATGAACCCCGACGTCTAAGGCGGCCTGTTCCCCTGCCTCCTTTATGCCTGCCTCAATTTCCTGTTCCACCTTACCAACGATCTCCTCTATCCGGGCAGGGTGGATCCTCCCGTCGCTGATCAGCCGCTCAAGTGCTGTCTTGGCGACCTCTCGTCTGACAGGGTTAAATCCTGAGATGATCACCGCCTCCGGAGTGTCATCGATGATTAAATCCACCCCCGTGGCCGCCTCCAAGGCTCGAATATTCCGCCCTTCTCGTCCGATTATCCTTCCCTTCATCTCTTCGTTGGGGAGATTGACCAACGAGACCGTCTTCTCCATGACGTACTCTCCAGCGTACCGCTGTACGGCCAGGCTGATGATCTCTTTTGCCTTTTTGGCGGCCTGTTCTTTCAGCTCATCCTCGATACTCTTTATCTTTTTAGCAGCATCATGCCGCGCTTCGTTTTCCATCCTCTCCATCAACAACTTCTTGGCTTCTTCAGAGGTAATATTGGCGATCTTCTCCAACCTGGCCTTTTCCTGGGATAGCAGCGCCTCATACTTCTTATCCTGCTCCTTCACCCAGTTTTCCTTCTCTGCCAGGGCACCCTCTTTCTTATTGATCTCGATCTCCTTAGAATCCAAGACATCCACTTTTTTATCGATATTTTCCTCTCTTTGCAGGAGTCTCTTTTCCAGTTTTTGTAGTTCTTCCCTCTTACCGGCCATCTCCTTGTCAAAGTCGGCCTTGGTCTGATAGAGGGTGTCCTTGGCCTGAAGCTGGGCCTCCTTTTCCAGCATCTCGGCCCCCTTTTTGGCCTCAGCTATGATCTTCTCGGCGTTTTTCTCTGCCGACTCTAATCGAGATTCACCCACTATCTTACGTATAAAAAATCCCGCCAACAAACCTGAACCACAGGCGACGATAAGGATTATAATAAACAGTAAGACAGAAATTTGCATGGAGCACCTCCTTGCTGGTATTCAACAGTACTGTGGGGTTTATCGGTAGAGAGAAAGGGGTGGGGTTAAAAAAGCGTACTACATCAACTCAGGAAAGGATCTCCTGTAACTGATTGTGGTGCATGCAATCCAACGGCATAAGATTGCTTTGACCTGCCAACACGTTTCCTTCACCTAAGCAAGAACCTTTTATGTAATCAAAGGCCTGTTGACCTTTTTTAGGAGGCCATGTCAAAACAATAGCTCCCAACCACTCACCTTTCTTCTTCATTCACCCCATTTTTAAGGCTATAAATTCCTCTAATCGATCGGTCTTTTCCTCTATCTGCTGCAGGAGTTCTTCTGTGTTCCCCCTCTCCCGCAGATAATCTTGGGCAATATTCAAGGCTGTAAGAACGGCTATGTGAAGACTGTCAACCGACTTGGTCCCCTGTGCAACCTCGCTCATCTTACCATCAACATATTCGGCCACCCGCTTCACGTGCTCCTCTGGAAACTCACTTTTCAGCGTATATCGGTGTCCAAAGATCTCAACTTCAATGCTTCTCTTCTCCATCGCTGATCCCCTGCTGCTAAGCATGAGGGTCATTATTAATCTAAGGGGATCTCCTCCAGCCTCTCTATCAGCCGCTCTATCCTCGTGCGAAACTCCAACCGCCCATTCTTCAGGTCGGAAACTTCTTCCTGCAACCTCTCAACTGCGCCTTCCTTGTCTTTCATCTGGGAGACGAGTTTCTCTCTTTCCTCCTTTAATGTGATATATCCCTTCAGTATCTTGTTCAGTCTATCCTCTAAAACAGCAAATTTTTCTATCTCATTCTCCTTGTCCATAGATCGAATCCATTGTATGCTCCTTTCGGTTCAAAGTCAAGCTATTCCGCTTTCAATGGCCACGGTCTACCGATTCATCAGGTAGCTCTCGATAAAGCGATCGATATCACCATCTAAGACCGTTTCCGTATCACCCCGTTCCACGCCGGTTCGGTGATCTTTGACCATACGATAGGGGTGGAGGATATAGGAGCGTATTTGGTTCCCCCAGGCAATCTTCTTTTTGCCCTTGTGGATCCTTTCCAGCTTTTGCGCCCGCTTGCTCATCTCCAGCTCATAGAGGCGGGCTTTGAGGATCTTCATGGCAGTGGCCTTGTTTTTGTGCTGAGAGCGTTCATTCTGACACTGGACGACGATCCCTGTGGGGAGATGGGTGATCCGTACGGCGGAATCGGTCTTGTTCACATGCTGCCCGCCGGCGCCACTGGATCTGTAGGTATCTATCCTGAGGTCGGCCTCGTCGATATCTATGACCACATCATCCGGGGTCTCCGGGTATACAAATACCGAGGCAAAGGAGGTATGCCGCCTTTTGCCCGTGTCGAACGGGGAGATCCGCACCAGGCGATGAATCCCTGCCTCGGCCTTCAGATTACCGTAGGCGTACTCCCCTTTGACTATAATGGTTACGTTCTTGAGCCCCGCCTCTTCGCCCGCGAGGATATCGACTATTTCGGAGGAAAAACCTCTGCGCTCCGCCCATCGAAGATACATGCGCAACAACATCTCGGCCCAATCTTGGGCCTCGGTACCGCCGGCACCGGCGTTGATACTGACAATGACGTTGCGCGGATCGTCACGGTCGGCGAACATCCGCGCCAGCTCCAGGGCCTTGAGCTTTCCTTCGGCTTCGGCCAACCGTTCACGGGCCTCGGCGGACTCTCCCCCATCCTCCACCTCGGCGATCTCCAAGAGGATCTCGATCTCCTCCAATTCCTTGGTCAGACCGTGCCACGCATCGATGTCGCGGAGCAGGCCCCCCTTTTCCCTCAAGATCTCCTGGGCCTTTTGGGCGTCCCCCCAAAACCCGGGAGCCCCTTCCCTCTTCTCGATTTCCTGTACCCGTTTTCCCTTCTCCTCCAGGTCAAAGATAACCTCGTAGGCTCTCCAGACGCCCCTTTTGGTCAAGGTATTTCGTTTTCAGTAACTCCATAATCTTCCTCCAGCAGGTAGTACTATTTCACCGAAAGGGTGATTGCGTAATGTTTGTGATACCCCTCTGATCATCATTCTTGCCAACCGTGATGCCAAAGGTATTTTTTACTATACCGCGCTTGGAGCTTTTTTACAACTGCTCCCTGAACCGCAGGAGAGAGGGCACAACAAGAGAGAGGGCCACCTGCGCATCCTGGAACCCTTTGAGAGACAGATCAAACCGATCTGAACTATTCGCCTGAAGACGAGGGTTCAATCACATGCACCGCGTGGACCAATAATAAGGCGTTGACGCATCACAGCAGTTCCGGTAAAGTAATACGAAATTGGGGGATCGTTCAACGGTAGGACAGCGGACTCTGACTCCGTCAATCCAGGTTCGAATCCTGGTCCCCCAGCCACAGATCTCAAGGGGTTATAGTTAACCCCTTTTTAAATCAGAAACTCACCTACCCATCCTCGACCCTCTAAGACGAAATATGTCAAAAAAAGGCGAGATAGATCAACACTTGCCTGAAAAAATATGCTAAAAATATTCATATGAAACAGAAGGCCATGAATAATATACCTGAGAAGGGCATCGAATTATCTATACGTTAGACATAAGAGCAAAGGGGGTGATATCACTATTTTGAACCACAAAAGGATCATACTATATCAATGCTCAGGATAGCAGTATCTCTCACAACAAAGGAGGAAACACAATGAAGCAAGCCAGAGTTGCCGTTGCAGTAGGGATCTTTTGTGCCTTAGTAATTGTTTTGCTTTTCTCATGGGAAGCGCTCGCGGCACCGCCGAGAAAGGACATCTGCCCTGCGCCTGCAAGCCACAGTGCTAGGCAGGCGGCGGTCGAAGCCGCATGTGGGTATTTCGGTATGGAGCCGAGTAGCTGGGGGTTACATAGCGCGTTTGGGCCCGATGGCGCAGTGATCACCTGCATCCATTTTTCGTGCAAAGAGGCTGCAGCAGCCCCGGTCGGCCCGGCGGTCGAGAAGGAAGACTGTGTCCCATTTAACCCCCGCACGACCACCGTTGCTCGCATCCGGGGGAGTTGGAAGATTGTAGATGGCAGCCACTCGATGTTTGACTTTGGCAATAAAAAGAGTGAAGCAGAACGCGCCTTAAAAATTATAAAACACTATGGCATGGATCAATCATGCTTTGTCGGTCGTCCAGATCCTTCATTTAAGTACATGCTGGTATCCGGACGTGCACCGAGAGGCAGCTTTTCAGAAGAAGATTGCATTCCATTCAATCCTAACGCAGCTGAGGTGAAACATATCAATGGCCGCTGGAAGATCGTGGATGGCAGCCATTCGATGTTTGATTTTGGCACCAATGAGTCCGAAGCCAGAGAATCATTGGCCATTATCAAGAAACATGGTTTCAGACGCTCATGCTTTGTCGGCCGACCCCAGGCGAGCTTTCAATACCTGCGTAGGTAAGGGCTCCGGCAACATAATACCATTGGGGGATCGTTCAACAGTAGGACAGCGGACTGAATCCAGAATCGAATCCTGGTCCCCCAGCCACAGATAAAAAAAGGGGTTAGAAATAACCCCTTTTTTTATTGCATGGCCTGCGCTGATAACCCTCAAGTTTGATTCCTGGTTAAGACCTCCTTATTGACAAATCCCAGCTTTTAGCCTACGTTTTTCGTATATTTTGCAAGGTCCCGGCTGTCCAATGTGGGGGTTTTTTGTTATCAGCCAAAGAAAACACATTCATTATAAGGAGGTTTTGTTATGAAAAGACAATTAAAATCGATGTGGTCATTGTCACTCTTGGTATTGATAGCTGTTTTTGTAATGACATCTCCTCTGTATGCTGATCAATCACAAGGATTTGACTGTCAAAAAGTTAAACTCCTAACCAGCGCTGAAAAGCTGAGCAAAGCAGATGTTAAAAAGCTGTTCGGCGAGCCTACAACAACCGCGCCAATACAAAAGACTGAAGAAGGATGTATTGAACTCTGGATCTATACAGAAGTTATCATGGATGGAATTACCCTAGTAAAAACCGAGTTTTTGTATGTTGGTTTTGACGAAGAGGGATTTGTCTGCAGCGCAGAAGTAAAGGAAACGAATAATAAATAAGTTTGGGACACTGGATGATTGAGGTGCTTGTTAGAAAAGGATTGTAAGCGATAAGGAGGTGTTGAAAGATATTAAGAAGATGAAAGGCTAATGATCGAAGTTTAATGTTTTTGTTAGTCATTACTGTCCTTCTAAAAAAGCCGAAATATGTCAAAAGAAAAGCAAAATAGGCCAAAACTTTAAAATCAAAATATGATAAAATACCTTTATAGACAGGACGAAGGAACGGGATGTTCGCGTAGAGGGTGCCTGATCCCAGCAAGGATATCACAATCTCTATGCACGTCCAGCACGGACGTCCCCCTATTTCTTACTATGGAACAAGGCCGCGTGATTAGTTGAGGAGCATAGAATCTATGAAATATATCGTTTCTATTTTAAGCATAGTATTAGCTGGAATCATGTTCATTACCCTCCTACCTGCCAGTGCACAGATTACAACAACCTCTCCATGGAAGGGTAAACTGAAAAATGGACAACCACTATATGAGAACGATCTTTTGAAGATACTCAATGAACATAAAGAATGGCTTTCCAGCGAAGGGAAACACGGAAAGAGAGCCAATCTGAGCGAGGCCTACCTGAGCGGGGCCAACCTGAGCGAGGCCCACCTGAGCAGGGCCGAACTGATCAGGACTAACCTGAGCATGGCCAACCTGAGCGGGGCCTGGCTGGACAAGGCCAACCTGAGCCTGGCCAACCTGAGCCTGGCCAACCTGGGCGAGGCCAACCTGAGCGAGGCCAACCTGAGCAGGAGCAACAGCTGAGGAGGACCAACTTCAAAAAGGCAGACGCCCGTTTTGCGGATTTCAGCAGGTCCAGGTTTGCACCTGAGAATATCGAGGAACTTGTGTTCTTAGGTACAAAAGGTTTTTCGACCATAGAATTTGACAACTTCAAGGCAGTAGCCGAGCTCCGCAAAGTAGCAAAAAATTCTGGGCTTCGAAGCGAAGAAAGGGCACTGACATCAGCTCTTTATAAATATCGCTTGGAGGCAGCACCGCCCTTTGAACGAATCCTTGTTTTTATCCTGCTTTACTTGCCCACAGATTACGGGGCAAATCCCTGGAGAAGTCTGTTATTGTTTGCTATAGGTATTGGAGCGTTTTCTCTGTACTATATAGGTGTAATTATTAGACAGGGAAAAGACAAAGATGGGAGAGAGGGAATACATAAAATATGGTTGCCAGAACGTGTGCGAGAGGATCTAGGGGAAAATGAGCCTACCCGCTTAACCATTCGTGGTTGGGTTGTTTTGTGGGTTGGCTTTTACTTCAGTGTGCTCTCGGCTTTCAACATCGGGTGGCGGGAGCTTAATGTCGGCAACTGGATAGCTCGTATCCAGCGGCGAGAGTACATCTACCGAGCAACTGGCTGGACAAGGACCGTTTCTGGCATTCAATCCCTCTTAAGTGTGTACTTATTGGCTCTTTGGGCTCTAACCTATTTCGGAAGACCATTTGAATAATAGAAAAGGAGCAAGGAGCTTTTTCTGAAAAAACAAAGCCGTTGGACAGGTTGGTTAATAATTAAGTGCACATAAAAAGGCCCTTTTGCGGGTCTTAGTTTAATCAACAATAACTTTGCGGAAACCTGATTCTGATGAACTGAAATAGAACTAAAAACAGAAACTCTTTTTAAGAAAAAAATATTTTTATTTATCAACTTATTGCTAATCCTAAAATATTTAAAACCACTCCAAAGCCTATCAAAAACAAACCTAGTATGTATAGAAATTTATTTTGTATGTAGTGAACGGGTACTCTTCGACCTTGCTCATCCTTATATGCTCGTGATTTATTTTGTAAAATTGGTCCTGCAATTAGACATAACGTACCAAGTATTATAAAGATTTTTTCAGATGGTAGTTTGAAATCAATTAAACTGAAGAGAGCAATTAATGTTCCAGCGGTAAAAAAAGCGGAAGAACTCCATCCAAAAAGATCTGCCCATTTGAGCGTTTTTGAGTGTTCATTTTTAGTATTTTTTAGCAATATTTCCCAATCAAGCTTATCTTGAAAATATTGCTCGCCATTTTCAGATAATTTATTAAATGACCTTCTTGAACCATAAAGCATTGTTGACAACAACCCCCCCGCTGAAGATATTCCTAAAAAAAAGCATATTAACCCAAATTTAAGGCCCAACGTTATAGAAATATTCTTTGATGCAAATGCACCCATGTAACCTAAAAGAGCTGCAGCGCCACCTGCATTTACTAAAATTAAATACTTAACTATGTGTAATCCCCAATTATCACCTGCCTGTATTAGTTGGTTTGAAAACCGTTTTAATGTTTCTATAGTTTCCGTTTTAAAAGGTTCATTAAATTCTGAGAGTTTCATATTTACCTCCTTTCCTAAAGCTCAAGTCTATCCTCTTTCACTCAATCTTATAGCAGTGCGTGGCTGTACCGCCAAACAACATTTTACTATGTATCATCCTTCTCCGCAATCTTGGCCCAGGTGTCTCGCAGGGTGACGATGCGGTTGAAGACAAGCTTGTCTTTGAAAGAGTCAACCGAATCCACGCAGAAATAACCGATCCTCTCGAACTGATATCTGCTGCCCGGTGCTGCCTTTGCCAGGCTCGGCTCAACCCGGCATGAGGTCAGGGTCTCCAATGAGTCCGGGTTCACAAATGCGGTAAAATCAGTGTCGGCCTTTTCAGCCTCAGCCCCTGGATTCGCCGCTGCGAAGAGGCGGTCGTAGATGCGCACCTCGGCCTCTAAAGCGTGGGGGGCGGAGACCCAGTGGATCGTGGCCTTTACCTTTCTGCCGTCAGGGGCGTACCCACCTCTGGTCTCAGGGTCATAGGTGCAGTGTATCTCGCGGATCTCCCCGGTCCGTTCATCCTTGACGACCCGCTCGCACTGAATGAAATAGGCATTTCGCAGCCGCACCTCGCGACCAGGTGCCAGACGGAAGAACTTTTTGGGGGCGTCCTCCAGAAAATCCTCACTCTCAATATAGAGCTCGCGCGAAAACGGCACTGTGCGCGACCCCATCGTGGGGTCTTGCGGGTGATTCGGCGCTGCGAACTCCTCGGTCCTATCCTCAGGGTAGTTGTCGATTACCACGCGCAGGGGGCGCAGTACGGCCATGGCGCGGGGGGCACCTTGATTCAGGTCCTCCCTGACGCAGTGTTCGAGCAACTCCATATCGACAACGCTGTCGCGCTTAGCCACGCCGATGCGCTCGCAGAATGCCCGGATGGCATCCGGCGTGTAGCCGCGCCTGCGCATCCCCGCCAGCGTAGGCATCCGGGGATCTGCCCATCCGGTGACGTGCCCTTTATCGACCAGCTCCGCCAGCATCCGCTTGCTCATGACCGTGTAACTGAGGTTGAGGCGGGCGAACTCGATCTGTTGCGGATGGCACGGGGTCTTCAACGCGTCGAGGATCCAGTCGTAGAGGGGCCGGTTGTTCTCGAACTCCAGCGTGCAGAGGGAATGGGTGATCCCTTCAATAGAATCCGAAAGGCAGTGGGCAAAGTCGTACATCGGATAGATGCACCAGGTATCTCCGGTGCGGTAGTGCGGGACCCGTTTGATACGGTAGATGATTGGATCGCGCATGGTGAGATTGGGGGATGCCATGTCGATCCGGGCGCGAAGGACATGGGCCCCATCCGCAAACTCACCCGTACGCATGCGCTCGAACAGATTTAAGCTTTCCTCTATCGGACGATTACGATACGGGCTTTCTTTGCCCGGCTCAGTCAAGGTGCCCCGGTATTCCCTGATCTCCTCGGTGCTCAAGGTGCATACATAGGCCTTGCCTGCCTTGATGAGCTGTATGGCATATCCATAGAGCTGTTCAAAGTAGTCGGATGCAAAGAATTCCCGGTCTGCCCACGCAAACCCGAGCCAGCGCACATCCGCCTTGATCGCATCCACGTATTCTAGGTCTTCGCCGCTGGGATCGGTATCATCGAATCGCACATTACACGTCCCCTCGTAGTCGGCGGCAATGCCGAAGTTGAGGCAGATGGACTTGGCGTGTCCGATATGGAGATAGCCGTTCGGCTCCGGCGGAAAGCGGGTTGCGACCCGTCCGTCATGCTTGTTCGCCTTCAGGTCTTCCGTGATGATGGCGCGGATGAAGTCCGTTGAAGGCTTATTGTACGCTTTTTCGTTCCCACTACTCATGGATGGTTTGCCTGCGCTATTTTCTATTAAGTCGCCCCTAAGAAAATAGTTTCCTGACTACAACCCCCTCTCCCGCCAGCGGGAGAGGGTAGGGGTGAGGGTGGTTATAATTATGGCTTCCCCCTCACTGCCGCTTTTCCCGCTTCGGGATCCCGTAATCCTTATCTCTATATTGAAGAGCGGGAGCGGCATCTCCCGCTTGCGGGACCCCGCATTCTGCCCAAAGGAGCACCTCCGGCTTGTTCTGTGCTGTGGAGCGGGGCCGTATTCTCTGATTTATGCAAAGCGGAGCGGGATTACATCCTCTCCCCCAGGGGAGAGGAGATGTTGTTAGTTGTTTTCTGCGTAAACATACCACGAGAACAGGGCGATGTCCATCAGGAGGGGAAAACAGTGCACCGCATATCGGGTGAGGTTTCTTCACTTGACTTGGGGGGAGGGTTTGGTAAAATACGCACTATAGTGTTCGAAAATTGCAAGGTCCCATCGTCTAGTGGCCTAGGACGTCGGCCTCTCACGCCGAAAACAGGGGTTCGACTCCCCTTGGGACCACCAAGAACAAAAAAAGGGTGTGAGTGAAGACCGTGCGGGTAACGATACTACTGTTTTCTCTGATAGTTTTCGCGACAGGATTATCTTCTTGGGCCCTTGCCCAGGAAACCGACGTTTCGTGGCTGAAAGAAAGGATCATCAATCTCCAAAACGCATATCCCCTCGGCATCCGCGCCCTTGTCCCCTGTTCCAAGGTGACGGATTATGGGTCCTATGAACCCTTGCCCGACAACAAGGTAAAAGCCGGAGATGTGGTCTTCTTCTATATCGAACCCCAAAATCCCTCTACCAGAAAGGCGGAAGGACAGTACGAGATCTGGCTCACTCAGGATATGGTCGTCCTCACCGAACAGCAAGAGGAGATATTCAAGAAAGAGAACGCCTTCGAGATCCATTACCAAACCAGTTCTCCCCGCCTCGACATCTATGGAGTTAATCAACTGACTTTGGCCGAAGTCCCCCCGGGGAAGTATCTCTTCAAGGCGATCTTACACGATAAGATAAAGGGTGAGGCGGCCTCAGCTACATGGGCCTTTGAGGTGATAGAGTGACATTTTTTGTCCAAAACGTGGGCGCGGCAGGGCACACTGAAACCGCGATATCTTCCACAGGTTCCCCCCTCTTTTTCTAACTATTTGTTTTGAAAGGAGATATATGTCTTTCTCTTTTTTTGTCTCTTTTCTTGAAAATTGGCACCCAAAATGCTTTAAAAAAATGGTACAACTCGGCTGAGAGGAGATGGCCTTGAGCGACGAGCAAGAAGCACGGTATAAGGTCACCTTTTTAGGGCCTGTCCAAAACGACCTCGCCAACGTGAATAAGTTGGCGGAAGGCTTGAAAGATCGCTTTAAGCTCTCCGACGAGGCCATCACCAAGATGATGAAGATGGCCCCGGTCGCGATCAAGGCAGGGGCAACGTTATCAGAGGCCGAAAAGTACAAAGACATCCTGGAGGCCATCGGGGCTAGGGTACAGGTAGAGCCTATCGAGGAACTGCAAGAGGAACCGCAGCCAACGGAGGAAAGCCCCCCTCCCCTGAATCACCCCCCCCCGAGGGAGAAGAACCACAAGCAACAGGGGATCACACTTCTCTTCTCGATCGAGAACCCCAGGTCATCCCTGTTAAGGCAAAAACTCCCCCTCCTCCACCGAAGACGGCCGGGGCATCTGCCACTCAGGCAGGGGCAGGGGAACAGATGGTCAAGTGTCCTCAGTGTGGGTATGTGCAGGAACAGACGGATGAATGCTTCAAGTGCGGCATAATCATTTCTAAATTTCTTAAATATCAGGAAGAAGTCAGGCCTCCAGGAGTTGAGGGGGTTGCTCCAGGTTCCACAGAGGGGCCCCAAGTCCAAAGAATCATCGGCATCCCCATGGAGGAACCGTCAGGTTACACCCCCTGGGAAGATATGGCCAGCCTCGGTTTTTTTGCCGCCTTTTTCAGGACCTTAACAGGGGTCCTCTTCTCTGCCTTCCGTTTTTTCCGAGAGATGCCCGTGAACAAGAATATACACTATTCCCTCCTCTACGGGATCATCATGGGTTTTTTTATAGCGCTCTCTGCCTTATTGTGGCAGTTTGCCTTCTCCGGTCTGATGGGAGAAACAGAGGGTATGCAGGGGATGCATGCCCTTTTCGCCCCGTTTTTCTTCATTATCTATGCCCTCGTCCTGCCCCTCTTGATCGCCTACGGCCTCTTTGTGATTACCGGGATTCTTCACACAGCACTCATGCTGGTAGGGGGAAATCGAAGGGGTCTAGATGCCACCTTCCGGGTGGTGGCCTATACCCAGAGCACGCAGGTCTTTTATTTAATTCCTGTTTTGGGAGTTGCTATCTATTTAGTCTATACTCCCATCTTGCTCGCCATCGGCTTCAAGGAGAGCCATCAGATCAGTACGGGCAAGGCGGTCTTTGCGGTACTGCTGCCCGTCCTCATTGCAGTGGCTTTGGGCATGATTGTCGCCTTCATGTTTATACCCCTCATCCTTTCACTTATACCGCAGATGATGCAGTCGCAACAGCCCCCCGGCTTTTAAGGCCCTTTCAGTGCTATGGTGGGATTATGGCTAGTTTACAAGGGGTGATGTGCCGGTGGGGTTCGAGAAGTGAGGGGCTCAGAGCTCTTTGCCCCTGAGCATCCTCGATCTCTGATGTTCGTTTCAACAGCTTGTGAGAAAAAATCCTCGTATTAATCTTCCAGTAGATCAGGAAGGATATCGACAAGAAACTTCCTGTCGATCTCCCACACCCCCTTCATCAACCCCCTGATCTTACCCCACGGGACTCTGGGGTCCCGTGTCTCCTGGGTCAAACGCTGCAGGAGGGCCTTCTTTCCCTTTACTCTCAACAGCTCCTCCATGGTCTTCTGAACCTTGCGCATCTGTACATTGGGGTCTTTTATCTGCTCCTCCAACTGCTGGAGGAGGTCCTCCACCCTTCCCTCTTCGCTGCGGGCGCTAACCCCTTCCAAGGCCTCCTCGAGAGTGGTCTGCACCCTCTCTAGATCCTTTTTGTCCTGCTCCAACTCGTGGAGCAGCTCCTCGATATCCTTTTCGCGCCTCCGCTCACCCACCTCCTTGGTCACCTTGGTTGGCACCTGCGGCGGAGGGGGTTCGGGTGGCACCTGCGGGGTGGGCTCTGGAGCTATCACCGGGGGTGCTTCTGGAGCTGTCTGTTTATCCGCAGGTATAGCTTCCTTTCTACTGACGGTACTAATGAACTCCTCTTCACCTATTCCCGCTCCGTCCTCACCGAGGAGATGAGATACCTCCAGGGCCTCATCGAGGAGGGCCCGCGCCCGCTCCATGTCCATCTTGAAAACGGCCTTGCCCTTCCCCCTGATATCATGCTCCTCTTCCCACATCCGATCCCCTCGGCGTCGAGAACCCACCTCGTCAAACTTCATGAGGATGGGAGAGCCTTCACCATAAATTGCCTTGAGCGTAGTCCTCGCCTCTTGCTTCCATTCCTGAAACTTGGGATGTTGGTGATCGATCCCCTCATGCTTCAGGGTCTCGATCTCATCCTTGAGCCTTTCGAGTTTCTGCCTGTCTTTTGCTCTCGTCATGCTCAGTGTTTAAAGGCCCTTTGGCCGGTGAAGACCATGGTAACCTGCGGAGCGGCCTCATTACAGGCCTCAATGGACTCGAAGTCCCGCTCCGATCCCCCGGGATGAACGATCCCCGTTACCCCCTCCTTGATCCCGACATCCACCCCATCGCGGAAGGGAAAAAAGGCATCGGAGATCATGATGGCCCCCTTGATCCCTCCCCGTTCCTCCTGCACCTGCTGGTCGATCTCTTCCTTTTGTGAGTGCTTTCTTTTGCCCGCCTCGATCTCTTGTTCCAACTGCTTGTAAGGAATCCCGTGTTTCCGGAAACAGAGGGCGTCGGCATACTTGGTATAGGCCTTGAAGACAGCGATCTCCGCCACACCCACCCGATCCTGCTCACCGGTCCCGATGCCCACGGTGACTCCTTCTTTTATATAGAGCACTGAATTGGAGGTCACCCCCTGCTCCACACACCAGCCAAAGAGCATATCCTCGTATTCAGTATCGGTGGGGGGCCTGACGATCCGGTACTCCTTGTCTTGATGAAAGGCGACAGCAGGCTTGAAGCCCTCTGGGGATGCAATGGCATTGATGGGTGACTGCTGGACGATGATCCCCCCATCGCTGAGGGATTTGAAATCGACAAATCTGAGGGTTCGATACCGCTCCAAGCCCTCCATCCGCCCTATCTTGATAATCCTGAGGTTCTTTCTCTTTTTTAAGATCTCCAGGGTCCCTTCTTCGTAGTCGGGGGCTACCACCACCTCCAGGTAGTTTTGGCTCATTAACTCGGCAGAAGCCTTGTCAATCGGGCGATTGAAGGCCGCACATCCCCCAAAGGCGGCGATCCGGTCGGCCATATTGGCTCTGTCGTAGGCCTCGGCCAGGGTCTCACCGTACGCCACGCCACAGGGGTTGTTGTGCTTCAGAATGGAGACCGCTGGTTTCTTGGTGAGGAATTTTATGATATTCAGGGCATTGTCGGCATCGGTCAGATTGGTCTTGCCCGGGTGCTTGCCCGACTGCAGCATATCATTCTCGCTGATGGCACTGACCAGACCGTTGCCCGGTTCGATGAACTGACACGCGCCCAGGACCAGATTCCCATTGACCAGTTCATAGAGGGCCGCCTCCTGACCGGGGTTCTCGCCATACCTAAGCCCCTTCTCAATAAGCTCTCCACTCCCTTCATCGGGGATCTTCCAGGTGCGTTTGCGATAGGTGAGGGTCTGATCTCCAAAGGTGATGACCATGTCCTCGGGGAAGTGATCGTCCATAATGGTTCGGTAGGCCTTCTTATAATCTTTCATATCCTGTCGTGTGCCTCCTTTTTCATAGCCGTTTTTTTCACTCCCCTCCCGCTGGTTACTGCCATAAAGATATCATATCCGGCAACAAAACACATACGCTCCCACCCTCGTTCCTCCCTCGGGGTGGTCCTGCTTGACGTGATCCCTGGGGGCAGCCATAAAGGCCGCCACTGATTTGCGCATTGTTACTGTAAAAGATAGCACGGTATAAAAAGAAGCTCAAGGATATTCTGGCGCACTTTCCGCCCCTCAGGGTAGTTTGGAGACGTATATACTACGTTCTCTTTCCACAGATGATGGGATTCATGCAGAGCGGTGAGCCCCGAGAGGCGCCCAAAAATCGGGTGACCTCCTCCAGCTCCATAGTAAAGTGGGGGTTGATAGAGGATGAGGCAGGAGGGGATGAAGGAAAAAAGAGAGGAGGCGCCTCACCCCCTCTCGTAGTCTAAAGTCCGCCCATTCGTTTGTGATCACCTCATCGACACGATCACCGTCACGGTGTCTCGGGGCGACGGGTGCAATTAAGCAGCCTTACTTTCCCTTACCCTTACCGCTGACGATCTTCTTGAGAAAGGGCTCAAAGAGGTCGACGGGTATCGGGAAAAGAGTCGTCGAGTTATTCTCTGCAGCCACCTCCCGCAGGGTCTGCAGGTACCTTAACTGCAGGGCGACGGGATAAGGCTGGATAATAACTGCGGCTTCTTTGAGCCGCTGAGCAGCCTGAAATTCACCTTCCGCGTTGATGACCTTGGCCCTCCGCTCCCGCTCCGCCTCGGCCTGTTTCGCCATGGCCCGCTGCATCTCCTGGGGGAGGTCGATGTGTTTGATCTCGACCATGGATACCTTTATCCCCCAGGCGTCGGTCGCCTTATCGAGGATGCCCTGGAGTTGCTGGTTGATCTTCTCCCGCGCCGCGAGGATCTCGTCCAGCTCCGCCTGCCCTACGATGCTGCGCAAGGTAGTCTGGGCCAACTGACCGGTGGCATAGAGAAAATCCTCCACCTGGACCACCGCGTCCTGCGGAGTCATCACCCTGAAGTAGATCACCGCGTTTACCTTAATGGAGACGTTGTCCTTGGTGATGACATCCTGAGGGGGGACATCCAGGACCACCGTCCTCAGGCTCATCCTCACCATCTTTTCAATCCCCGGAATGATGAGAATCAACCCTGGCCCCCTCTCCCCCACGAGCCTGCCCAGCCTGAAGATGACACCCCGTTCATACTCCTTCAAGACCTTGATGGCGGCGGACAAGATGAAAAAAAGAACAATACCGATAAATATCAAAGCCGTCATAATTCCCCTCCTTCGATTATGTTATATCTTTTTTACTGTTACCTGCATTCCATCTATTGCCTCTACCTGTATCTTTTCACCAGCCTTGATTTGTTCCTCCGCCACCGCATTCCAGAGTTCACCGCGGATCTCCACGACGCCTTCCGGCTTCAGATCGGTCGTGGCAACACCCCTTCCACCAACCAAGCCTTCCCTTCCGGTGGTGGGGCGGCGGCGGAGGGCCCTCACGACCATAATGAGGGCAAAGAGGAAGAACGCGGCGCTGACCGACACCACGGGCAGAATGACTTTGATAAAGGAGATCTTCAGGAATTCCGCCGGGCTATCGATGAGCATAATGGAACCCAAGAGGAGGGAGATCACCCCCGCGACGGAGAGCATCCCATAGCTGGTAATCTTGACCTCCGCGATAAACAGGATGACTCCCAAGAGGATCAGGGCGGCCCCTGCATAGTTGATAGGGAGCATCTGAAAGGCGAAGAAGGCCAGGATGAGGCAGATCCCCCCGATGACCCCGGGGAGGATCACCCCAGGATTGGCGAGCTCGTAGAGGAGGCCGTAGAAGCCCAACATAAGGAGGATGTAGGCGATGCTGGGAT
>Ga0307437_1000705_pt1 | contig 24939 bp, 28 predicted proteins | sample SalMarWE160390MG_FD_202146 | JGI IMG/M metagenome (GOLD analysis project Ga0307437, IMG submission 202146) | Salt marsh sediment microbial communities from the Plum Island Ecosystem LTER, Massachusetts, United States - WE1603-90 | ecosystem: Environmental > Aquatic > Marine > Intertidal zone >...
TATTACTGGCAGCCCACGCCGCAGCGGCAACACCGACCTCCTGCTGGCTCAAGTTATCAAGGGCGCCGAACACAAAAGCGCTGAGACCAAGACCCTGATTCTTAACGACCTCAAAATTACCCCCTGCCAGCACTGCGACGCCTGTTTCGAGGCGGGCATCTGCAGGGTAAAGGACGATATGCAGATGGTCTATGCCGAGATGGAAAAAGCCGACCGAATCGTGCTGGCTTCCCCGGTGCACTTCCTGGGGCTGACCGCCCAGATGAAGGCCATGATTGACCGCGGCCAGGCGCTCTGGGCGCGCAAGTACGTACTGGAAAAGCCCCCGCTGGGCGATAGGCGGCCCCGAAAAGGCTTATTCATCGCCGTCGGCGGCATGAAGCTGGCCCACCTCTTCGAGCCCTCGCTGGCGACGGTCAAGGCCTTCTTCAAGGTCATTGATGTCGAATACGCTGGCGACCTGCTCTTCCCCGGCATCGACGAAAAGGGCGCCATCAAGAAGCACCCCACCGCCCTCAAGGATGCTTACGCCGCCGGCCAGAAGCTGGTTACAGAATAGGCCGAATGTCTGGTAATCCGCTGATATACAGCCCTTGCCTTTAGCGCTATAATTACAGGGGGCCATTAACCGTGAATGATTCTCTCAGACTGCGTAGCATAGAATACCTCTTGGGCACATTGTTAGGGCTAGTCGTAGCCGATGGTCTCATAAGCCAATTCCTGATAAAAAGCGGAATAGGCATAGAAGGGAACCCGTTCCTAAAGACCATAGTTGCTGAGGGCAATTTCTTGGTCGTCAAAATGTGCGGCGCTGTCGTTTGCGTATTGATACTCTGGAATATGGCCAGGAGAGTACTCAGGATTGCCTTCATCGTCAGCGTGAGCCTGGTGTCGGTATATACGGCCATCCTGTTCTGGAATTTAGCCGTGTTCTTTATTTACGGGATTTAGCCAGAGTTGGCCAGAAGCTGGCTAGAGGAGGGTAGAAATGGATACCGTTACCGCCGTCAAAAAGAGAAAGAGCACGCGGGCTTTTAAGCCCGACCCCGTGCCCCAGAAAATCTTAAAAGAGATAATGGAGCTGGCGCTGCGGGCGCCTTCCTGGGCCAACACGCAGCCCTGGGAGTTCGCCATAGCCGCCGGAACTAAGCTCGAAGAGGTAAAACAGAGCTTCATCGCCAAGATAGACGGAGAACCCAAGCTCGACATCGCCCGCTCCTTTGAATTCCCCGAGCCCTACGCCAGCCGCATCGGCCGCCTGATGGGCACCGAGCAGAAAATCAAGGGGATAAAGCGGGAGGACCGGGAGGGGAGGGGCTGGTGGCGGCTGCAGGGCTTGAAAAACTACGGCGCTCCCGCCGTCATCTATATCTGCATCGACCGCGCCTTTTACTTTCAGGAAGAAATCAACGCTTGGCTGCTCTTCGATTGCGGGCTGGTCACCGAGAACATCATGCTCCTGGCTACCGACTACGGGCTGGGCACGGTGGCTCAGGCTCAGGCGGTGCAATACCCCGATGTATTGAGAAAAGCACTGGACATCCCCGATTCAAAGCTCTTCGTTATCGGCATCGCTATCGGCTACCCCGACGACAAAGACCCCATAAACAGTTTCCGCTCGGAGAGGGAGCCGATGGAGAGCATGGTGAAGTGGTGCGGGTTTGAGTAGGGGGGCTGGTTAGGGAGTGGGTCGCATATTTATGTAGTCGTATCCGACTCCTTGAATCTTTGGAGTCTCTTCTCTTTATCTTCACGCATGATTTGCACTACTTCAGCCGTGTGCCTTTCAGCTTCGCGAACTAGGTATTCAAAGCTAGTGGTTGATCGGTCGTGGTAACGTGTTAAAGAGTTGTATATGGACTTTACTTCTTCTACGAGTCTCTGCGTCTCCCCATATAGTAACCGCGTGTCACCCGTAATGTTTGCGTCGTGGTGCGCTATACGCTGGTCTCGGAGGCTTTTTAGTCTTTGCAGCAAGTCTTCGTTGGTATCAATCTGCTCCTCGAGTTTTTGCAGGTTATCTTCACTGGCATGGGGGGTCAGGTTTTCTCGGTCTGCCTTTGCTGCAAGGAGCAGGTTCCTTAGGCTTATCGTCCTAGTATCGGGATCAAAGACCTTAGAAAACTGAATGAATGCCATCCACAGTAGAGCATTCCTCGCAGGTAGAAACAGCCCCCGGTAACGATTCAGGGCGTGAGCTGAAACTTCATCCTCAACCATTAGGCCGCGCCAAACTGAGAAGTATGCAATACCGTCGGTTATGATGGTGCGTAGCTCGTCTAATTGACGCTTGAACTCCTGCGGTTCCATATTGGTTGTCCCTTACAGCAGTACTTTAGGCCATTGCCTGCATTCTACTACTTGGATGTTGTAGAGACAAGGCTAAAGGTTCACCTGAACTAGCGGAAGAAGGCACTCAATCCAAAGCCAAATCGTAAACCCGCCAGGTCTTGTAGCGCTTGGCCCCCATGAACTCGGAGGGGCGCAAAATCAGGTGGTTGTCCTCCAGCAGCAGGGACGCCTCACATTTCGAGTAGCCCTTTTTGGTGGCGTAGTCCTTGACCTTTTCGTAGAGCATGGCGTCTATGCCCAGATTACGAAAGCCGGGACGGATGCCGAAGAACATCAGCCGGGTGTGGCGGCTGTTGCGGCTCTTGCGCAGCAGGCGGAAAAGGCGTATCAGGTCGTGGTCGCCGTACCAGCGCCAGCGCGGGCGGAAGGCGTAGTTGGGGTCGGGGAAAGCCCCCAGCACGGCGGCGGGCTCGCCCTTGACGAAGGCGAACTGCACCAGCCCCGGGTCGACGATTAAGCGCAGGGAGTCGGCCAGCATCATGGCCTCGTCGTCGGTTATGGGCAAAAACCCCCAGTTGTTCGCCCAGCTGTCGTTGTAGATTTTAACGATGAGGTGCACCTCTTCCTTCAGCTTTTTGAGCACCAGCGGCCTTATCTCGATGTCGCGGCGCAGCCTTATCTGCTCGGCCAGCCGGGTCAGGCGGGGGGGAGGGGGTGTCTGCACGTCCATGATATAGGCATGGTAGTCCTTGGCTTTCCCAAACCCGTAACGCTCTAAGAATTCCCCGTAGTAGGGAGGATTGTGGGTTAATTCGACCGTCGGCGGGTAGTCGAAGCCGTCGATAAGGACACCCTGGCGTTCGTGGGTAGCGTTGGAGTATTCACCGGGACCTCGGATGACCTCCATCCCGCGCGCTTTGACCCAATCACAGGCGCTATCCAGCAGTGCCTTGGCGACGGCGTAATCCTCTATTACATCCCAGAAGCCGAAAAAGCCGTTTTTGGTTTTGTGGTATTCGTTGAATCTATGGTTGATAGCCGCCGAGACGCGGCCTACCGCCTTGCCGTCACGCCAGGCTAGAAAGTGGCTGACTTCGGCGTGCTGGTGGTAAGGGTGCTTCTTGGTTAGCAGGCCGACCAGGCCCAGCAATCGGTTACCGAGCAGGTCACCTCTGAGGGGTGGGGTCCAGCACGGGTCGCCGCGGTGGATATGCCAGGGCAGGTCGGCAAAGAGCTTGATTCGGGGCGAACCCAGGGGTATCTCCTCGATCTTCAGGGGGACGCGGGATTTGGAATTCATAAAGCTACTTCGCCACCACCAGCTTGCCGACGGCTTGCTCCAGTCCCCCCAGTGTTAGCGAGTACATGGGAAAGAGCTTGCCTATCATCTGCACGGTGGGGTGAATCCAGAAGCGAGGGTCGTCGGGGTTGAGCCAGACGCAGTGGCTGAAGTGGTCCCTGATTCTTTTCAGCCATAGTATGCCCGGTATCTCGTTACGCTCGTAGTAATTTATGGCTCCGTAGCGCTCGGTCAGCTCCCAGGGCCCCATGCGGGCGTCGCCCACCAGCAATAGTTTATAATCTGGCTCCAGCGTGTGCAGCAGGTGCAGCGTGCTCACCGCGTCCACCCGCTCGACATCTTGGTAAAGGTAGTCATAGATACAGTTGTGAAAATAATAATACTGAAAATCCCTGAAATGGGTGCTGGAGTGAGCCGCCGAGAAGAGCTGGCTGCAGAGCTTGGCGAAGGGCTCCATGGAGCCGCCGACGTCCATCAATAAAAGCAGCTTAACCGTGTTCTTGCGGCTGCGCTGCCAGATAAAGTCGAGGTCACCGGCATTTTTGGCGGTGGCTTTAATCGTGCCTTCCAGGTCTAATTCATCCTCAAGGCCGGTGCGGCGCAATTGCCTCAGCTTTTTGAGCGCCATGCCGATCTGGCGCACGTCTAGCGTCAGGTCGCTACGGTAGTTCTTAAATCTTCTCTCCCCGGCAATCTGCACGGCGTGCCGGCCCCCCGATTGCCCCCCGATTCTAATGCCGGCGGGGTGATAGCCGGAGTGCCCGAAGGGAGAGGTGCCGCCGCGCCCTATCCAGTGGCCGCCGCCGTCGTGCTGCTCGGTCTGCTCTTTGAGACGTTTTTCCAGCTCTTTAATAAGCTCGTCGAAGTCCATGCTCTCGAACTTGGCCCGCTCCTCCTCGTTGAGGAAAAGGCGATTTAAGGGGTCTTTGAGCCAGTCCAGCACCTGCTCGGCGATCTCCTCGGGGGCTTCCACCCCCTGGAAATACTGCTGGAAGGCAACGTCGTACTGGTCGTAGTAGGCTTCGCTCTTGACCAGGATAGCTCTAGCCAGGAAATAAAAATCGTCCAGGTCCTTAATGTGCCCCTTGGCCAGCGCCTCCATGAGCGTCATCCACTCCACCAGGGAGACGGGCACCTTGTTTTGCCTGAGGATATAGAAAAAGTCGGTAAACATTTAGCGCCGCCGAATGACGAAGTTGTTGACGAAGTAGTCGTAGTCGCTCTCTTTCTTAAGCAGGGTGCCGATAAAGGGCAGTTGTTTGGAGACATTCTCGTGGGGGATACCGCCGGCGATGAGCGCCCGAATCCAGTCGATGAGCTCGCTGGTCGAGGGCTTCTTGCGGAAATCGTCGACCTCCCTCAGCTTGTAGAAGGACTTCAGGGCTTCACTGAGCAGGCTGTCCTTGATGTCGGGGAAGTGAACTCTGACGATTTCCTCCATCAATTCCGGCGTGGGGAACTCGATATAGTGAAAGATACAGCGCCGCAGGAAGGCATCGGGCAGCTCCTTTTCGGCGTTGCTGGTGATGACGGTTATGGGGCGGTGGATGGCGCTTATGGTCTCGTTGGTCTCGGGTATGTAAAAGCTCATCTCGTCCAGCTCGTTGAGCAGGTCGTTGGGGAACTCGATATCGGCCTTGTCCACCTCGTCAATGAGCAAGACCACCTGCTCCGGGGCGATAAAAGACTGCCCCAGCTTGCCCAGCTTGATGTACTGCTTGATGTCGGAGATGTCCTTGTCGCCGAAGCGGCTGTCGTTGAGCCGCTGCACGGTATCGTAAACGTAAAGCCCCTCCTGGGCCTTGGTTGTCGACTTCACGTTCCAGGTGAGTAACTTCTTCTCCAGCCCCTCGGCGATGCTGTGGGCCAGCAGCGTTTTTCCCGTCCCCGCCTCCCCCCTGATTAACAGCGGCCTGCCCAGGGCAATAGAAACGTTGACGGCATTCTCAAGCGGTTCCGAGGTAACGTAGTCCTCCGAGCCGCTGAATTGGGCAAAATTATCCTTTTCCACTACTATTAAGCCTCCTGAAAGATTTGCCGCGGACATATTAATTCTGTCGCAGCTGAAATTGTTGCTTCTAGAGGGTTATAATCACACCCACACTAAATTATACCTGAGAGGGGCATCTATAATCAAACTGGGGGGTGGTAAAGGGCGAAAGGCTCTTGACTTAGCCGCTGCTAGGTGCTACTCTCTCGCCATAAAGCAAAGGTATGGATAAGAAGAATTTCACAGTCGAAGACCTCAGACGCTGGCGGCAAAAGGGGCTTCTATCCGATGACCAGCTAGAAGCTATCCTGGCTGAGGAAGGCCTGGAAGCTGAGCCCGAGGCGCCCGAGGCGAAAGAAAAGAAAGCCGGTCTGAACCTGGTCACCGTGGCCTATTACTTCGGAGGCTTACTGGCTTTCTTCTCCCTCACCTTGTTCGTGGGCATAAACTGGGAAGACCTCAACGATGTGTCACGTCTGGTCGTAGCCCTCGTGGCCCTGCTCGTGATTGGTGGTCTGGGAGCCTGGCTTCGTTTCCGGCAGGGCTATCCCACAGCCGGCGGGCTGCTCCTGTTTGTAGCCACGGCGATAGTGCCCCTCTTTATCTATACGGTAGAGCAACAGCTCGGCTTTGAGTTTGATGAAGTAGCCGCCCTCTACATGATATTGATAGGTCTGGCCGGGGCCCTGGCGGCGCTGATTTTCACCCGCTTCTCCCTGATATCCCTGCTTGTGGCCGGCTTTATCCACGCCACTGTTCTGGATATCGCCTTCATAGGCGGGGCGGATGGGGATTGGCCCCTTATATTAACCGCCGCCGTTTGTGGAGGGTTTATCCTGCTCGGTATCGCCTTGACGCGCTGGGGGAGAAAGCTCCATGCCTTTTGGTTCAAGCTATACGGGCTGTTGGGCCTTTACATAGCCTTCACCGCTCTCTTTGTGACGAGTGAGAGCATATTATTTGGGCTTCTGTTCCTCTTGGTGTATCTCATTATGGTGGGTTTTAGCCTGCGCTTCCGCGAGGTTATCTATCTGATATTTGGCGCCATCGGGGTTTATACCTATATTATCCGCCTTGCCTTTGACACCTTCCAGGGGACCATATACTTCCCGCTACTGCTTGGTGGCATTGGTATCAGCATTATAGTACTGGCTGTTCTCTCTCAGCGGTATGGCAGTCGCTTGTTCCGCCGCCGCTCGTAGAGCTTGGGAGGTTGGTCGCCGATAGCTTTTAGCCCCTGGCGGCGCCCATAAGCTCGGCTATATCTTTAACCCCCTCCTTGGCCATAAACGCCTCTATACCTTCCAGTACTTCGAGAGGGGCTTTGGGGTTGGTGAAGTTGGCCGTGCCCACCTGGATGGCGCTGGCACCGGCCATAATGAACTCTAGAGCGTCGCTGGCGGTGGCGATACCGCCGATGCTCACCACGGGCACCTTCACGGCACCAGCCACCTCGTAGACCATATAGAGGGCGATGGGCTTTATCGCCGGCCCCGATAGACCCCCGCTGACATTGCCCAGCAAAGGTCGGCGCTTGGCTATGTCGATGGCGATGCCCTTAAGGGTATTGATTAAAGATATGGCGTCGGCACCGGCTTCAGCCACCGCCACCCCCACCCCCACGATATCGCCCGTGTTGGGGGTCAGCTTGACCATTACCGGCAGGGATGTCGCCGCCCTGACCGCCGCCGTTACCTCAGCGGCTGACTCAGGATGGGTGCCGAACTCGGCGCCGCCGGCCTTGATGTTGGGGCAGCCGATGTTGACCTCGATGCCCCCGATTCCCGCTACCCCGTCCAGCCTTCGGGCCAGTGCGGCGTATTCCTCGACGGTTTCCCCCACGATATTAACGATGACCGGCACCCGCCACCCCGCCCAGACGGGCGCCTTTTCCTTGATTACAGCTTCGACGCCGATATTCTGCAAGCCGATGGCGTTGAGCACGCCGCAGGGCGTCTCCGCCAGCCTGGGCTGGGGGTTGCCCTCCCAGGGCTTGAGGGTAGTCCCCTTACAGACAATAGCCCCCAGCCTCTGGATATCGAAGAGGTGCTCGTACTCGGTGCCCCAGCCGAAGGTCCCCGAGGCGGTCATCACCGGGTTGGCTAGCAATAAGCCCCTTTTGTTTTTGGGCGCCAGCTGTACCGAGAGCTTCAAAGACAACTCCTTATCATAAGTCCAGCACGGTGCCCGCGTTATTAAAGAAGAACCTGTCGCCGAACTCCTGAGCCATTATGGCCGCTGCCGCCATTCCCGTGCAGTGGCAAGCCCCCAGCCTCCCCACCCCCAGCTCCTTGAGGGCGGCTATGGTCAGCCATATCCGTTCCTCGCTGGCATCCACCAGGTGGCAGCCGCCGATGACGGTATCTATTTTTTTCACTCCGCTAATCTTTTGGGCGTGGTAGATGGTATTGACAATGCCGCGGTGCGCGCAGCCCGAGACGACGACCAGCCCGGGTGGGGTCTTTATGATTAACGCCTGGTCGTCCCGAAACTTGTCGGGCTTAAAGCCCCCGCCCTCTTTCACCACCAGCGAAGGCTCAATCTCCTCGTAATCGGTCACCATGGGCACCTCGCCGCTGGTCATTATTGAGTCGCTTATGGCTACCGGTTCCGGGGTCAGCCGAAAGTTAGCCCCCAGGCTTTCCAGCTCGCTGCGGGAGAAGGGGATACCGATGTACCTAGACTCTCCACTCTGGCTGGTAGCGTATTTCGCCTGCCAGATATCGGGGTGGGCGATTACCTCTATCTCCTTGCCCATCTCGCTCAAGACGGAGCGCAGCCCCCCCGTGTGGTCGAAGTGGCCATGGCTTAAGACAATCTTATCGACCTGGCTCAGGTCGATGCCCAGCAGCTTGGCGTTATGGGTGGTGGAAACGCTCTGGCCTGTGTCGAAGAGGACATTGGCTTCGCCGCTCTCGACCAGGATGCTTAACCCCCACTCCCCCATGAAGCCATCGATGACCGCGGTGTTTTCGCTCAAAGTGGCGATGCGCAGCCCCATTTTAACCCCCTTTTTTGCCCACTAGTGGTGGTGTCCAGTATAGGCCATATCCTGTTCGCCGGCAACCTTCCTGATGAACAGTAGCGGGAAGACGATGTCGCTCAGGCAGCAGGGGAGCCAGACGGCCAGGAAGAGGAAGACGAAAATCAGGGGCAGCAGGGGTACCCAGGAGGCGGTGCCGAAGGCAGTGAAATAGAAGAGCGAAGCCCAGGTGCTCAGCAGCACGTGCCCGAAGTGGGGGATTTTGGTGACTTGCTTCCAGTAGCCGATGGCGATGCCGATAGCCGCCGCGGCGTTTATCACTATCCACGTGGGTATACCCAAATAGGGAAAGGCGCTCGTCTCCAGGAAGGGCAGGTGGAAGCCGATGTCGATGCTCAGCGCGCTCCCCTCCACAAAGGGGATCACGGCATCACTTAAGCTGGCGATGCCCACCGAGCCGAGATAGCCGATTAAGACCGCCACCCAGAGCCGCCCCTTGCTGTATCTCATGTAAATGGCCGTGGTCACCAAGGCGCTCAGGACGACGTGCAGGGGGTGCAGAGTATAGAAAATGGCCTCGGATATGGAGGCGGGGACATCGGTAATGAGGATGATGGCCATGATGATAATGCCGGTAACCGCCCCGATGGCGGTGAAGGGGGCGTGGGCTTTAAGCTCGCGCAGTATTCGTCTAAGCATTTTGTCGGCAGTTCTGGCAGCGCCCGATGAACTCAAGCAGGTGCCCCTCTATCTCGAAGCCGGTCTCCCGGCAAAGCCTTTCCTCCAGCTCGGTGAGGTAGTAGCCGCTGAAGTCGATAACCTCGCCGCATTCGGCGCAGATAAGGTGGTGGTGGTGCCCCGGGGCGGCGATGGTGTAGCTGCGGCAGTTCCCCCCAGCGTGCAGCTCGCAGATAAGCTCTAATCTGGCCAGTATCTCCAGGGTGCGGTAGATGGTCACCAGCCCGATGGTAGGGTGGTCCTGCCGCACCTTTTGGTGGAGGGCGGCGGGGGTGAGGTGGTCGGGGCTGGAGGCGATGGCGCTTATGACCGCCCGGCGCTGTGGGGTGAGCTTATAGCCGTGGTGTTTCAGGGAGGCGGTTATCTTCTTTTCGCTAAGTCTCATCTCAGCCTCTAAATGAAAAGGATTATCATTTATATGTATAATTTTATCACGGTTGTCAACCCCCCGCCTCTCCCCCCAGGTCTTTCTTCCCACCCAATTCCCACCCTACAGGGGTTAGACCCCTATTAGCCCCTTATTTGGGGAGTTCTGCTTCCCCACTCCACCTTGTGGTTTTGGGGGTTTTAAGGGGGCGAAGCCCCCTTTGAAGGACATTTTGGGGTGGGCTGGTGTGGGAATAACTACCTGGGAGGTGGGGTGGGATTTAAAACTTCCCCCTTAAACTCTCCTTTGCCCCCAAAAATCCACCAAATGTGTCCGGGGGCATTGACCAAACAAAATAATTGAGATACACTTGAGGTATAGTAGCGCTATGCGCCTATGGCGTTATAGCGCTAGTCCTTCTGCCCAATCTTGCTTTCGCGCAAAATCGTCAACCATAGGCGCTTACCTACCAGCGTAGGTAGGCAGGGGGAGGGAAAGATGAAGAAGAAGAAGCAAAAAACGAATGTAGGCTTCAATCTGCTGCGTGCCCGCCTGGAGAGCGAGCAAAAGCGGCTTAATGGAGAACTGGAACAGCTTAAATCCAGCGTCCGTCCGGCTGACGAACGGCGTGAAGGCAGCCCCTTCGGCAAGCGGGAAGAGGAGGCTACCGAGAGCTTTGAACTGGAGAGGCGGCTGACCCTGGAAAAGAGGCTTAGAGACCAGCTGGCTGATGTGGAGCATGCCCTGCAGAAGTTCAAGGACGGGAGCTACGGCCTGTGCGATAACTGCGGTAAGCCGATAGACCCGGCCCGAATGGAGGCGCTGCCCCACGCCAGCCTTTGCCTGGACTGCAAAGCGCGCCTGGCAAAAGGAGGCGAAAGGTAAGTAATCCCCGGGACAGGCGTTGGCAGCTAAGCTTCTTCCTCATCGCCTTCGGCGTGCTGGTTGCCGACCAGCTCACCAAGCTCTGGATAAGGTCCACCCTGGATATCGGCGAGACGCTGTGGCAGGCAGGAATCTTTAGCATAGTCCGTGTTAAGAATACCGGCGCTGCCTTCGGCTTATTTCAGGGCCAGGCCTTCGTCTTGGCCATACTCGCCGGTGTCGTCGCTGTCTTGGTGCTCTTCTATGTCCTCTGGGTTCACCGCCGCTACCCTCTTTTCAATAGCCGCCTGAGCTGGGTGGCACTGGGCCTGATTCTGGGCGGCATCATCGGCAACCTCATCGAACGGGTATGCAATCTCATCGACCCCTCGCGCTTCGTCGGGGTTACCGACTTCATCTCCGTCGGCTGGTGGCCCTCCTTCAACATTGCCGATTCGTCGCTGGTGGTGGGCACCATACTGCTGATTTTCTCCCTGCTGCTCATGATAATAAAGCCGGATTCATCGGCTTGAGAAGTCATGGACAAGACATATAGCCTTATTGCTGATGAGGGAGACGCTCGTCTCGACAAGTATGTCTGCGCCCGACACCCCGAGCTTTCCCGGACACGGGTGCAGAAGCTCATTGCCGCGGGCAAGGTCACCGTCAACGGGCAGTCGGCCAAGCCCGGGCTAAGGCTCAATATCGGAGATAAGATTGAGCTTAATATTCCCCCCACCCCGCCCCAGGAGCTAAAGCCCGAGGCGATTCCCCTGAAGATTATCTACGAAGACGACGACCTCCTCGCCGTCGATAAGCCGGCTGGCTTAACCGTCCACCCCGCCCCGGGCCACCCCGGACACACTCTGGTCAACGCCATCCTGGCCCACTTCCCCCACCTGGCCGACATCGGCGATTCACTGCGCCCCGGCGTCGTCCACCGTCTGGATAAAGATACCTCGGGGGTGATGCTGGTGGCCAAGAACAGCCAGGCTCAGGTTAATCTATCCAAGCAGTTCAAGTCCCATTCCGTGACCAAGGCATATCTGGCGCTGGTCAAGGGCAAGCTGGAGCCCGAAAACGGCATTATCGAAGCCGATATCGGCCGCGACCCCCGCAACCGCAAGAAAATGGCGGTGGTGGCTGAGGGCAGGGAAGCGCGCACCGAATACCGCGTGGTTAAATATATCGGCGATTACAGCCTGCTTGAGATGATGCCCGAGACCGGGCGCACCCACCAGATAAGGGTGCACCTGGCGGCTATCGGTTTCCCCGTGGTCGGGGATAAAATCTACGGCGTAAAAGCCCCCTTTTTAACCCGCCAGTTCCTCCACGCCTGCCGTTTGGGCTTTAAGCTCCCCTCCACCGGGGAGTATGTGGAGTTTGAGTCCGAGTTGCCCGAGGACTTACAAAAGGCGCTGGAGGATATTGAGTAATTTCCCCCACCTCAGGTCTTTCGTCCCACCCAATACCCACCCTACAGAGGTGTCACCTCTATAGATTTCTCCCCCCCCCACCCCAAGCGGGGGAGCTTAAGAGGGGGCGCAGCCCCCTCTCCTTAAAAAAACCCTTCCCCCTCTACCTGTGAGGGAGAGGGGGATTAAGGGGGTGAGGGTGATAAAAACCCTAGAATCTTAGTCGGTGGGATGGTAGAATGGGTAGGAAATATCGCTGGTAGAGGAGGCAAAATGTCTATCCTGGCTATCTTCGGCTTCATACTGGCAATCATTAATCCCGTTATCGGCGGAGTGCTGGTGGGCTATCTGGTCTGGCTGGATGAGCCGGATACTGGCTTCCAGATTCTGATGCTCTCGTTTTTCGTTTTCAGCCTCTTTGTCATCGCCTTCATCGTCTGGGCGCAAAGGAAGTTTAAAAAGCTGGAAAGAGAAATAAAAGCGCTTCAGGGAAAAACCAAATGAAAAAACCAGTCCGGGTCCGCTTTGCCCCCAGCCCCACCGGCTATCCCCACGTGGGCAATATCCGCACGGCTTTATTTAACTGGCTCTTCGCCCGCCGCTACAAGGGCAAGTTCATTGTGCGCATCGAGGATACCGACGTCACCCGCAAGGTGGAGGGGGCGGAGAAGGGGATACTGGATTCCCTGCGCTGGCTGGAGCTGGACTGGGACGAGGGCCCCGATGTGGGCGGCGACTACGGGCCTTACTACCAGTCGCAACGGCTGAAACTGTATAAAGATGCCGCCGAAAAGCTTATCGCCCAGGGGAACGCCTACTATTGCTACTGCTCCCCGGAGCGTCTTGAGGCGATGCGCGCCGAGCAGGTAAAGCGCAAGCAGCCCCCCGGCTATGACCGCCACTGCCGCGATTTGACCCCCGAAGAGAGGGCTAAAAAGGAGGCCGAGGGCATCGTGCCCGTGGTGCGTTTTAAGGTGCCTTTGGAGGGGCAGACCCGCTTTAAGGATTCAATCTACGGCAATGTCGTCTTCGAGAATAATACCCTCGACGACTTCGTACTGCTAAAATCGGATGGCTACCCCACCTACCACCTGGCTAACGTCGTCGACGACCACGCCATGAAGATAAGCCACGTCATCCGCGCCGAGGAGTGGGTATCGAGTACCCCCCGCCACCTCCTGCTTTACCAGGCGCTCGGCTTCGAGCCGCCGAAGTTCGTGCACCACCCCATGATACTGGGCCCCGACCGCGCCAAGCTGAGCAAGCGGCACGGCTCCGTCTCCATACTCGACTACCGCGACCAAGGTTACCTGGCCCGGACCATGTTCAACTTCCTGGCCCTCATCGGCTGGTCCCTGGACGACAAGACCGAGATTATCCCCCGCCAGACGCTGGTGGACAACTTCTCGCTGGAGAGAATCGGCAAGACGGGGGCTATCTTCAACCGCGAAAAGCTGGACTGGATGAACGGCGTCTATATCCGCAGCCTCAGCCCCGACGAGTTCTTCGATGCGGCGCAGCCCTTCCTTATGAGCGATGTCGCTGCGGGCGAGGCGCTCATCGGAAACGAAGACTATGTCAGGGCTATCCTGCCCCTGGTGCAGGAGCGCGCCAAGACCCTGCTCGAAGTGGTCGAGCTGACCAAGTTCTTCTTCGTCGACGAGCTTGCCTACGACGCCCAGATGCTTATCGGCAAGAAGATGGATGCCGAGTCCACCGTTAAGGCATTAAAGGCGGCGCAGGAGAAGCTGGAGCCCCTTAAAGCCTTCGACACCGATTCCCTGGAGGCCGTTCTCCGCCCCCTGGCGCCGGAGCTGGGCTTGAAGACGGGCCAGCTCTTCGGCGTACTCAGGGTGGCTGTTACCGGCCAGACCGCCGCCCCGCCCCTCTTCGAGACCATGGCGGTTTTGGGCCGGGAGCGCTCTATGAAGCGCATCGCCGCCGCGCTATCGAAGCTATGAACAGGCAAGGCTCTGCCTTATCTGACTACCGCGTCCTCGACCTTACCGATGAGAAAGCCAGGCTCTGCTCCCGCTTTCTGGCCGATATGGGGGCGGAGGTTATCCGCATAGAGAGACCGGGGACGCACTCTTTTCGTTGGGAAGACCTGGGCAAGCAGTCCGTAACCTTGGATATAGAGCTAAAGGCGGGGCGGGAGCTGTTCAAGCGCCTGGTCGATACCGCCGACATCCTGGTGGAAAGCCACCCCCCACGATACCTGGAAAAGCTTGGAATCGGCTACCCCCAGCTCAATGAAATCAACCCCCGCCTTATAATGGCCTCCATCACCCCCTTCGGCAAAGACGGCCCCTACTGCGACTATAAGGCTGATGATTTGGTCGCTAGCGCCCTGGGCGGCCAGCTCTACGTCAACGGCGAGCCGGAAAAGCCCCCGCTAAAGCCTTTTGGCAACCAGAGCTATTACCTGGCCTCTCTCTTCGCCGCCGCCGGCGTCCTGCTGGCGTTATGGCACCGCCACAGTTCGGGTAAAGGCCAGCACATCGATATCTCTTTGCAGGAGTGCGCCGCCGCCGCCCTCGACCACGTCCTGGTGCGCTACTTCTATGAGGAAACGGTGGCTCAACGACGGGGCAGCCTCCACTGGAACAATGCCTTCCGCGTCTTTCCCGCCAAAGACGGCTACGTCCTGCTCTCCCTGTTCTACCAGTGGCCGACACTGGTGGAGTGGCTGGCGTCAGAGAGTATGGCTGAGGATTTAAACGACGAAAAATGGCTGGACGGGGACTATCGCCTCCAACATATCGACCATGTTATCGAAGTATTAGAGCGCTGGACGAAGAGCCATTCTAAAGCCCAACTGGTAGAGAAGGCTCAACTGATGCGCTTTCCCTGGGCGGAGGTCGCCTCGGTATCAGACCTCCTGGCCAGCCCCCAGCTGAGAGAGCGAAAGTTCTGGGAGGAGATAGAATACCTTGGCCAGAAATATAAACTCCCCGGGACGCCCCTTCGCTTAGGTAACGGAGCTATTCGGTGATGAAAGATAGCGAGCCGGGATATATCGACCTGTATCGTTCGGGGGAGCTCGAACGCCGGGCTGAGGCGCTCGAGGCGCGTTTGAGTGCCTGCGATATATGCCCGCGGGAATGTGGGGTAAACCGCCTGGAGGGGAAGCGGGGGTTTTGCCATTCGGCACGACGGCCCATTGTCGCCTCGGTCGGCGCCCATCACGGCGAGGAGCCGGCGCTTTCGGGGAGCCGCGGCTCGGGGACGGTATTCTTCGGCAACTGCAATATGCGCTGCGTCTATTGCCAGAACTACCAGATAAGCCAGGACTATAAAGCTCAAAGGCGCCACGAAGTAGAGACCCGCGTTCTGGCCGAGCGCCTGCTCTTCCTGCAGGATGAGCTTGGCTGTCACAACATCAATCTCGTTTCCCCCTCGCACTTCGTCCCCCAGATAGTCCGGGCCGTGCTGGAGGCGGTGCCTCTGGGGCTGCGGCTGCCGCTGGTCTACAATACCAGCAGCTATGATTCGGTAGCCACTTTGCGTGAGCTCGACGGCGTGGTGAGCATCTACCTGGCGGATTTGAGGTATGCCTCCAATAAATGGGGCCGGAGGTTTTCCAAGGCTCGCGACTATGTGGAACGGTCTCGCGCCGCCATCAAGGAAATGTACCGTCAGGTGGGAAACCTGGTAACGGATGAGGAGGGTATCGCCCGTAAGGGGTTGATAGTGCGCCACCTGATACTGCCCAACGGCATTGCCGGCAGCCGCGACTCGCTTAGCTGGCTGGTCGGGGAGCTTTCGCCCCGGGTGGCGGTGAGCCTGATGTCCCAGTATTTCCCCGCCCACCGGGCCCGGCGCAGCCGTCTTCTTTCCCGGACAATCTCCGCCGAGGAGTATGATGAAGTCAGCCGGCTGGTAGACGAACTGGGGATAGAAAACGGCTGGATGCAGGCGATGAGCGCCTCACGGAATTACCTGCCCGACTTTTCCAGCGAGGCGGGGCCTTTTGAGAAAAGGGAGGGTGTCGGGCGATGAGGTCCTGTAGTTTACTATTTCCTTTTGCGCTTGGTGAAGCCGAAGCGAACCTTTTTGCCCGCTCTCTTGTCTTTCTTATTAATATTCTCGATGAATTCCTTCAGGTCGGGAGGAGGTTTTTCGGCCACTTTCGGTTCCTTTTTGTTTCGTTTGGTAGACACGGGCTTGATTATAGCATATGTTCGGGCTTAAGGCCAAAAGAGGCGAATTATGCCATCTGATTCGGCTAAGCCGGTACTCTTGAAAAAAGAGCAGGTCGAAAAGGCCAGCGAGGTGCTGTCCCGCGCCTTTCTTAACGACCCCGAACTGCTCCACTTTGTTCCCGACCCGGTAAAAAGGCAAAAACTGCTTCTCTCGATGTTCAAGCTGGCCCTCGCCCACGCCGTCGACCACGGCGAGGTCTACGCCGTCTCCCTCGCCATCGAAGGCGTCGCCGTCTGGCTGCCCTCGGACGCCCCCGAACTCTCTTTCTGGGCGACGCTCCGCGGCGGCGGCCTGGGGCTGCTATTCAGGATGAACCGGGGGTTTTTGCGCAAGATGAAGGAGGACGAGGACTTCGCCCTTAAGCTGCGCCGGCAGCTGGCCCCCTCTCCCCACCGGTACCTGGCGGTGCTGGGCGTTGACCCCGATTTTCAGGGCAAGGGCTATGCCTCCCGGCTGCTCAAGCCCATGCTCGCCCGCCTCGATAAGGAAAAGCTGCCCGCCTATTTGGAAACTACGGCCGAGGACTATGTCCCCATGTACGGTCACTTCGGCTTCGAGGTCATTAAAGAAACGGTTCTCCCCAGCAGCGGCGCCAAAATGTGGGTAATGTTGAGGAAGAAATGACCACCCCAATTTTACAGGGTATAAAAATCCTCGACTTCAGCTGGGTGCTGGCCGGCCCCTATGCCACTCGCCTGCTGGCCGACTTCGGCGCCGAGGTCGTTAAGGTCCAGCCCCTCCTCCCCCCCCAAGAACAAGAAGAGGACGCCTTCGCCCGCGGCTACGACAACACCTGGAACCGCAACAAGCGGGGAATCACCCTGAATATGGCTAAGCCCGAAGGCATAGCCCTGGCCAAAAGGCTGGTCTCATTAAGCGATGCCGTCGTCGAGAACTTTACCCCCCGCGTCATGGCCAACTGGGGCCTGGGCTACGAAAACTTGAAGAAAATAAAGCCCGACATAATAATGCTCAGCCTCTCGACGATGGGTAGCACTGGCCCCCGCAAAGACTATACCGGCTTCGGCCCCACCGTCCAGGCTTTCTCCGGGCTGACCCACCTCACCGCCTATCCTGACGGTCCCCCGCTGGGCCCGGGCACGGCCCACGCCGACCATATCGCCGCTCTATTCGCCTGCCTGGCTCTGCTCGGCGCTCTGGAATACCGCCGCCGCACGGGCGAGGGGCAGCATATCGATATCTCCCAGGTGGAGGCGATGGCGAGCCTGCTCGGCGACGCCTTTATGCCCCCTGAAGAGTCGGCGACCTACGGCGTCTATCGCTGCCGGGGCGATGACCGCTGGTGCGCTCTTAGTATCTCCACCGACGAAGAGTGGCAGGGATTCAAAAAAGCCCTGGGAAATCCACTCTGGGCTGAGGATAAAAGGTTCGCTACTCTATCCGCTCGCCTTGAGAATAAACAAGCGCTGGATAAGCTGATAGGGGAGTGGACTAAAAAGCACACCGCCGAGGAGGTAATGGCTTGGCTCCAGCGTCAGGGGGTAGCCGCCGGCGTGGTTCAGGATGCCCGCGATTTGGCTAAAGACCCCCAGCTCAAACACCGCGGCTTTTTTATTGAGCTCGACCACCCCGAGATGGGCAAGACTATATCCGATGCCTCCCCCATCAGGCTCTCCGATAGCCCGCCCCGCTATCGCCCCGCCCCGCTTCCCGGCCAGGACAGCGACTATGTCTACGGCCAACTATTAGGGCTGAATCAGGGTGAAATGAATAAGCTAAGAGAGGCAGGGGTTATATAGCCCCACCCTGTGGTCTTTTTCCCACCCAATACCCACCCTACAGAGGTGTCACCTCTATAAACTTCTCTCTCCTCTAAACTCTCCTCTCTTTCTCCTCTCCCTTGATGACAGGCGTAAGGCAGTATTGACTGCCGCTATTGGCCATAGTAAATTTGGATTAGAGGCTTAAAAATAGGGAGGTGAAGAATGGCAAAGGTTTATCCGGTTTCGGTCAAGGGCGAGCTCAGCGTGCCGCCGGCTAACGGCTGGTGGCTGATCAAGTGGCTGCTGGCGATTCCCCACTACGTTGTGCTGGTGTTTCTGTGGGTGGCCTTCGTTGTCGTTTGCGTCATCGCCTTCTTTGCGATTCTGTTCACGGGGAAGTACCCGCGCGGGCTCTTCGACTTTAATACCGGGGTGCTGCGCTGGACTTGGCGGGTGAGCTTTTACGCCTATAATGTCTTGGGCACGGACAAGTACCCGCCCTTCTCGCTGGAATCGACCGATTACCCCGCCGACCTGGAAATCAAATACCCCGCTAGGCTATCCCGGGGGCTGGTGCTGATAAAGTGGTGGCTGCTGGTTATCCCCCACTACATCGTCGTCGGTATGCTTCAGGGGGGCCAGGCGGGAAGAAACGGCAGCGGGCTGAACTTCATTCTGGCGCTGATTGCCGGCATAGTGCTGCTCTTCACCGGCAAATACCCCAAGGACATCTTCAAGCTGGTGGTGGGCATCAACCGCTGGAGCTATCGCGTGAGCGCCTACGCTTCACTGATGACCGACGCATACCCGCCCTTCCGTCTCTGGGACGATTAGGCTTCTTTCTGGCATTTAGGGCAGAAGTAGCTACCCCGGTTGCGCACCGGGATGCGCTCTAAGGGCGTGCCGCAGAGGGGGCAGGACTCCCCCCGCCGGTGCGCCACCCGGAAATGCGAATGGGCGGTGCCGGGCTCGCCGCTGGGGCGAAAATAGGTGTCGGTGCTGGCTCCCTTCTCGTTGATGCCATCAGATAGCACCTGCCGTATAGCTTTGTGGAGGCGCTCGACCTCTTTTTTAGTCAGGCTGCCCCCCGCCCTCGCGGGGTGGATTTTAGCCGAAAAAAGGGCTTCGTCGGCGTACATGTTGCCGATACCCGCCACTAGGCCCTGGTCGAGGAGCAGGGCTTTTATTGGCGCTGTGCGTTGGCTTAATCGCTCCGCCAGCACCTTAGCCGTAAACTCTGCCCCCAGCGCCTCGGGCCCCAGCTTGACGGCGACGCTCTCTTTATCGTCCACCAGCCACATTATGCCGAACTTGCGCGGGTCGCGGAAATAGATATTGCCGCCGTCATCGAGGTGTATTATCGCCCTGACGAATTTTTCGGGGTCTTTAAACCAGAGCGAGCCCGTCATCTTGAGGTGGATAACCAACGCCTGCCCGCTCGACAGGCTGAAGATAAGGTACTTTCCCCGCCGCCCCAGCCCGGTTATCCTTTGCCCGATGAGGCGGGTAGAAAACTCCTCCAGCGCGGGACGGCGCACGATGCCCTCCCAGGGAAAGCTTAAACCCACGACGGTCCTACCGACGACATAGGGCTCGAGCTCTCTCCGGATGGTTTCGACCTCGGGCAGCTCAGGCATTCTTTAATCCTCTTTTGGCGCCGTATTTTTTGTATAAAACTATAGCCGGGTAGAGCAGCAGTCCGCCTAAAACCAGCCCCCCCGCCAAGTCGCTGGCCCAGTGTGTCCCCAGGTAGAGGCGCGATAGGCCGATGGCAAGGATAATCACCACCAGCAGTGCCCGCAGAAGCCCTATAGCTAGAGGCGTCTTGACCAGCCTCGGTGCTAAATAGAAGAGAAAGCCGCCGATGACGGCGGCCATGGCCACGTGCCCGCTGGGGAAGCTGAGACTGTGGGTACCCGCCAATAGCTCTACCAGCTCGGCGCCGGGGCGGGGACGGCTGACCATTAATTTTAAGAGCCAGCTAATAAGTCCGGCGGCGCCGGCGGCTGAGGCGATAAAGATAATAGCTAACCTTCTTCCCGGCAGCCAGAACCTGAGTGAAATCAATACGGCCAGACCAACGGCGTAGGGGGCATACCGCATTAGCGGCTTGACGCCGCTGAAATCAATACCCTGAAGCCACTGGCTGATAGCGACATCGCCGGGGAAGTAATCGTAGCGGTTGGCGAAATAGCAGAAAACACCGAAAAGAGCGATAAAAAAGGCGTAAACGGCGATAGAGAGCCTGCTCATGTGCCCCTATTCCATCTCTCCCCAGTTGGGGCCTGTCTTGACGGCTACCTTCAGCGGTACGTTCAGCTCTATAGCCGAGGACATAAGCTCGGCGGCCAGTTGCCCCATCTCCTTGACCTCGGCTGCGGGCACCTCGAAGATAAGCTCGTCGTGCACCTGCAGGAGCATCTTGCTTTCGAGCTGACGCTTGGCTATCTCACGCTCCAGGTTAATCATAGCCACCTTGATGATGTCGGCCGAGGTGCCCTGCACGGGCATGTTGATGGCCATGCGCTCGGCGGCTTCGCGCACCTGGCGGTTCTGGGCGTTGATTTCGGGGATGGCCCGCCGCCGTCCCAATATGGTCTGGACGTAGCCCATTTTCCGGGCTTGCTCTTTGGTCGACTCCAGGTAGCTCTTTACCCCCGGATACTTCTCGAAGTAGGCGGCGATGAACTGGGCGGCTTCCTGCCGCGATAAGCCCGTCGCCTGCTCCAGTCCGTAGTCGCTCATGCCGTAGATGACGCCGAAGTTCACCGTCTTAGCCACCCGCCGCATCTCCGCGGTCACTTTTGTCGGCTCCACCCCGAAGACCTGGGCGGCGGTGGTGCTGTGAATATCCTCGTCGTGGCGGAAGGCGCTGGTCAGGCTCTTGTCCTGCGACAGGTGAGCCAGGGCGCGCAGGTCGATTTGCGAATAGTCGGCGGAGAGCAGCTGCGACCCCTCCGGGGCGATAAAGGCTCTTCTTACCTCTTTGCCCAGCTCCCCCCGAACGGGTATGTTCTGCAGATTGGGCTCGCTGGATGAAAGCCTCCCCGTGGTCGTCCGCGTCTGGTTGAAGCTGGTGTGTAGCCGCCCCGTCTTCGGGTTGATTAAGCCGGGCAGGGCGTCGATATAGGTCGACTTTATCTTGCTCAACTGGCGGTAGTCCAGTATTAATTCGATTATGGGGTGGGCGCCGAGCAATTCCTCGAGAACCGCCGCCCCCGTGGAATAGCCCCCCTTGGTCTTGCGGGCGGGCGTTAAACCCAACTCCTCGAATAAGACCTGGCTCAACTGCTGCGGCGAGTTGATGTTGAACTGGTGGCCGACATTCTCGTATATCTCCTTCTCCACCCGGTTCAGCTGCTCGCCCAGCCGCTGCGACATCTCTCTGAGCAGCCCGCTGTCCAGGGCGACCCCCGCCCTCTCCATGTGCAGCAGCACCGGCACTAAAGGCAGCTCGACCTCGGCAAAGAGCTTCCAGAGGTTTTGCTGACGGAGGTCGGCTTCCAGCAGTTTCGCCAGCCGGAAGGTCATATCGGCGTCGGCGCAGGCGTAGTCGGTGGTGCGGACGATTTCCACCTGGGACATGGGAATCTGCTTCTTGCCCGCCCCGATTAAATCACTTATAGGCGTCATCTCCACCGCCAGCCGCGCGAAGGCGAGGGCTTTTAAGCCCATTGATTTCTCCCCCAAAAGATAGGCGGCGACCATAGAATCGAAGCTCAGGTTGTTTACGGTGACGCCGTATTGGGCCAGTATCTCCATGTCGTACTTGCCGTTGTGCGCCAGCTTGCCCAGAGTTTTGTCCTCCATGACTGGCCTGATGCCGGCGATAACTTCCTCCAGGGGCAGCTGCGCTATCGCCTCCAGCCCGATGTGCCCCACCGGTATGTAATAGGCCTCCCCCGCCGCCGGCGACAGCGATATCCCCACCAGTTGCGCTGTCATCGGGTCGAGGCCCGTGGTCTCGGTGTCGAAAGCAAAGGTCTTGGCCGCCGTCAGGCGCTTTATCAACTTATCGAGGTCGGCGGTGGTATTGACGATTTTGTAGTCCCCCTGCGGCGGCTCGGCGGCGACGGCTTCTTTTCCGCCCTCCACCTGGGGCAGTTTGGGCAGCAGGCTGGCGAACTCCAGCTCGCGTAGAAGCTCAGTCACCCTGTTGCGGTCGTACTGGCTCACCCGGCAGTCGTCGAGCTTTAATTTGACCGGCATCTGGGTAACGATGGTGGCCAGTTCCTTGCTCTGGCGGGCGACGGCTTCGTGCTCTTTGAGCAAGGCCTGCAGTTTTTCCGGCTCGACCTCGCCGATATGCTCGTAGATGCCCTCGATGGAGCCGAACTGCCCGATGAGCTTTACCGCCGTCTTGGCGCCGATTCCCGAAACTCCGGGTATATTATCCGAGGGGTCACCCACCAGCCCCTTGAGGTCGGTAATCTGCTCCGGCTTGACGCCGTACTTCTCGCTTACCGCCGCCTCGTCGAAGAGCGTGGTGTCGCTGAAAGCCCGCCTCGGCTTAGGGTAGAGCACCTTCACCTTTGGCGATACCAGCTGCATGGCGTCGGCGTCACCGGTAACGATGATGGTCTCGACATCTTTATCGCTGGCCTGGTGGCTCAATGTACCCAGCAGGTCGTCGGCTTCATAGCTCTCCATCTCAAATATGGGTATGTTAAAAGCCTCCACCATCTCCCTCACCCGCCCCAGCTGCCCCACCAGCTCTTGGGGGGTCTCGGGGCGGTGCGCCTTGTATTGGTCGAAGAGCTTGTGGCGGAAGGTAGGTCCCTTCATGTCGAAGGCGATGGCGTAGTGGCTCGGTTTTAATTCGTTGATTACCTTGAGCAGCATCTGGGCGAAGCCGTAAACGGCGCCGACCATCTCACCGCTCTTGCGCAGAGTGAGCGGGGGCAGGGCGTGGAAGGCGCGGTGGAGCAATGCGTTGCCGTCGAAGAGAACCAGCAGCGGTTTATCCATAGCCTAATTATAGCAGACCTGGTTGATATTGAAAGAAGCGGATGTTTAGTCAACGGCAATCATCACGTTGGAGGCCTTGATGACGGCGTAGACCTCCTTGCCTGGGCTAAGCCCCAGCCTGTCGGCGGAGGCTTTGGTAATTACCGATACTATCTCGTTGCCCCCCGCCAGCGCCACCGTTACCTCGGTGTTGATGGCCCCGGGCTTGACCTCTTTTACCTTCCCCTTGAGCACGTTGCGAGCGCTTAGTTTCATCTCACACCTCCCCCTTTATTTTGTCTTTTTCTCTTCCTCTATCTTCTCCACCTCGATGGTGCACTCGGTGACCAGGGCGGCAAAAGCCCCCAGCGCCGCCAGCAGGGGTGCCACCAGTATCGTTACCGCCGCCGCGGAGGCTCCCGCCGCCAGCGGAATCTCGAGCACCGTCTTTTTATCATGGATGATGCGCACCCTTCTGATGTTGCCTTCGTGGATGAGCTGCTTGACCTTCTTGACTACTTTGTCTCCGTCGATGGTGAATTTTTCCGTCTTGGCCATATCTTCCACCTCCTGAGGGCATATTAGGTGGTCATATTTAAGGTGTCAAGCCTCCCCACCCCCGGGTTTTCGTCCCACACCAACCCACCCACAACGGTCTTTCAAAGGGGGGCTTCGCCCCCCTTGAGAACCCCCCAAATTATATAGGGCTGGAGTCCCCTTTGGGGGTGTTTATAAGAGGGGGCAAAGCCCCCTTTTTACCTTAAAGGGCGGCGGGTGGGAATAGATAAAAACAAGGTGGGGGGCAATGCTAACCATGCCTGAAAATCGTTATTGAATATTTCCTTTTTCGTGCTATACTTTAGGGCATGAAGGGCAAAGACCTGCTCTCGATAAACGATTTAGAGGCTGAAGACTTCCGCCTGCTCATAGCCGACGCCATCAGCCTCAAGGCTCAGGGCTGGCTCGACATGCTCAGCGGCAAGTCGCTGGCGATAATGTTCGAGAAGCCCTCGCTGCGGACGCGGGTCAGCTTCGAGCTGGCCATGCGCCAGCTGGGTGGGGAGGCGGTTTATCTGTCTCCGGCTGAGGTGGGGCTGGGGGGCCGGGAATCGGTGCCCGACGTGGCGCGCGTGCTCAGCCGCTATGTGGATGCCGTCGCCGCCCGCACCTTTTCCCATCACTCCTTAGAGGTGCTGGCTGAATACTCGGCGGTGCCGGTGATAAACGCCCTCTCCGACCGGGAGCACCCCTGCCAGGCTCTGGCCGACCTGCTCACCATCGCCGAGAAGAAGGGCGAGCTGGGGGGCTTGACGCTGGCTTTTGTCGGCGATGGCAACAATACGGCACGCAGCCTGATGCTGGCGGCTTCGCTGATGGGGATGAACTTCCGCATCGCCTCGCCCCAGGCCTATGCCCTTGACGAAGAAACGCTGACCCTGGCGCGAAACAATACCACCGACGGCGGCATACTCTGCACCGACGAGCCGCGGCTGGCGGTGGGGGGGGCCGATATCGTCTATACCGATGTCTGGGCCAGCATGGGGCAGGAGGACGAGGCTAAAAAAAGGCGCAAGGCCTTCGCCAACTACCAGGTGGATGCCGCCTTATTCTCTTTAGCTAAACCAGATGCTATATTCATGCACGACCTTCCCGCTCATCGCGGCGAGGAGGTGACCGACGAGGTTATCGACGGCGCGCGCTCGGTGGTCTTCGACCAGGCCGAAAACAGGTTACACGCCCAGAAAGCGCTGCTGGCGGCGATACTGGGCGGTCTGGAGATTCCGCTGGCGGGCTTTTATCGTTAGGGGGCTAAAAAGGGGGCAGCTATGTATATCTTATCGACAATAATAAGATGGGGCTGGTGCCCGATTCTAATCACCGTCCTGGCCGTTATCGGCTATCAATACGAATGGCCGCTGTGGCTCCTGGCGGCGGTAATGGTGGCAATCCTTATTATCGGCTTAGCCGTGGCTATCAGCACGGCCCGGGAGAGGGCGGTGGAGCGCGCCTCGCTGAGGCTCAAGCAGCTGGCGGGGTACTTTAACCGCCGTTTCACCGGCGATTCCGCGCTGTCCATTTTCGCTATTATCCGCAGCCTTCTCACCAGCGATAA
>Ga0307437_1000708_pt1 | contig 24844 bp, 14 predicted proteins | sample SalMarWE160390MG_FD_202146 | JGI IMG/M metagenome (GOLD analysis project Ga0307437, IMG submission 202146) | Salt marsh sediment microbial communities from the Plum Island Ecosystem LTER, Massachusetts, United States - WE1603-90 | ecosystem: Environmental > Aquatic > Marine > Intertidal zone >...
CCGTCGCTTTTGCCGAAGGTTTCTTTCAGTATTATGTTCAGCGACCGAACAATGTAAGAAACAACCTCCTGTGGAGTATAGTAGACGCCACGCTGCTCTCTTACCTTCGGGGCATACTCGGCAAGGAAGGTCTCGTAAAAGTGCATGATAGGGTCTTGCCCACGACCTTTAACAAAATACTCGTGAAGTATCTTTCTTACATCAGCAACCGCGAGAACATCCGTAATGTCATCTATTATCCAGTCGAGTTCCGGGCCTGTGTCCTGAAGGGAAACAAATCTAAAGACATCACGCAAAATTCCTATCGTCTTCGGGATGCTATCAAAGGCGAGGCGCCTTGCAAACTGCTCTTTACATCGGGTTCTTGCTGCGAATAAGCCGTAGGTTATTGTCTGGGCATACATATCTGCAAAATCTTCCTTTGTAAGACCAGCAATCAAGTGCTGTTGAAATGCCTCATAAAATCCTATTAGATCGCCGTTGTCTTTAGCAAGTTCCAGGAGTACCTGCTCACGCAAAAAATGCGTTCTGCATGCAAGAGCTTCTGCGAGTGTTTTTGGCGTGTACGTTCGAGGAAGAGAAAAAGCGGAAAATTTGTTCAATAAATCAAGAAATCTATCTTTGTTTTCTACCGGCGGGACAACCTTTAACTGGGCGGCGATAAAAGGCCGTCCTATTTGGACTTTATCAATCAGACTGGCATTTCGATACAATCGAAACTCGAAGAAATTTGTCAAGATTAAGTTTGGAAAAGTCCCGCGATACCGTTTTAGCTGCTCCGACTCCTCAATTTTGTCAAGGTTTTCCTGCTCTGGTGCTTTTGCCTCAATATAACCAACAAAGTGTTGTTTGCCCTCCCATATTCTAAAATCGGGATTGCCGGCTTCTGTTTTTTTAGGTTGAACTGTTACTTCTGTTTTTGGCCTGCCCGCTGATTGTGCGAAATCCTCCAGTAGTGTTTTCAAAGCCGGATAATAGCTTTCCTCTCGCGCATCACCCCTTTGGGTAATTTCGGAGATTTCCTTTATGTATTTTTTTAGCATTTCAGAAAGTACGTTTGCAATGCAGCGCATAACCATTTATGAAAATCGCCAAATTAGCCGGGTCGATTTGAGCATCGTTTGCGATTTTTTGTATTTGTTCATCTGTTAGACTCTCAACATTTTGTCTTTCAGCAGGTGTCATTATTGCCACTGCCTTTTTCAGTTGCTCTAATTCCTCTGCGCTGGGCACAGCTAACATCGCCAGCTCGCTATCACCTTTAGTATCTCGAAATTGACCTCGTATACGCATTCCGTACTCATTGTCTGCAAATGCAGCTACTTTCTCAAGGTATTGCTCGATAGTGATTTCGTTCTTCATCGTCGCTTTATTTTGCCTTTTCGCCTTATCACTCTTTTGCGTTTTGAGCGTTGTTTGATTTTCCTGCCGGCTGACATAGCCGCACCCAACTTGTCCATACTAAAGCCGCCCGAGAAAAGCGATTTCAATCCGCCAAAACTACCTCCGCTCAGTGCCTTCATCATATCACGGCTGCGCCTGAACGTTTTAACCAAACCTGATACATCGTGAGGCTGTACACCAGCTCCAGTCGCAATCCGCCTGCGCCTGGAGGATTCTATAATATCCGGCTCGCGCCTTTCCTGCGGTGTCATCGAATATACAATCGCTTCCATCTGCGCAAGTTCACCATCATCAACCTCCATATCCTTCATAGGCCCCATTCCAGGCATCATTTTGAGCAAATCCTTAACACCACCCATCTTCTTGACGGCCTGCATCTGCTTTAGGAAGTCATCAAAGCCAAAAGTGCCTTTGGCCATCTTCTTCTGCAGCTTCTCCGCCTCCTCAGCTTCGAACTGCTCCTGAGCCTTTTCCACCAATGTCACTACATCACCCATGCCCAGAATTCTGCTGGCCATACGCTCAGGATGGAATTCTTCGAGCTTATCGAGTTTTTCGCCAACACCAATAAATTTGATGGGCTTGCCTGTTACCGCCTTTACACTCAGCGCAGCTCCACCACGCGCATCACCATCCAGCTTCGTTAGGATGACTCCATCAAGCTCAAGCCTTTCATTGAACTCCTTGGCTGAATTAACAGCATCTTGGCCGGTCATTGCGTCGCAGACAAGATATATTTGATGTGGCGTCACCACCCTGGCCACATCAGCCACTTCGGCCATCATCTTCTCATCGATGTGCAACCGCCCCGCAGTATCGAGCACAACTACATCGTAGCCGTGCTCCTTGGCGTGCCTGACCGCATTCTTTGCGACACGTACGGAATCTTTACTGTCTTCGCTATAGACATCAATATTTGTCTGCTGACCGAGCACCTTCAATTGCTCAATAGCAGCAGGCCTTTGCAGGTCGTCAGCAGCCAGAAGAGGTTTTCTTCCCTGAGACACAAGATATTTGCCGAGCTTTGCGGCAGTTGTTGTTTTACCGCAGCCTTGCAAGCCAGCCAGCATAATCACAGTAGGTCCGGGTGAGACAAAATATATCTGCGTGTCAACCGGCCCCATTAGTTTCGTCAATTCGTCATTGACGATCTTAACCATCACCTGGCCTGGATGCAGGCTCTTTATAACCTCTGCACCGATGGCTGCCTGCGTGACATCTTTGCAGAATTGCTTGGCCACATTGTAACTGACGTCCGCCTCCAGAAGCGCCTTTCGCACGTCTTTCATAGCATCTGAAACGTTAGCATCCGTGACGCGTCCCCGGCCGGACAAAGACTTGAAAACCGAATTGAGTTTTTCTGTCAATGATTCAAACACAGCTTTTCTCTAAACTTTTTGGGCCCTCATTCCGCTGACTTCAGCAGAATGAGAACCCTACGAACACCAAATGATTACCTCTATACAATAATATATTGTCTTCGCATTGCAGATTGTAAGACCATATTGCCGGTTTTGCAAGCCCAAATCTACCACATACTTACCGACATGTGCGTGTCGAGTTTGTAGGTAATTTTTTGGCCTTTAGCACCAATTTTTCCGTAGGCGCGTACCCATCCCCAAGACTTCGGCGAGCTCAATCGAGCCGCTACGCTTGAGGATGCCACACGTCATTCATTATCTATCGTACCTCTTGCCTCGTTTATGATGATCGGGTGGCAGCTTCATCTCTTAGGGATGGGGATGGCTTTTTTCAAAATAAGCCTTTTTACCTACAAAGATGAAATGCACCCCTTATCGACAAAAACTGTAATGGGAAATGTTACGACGTGATTAGGTCCGACTATACGACCCACTTATGGCATGTCTATCTTTCGAATTAGCGCCCATCGGAGACGTCTATGCAACTGAGCCTCGCTAAGAATCTACTATATACGTTAACCCTTTCGAGGCTCAAAGGAAGAGAGATGTCAAACGCTCCAGTTTTTGGTCCCTTTGATTAACCTGTATTGCGTGATCATCCCGGCAACCATCGGTATTAGTACCATCAACGGCAAAAACCATTTCTCCTCAAAAACGAGTTGTTGAAGTTGCTCAGCCGCCCCCATGTGCTTGTAAGCTACTGCAAGAGCCCCGATAACAATCAGGACACTACCGCCAAAGCTCGTAAACAGCATAACCGCAATTTTAAATATGATGAATGAAACAAGAAAACCTGCGACTGCCCCAACGATCCCACCAGCCCAAATATATTGTTGTGGCAGACCAATTGCCAACCATCCACCACCTGTAAGTATCCCCCCAGCTATTGCCCCTAAAATACTTACTCCCCATCTCATCAATGTTATCGAAAGAAACGCAAACAACGCTATAAATATCACAGAAAGCCAGATCACATTACCACCAATAAGAACCTTATTCACCCAGATTCCGGCAAGTAAACCGAGCAGCCCAAAACTTATCGCAACCAGTATCTTAAATACTCTCCAGCCATAAAAAAGGCAAACCACACCAAAAGATATGGAAAGTATCGCTACAGCTAGATCCAGTGACGTGACGCTATTCCAAAACATCTCCATTGGGGCAAATGCCTCTTCTGCCACCTCTGTTTCACCATTGGTCGCTGTTGCCGTTTGTCCAAGAATTATTATAGGATTCATATCTTACTCCCTATTCTGGCCTACTTTTACTCAACAACTAACCATACAAATTGCTCTGTAGAAAAGGACACGGTTGTCATTTCAAGCGAACTCCCGTGTCTTCTTCTCTTGCCTCTGTGCCTCTCGTCGCCTGCCCCCGCGTCTCTCGACGCGAGTCGGGGCGGCGGGCAAGACGAGGCAGCAGGCGAAGACAGAAATGGGGGCGAGTCGAGAAATCTGCATACGATGGCGTTGCGAACTCAGATTTCTCCACTCCGTTCGCTTCGCTCACTACGGTCGAAATGACTTCTTTTCTACAAAGCATATACAAATACTAAAACTATGGCCTCAGTCATGTAGTTCGCCAACTTTGTCGTTCTTGTTCGGCTTTTACCTGTTCTGCCACTTCCTGTTTTCTTCTTTTTACAACCTGTCTCTTCGCACGCACACATAGCACCAATTGTTCGATTGTGCCAAAGGCTACCATTGCAAGAAAAACCAAACCGTAGAATGAGCTCTTGGCGCTTATTCTGCTTATAGGTGCAGAGCCTTTATACAACAAAACAAGAATCATGCCGGCAAATATAAGCATTGTTCCCAAAGTCGCACAGGACAAAGCTGAGCAAATACGCCGAAGCAATAATCCAATTATCAAAAAAGCTACAACCAGTGCCGCTATTATCGCCCACTTATGTAGTGGTATCAGACTGTACGACTGTTTTATCCTCTCACCAACATCTGTGGTATAGACCTTTATCATTCTGATACTCTCGTGGATGTTCAATGTTTCCCCCTGCACCGATGCCGTGTCCCAACTTATCGGTGTTGTACTTTCAACCTGTTTGATATAAGGTCCAGCCAAAACGACAAAACCGATTGCCGCCGCTAGCGCAGCAATTAGCATAGCGAAGAAGAACCTTTGAAATATAACCGCTATAACTGCGCAAACCACAGCAGAGTTGACTGCCCAGACCACATTCCGGCCAGCCACTAAAAATCCAAAAGCAATCCCACTAATAGCGCCCACAAGTCCCGCCATGATACTTCTAAAGCCCAGCCCGCCAAGCCAGACAAACAATCCGACCACGACAGCTACCACACCTGGCAAGATAAGCACCAACGGACTGAACCTTATCGCTCCCTGCTCAAATTCTCTCAGAACTTCAAGCATAATCCATAAAACCCAGCTCGTGGTTCGCAGCTTGTATCACGATTCATTATCCACAATTCACGAACCAAACACCAATGGCTCAAAACTGACGACTAAACTATTTATCGGCCGGTTAGGACAGTTTTCGTTAAACAGTCGGATATTTTGCCGCGGCGCTCCGGATACAGGGCCAAAAAGGGTTGATTTTGGCATGAACCAGAAGAATATGCAAAAAGTCCTATAATTTTTACTTGTCGCCCGCGGATTTGTTATAATAAACAATAACATACGACTAAAGCGATTAGTGCAAAGATAACATCCTTGATTTTAGCATCACTTCTGACGCAGAGGACCTGATTATTGATACAATCCGCCTGAAGTAAAACACGAAATGTAGGTAGCTGCGTAACGAAGCTTATATAGTAAATGTCGGATTAATCAATTTGTTCTTCGCGTTTACGAATTCATTATTTTGAAAGGAGGTCTATTATGTACACAAAGTTGACCTATACAGTATGCATTATCCTTGCCCTTTGTATGTTAAGTAATGCCTGCGGGGCGACCAAACCTCGAAATCCCTACCCTGCGGATGGCGCCGTTGATGTGCCGCTCGATGTAGTCCTCAAATGGACAGCTCGTGGAATGGACTGGCAAGATGTTTTCTTCGGCACCGACCGCTATAACGTCAATATTGCCAGGGAAGGCTCAGCCGAGCACAAATGCACCACAGTCGTTGACGCATACGACCCCGGTGGCCTGGAGCCGTGCATTCCTTACTATTGGAAGATCGTTGGATATGAAGACTGGGGCGAGATCATCTTCGTGCACGAAGGCCCACTCTGGAGCTTCACGACAGTCTGTGACGCCGGAGAATGCCAGGAAAGACAGGAGCCGATAGAAAGCAGATGGTGTGAGTGCTGTGACATTGACCCCGGATACGCTATGCACATCTCCGTCTCTTATGGAGTAGTGTACACAAACGTTCCTATCTGCAAGGTCCATTGTGCCGAAGGGATCAGCCTTGAATTAGGCCTGCACTACGATAGTGGCAAAGCGGATGGTTCCATTTCCAGACGAAAGACAGTATTGGGCTACGGCTGGACTCATAACTACAACATCCATTTGATCGTCAAACCGCCAGATGTGTTCATGCCCGATAGCAAAGGCCGAATGACGCGATTCAAAGAGCAAGCGGATGGCAGCTACCAAGCCAGTGCCGGTTGGAGCCACACGTTGAGCCAAATTGACGAAGATACCTTTCTTCTGGAACAGGTCGATGGCAAAAAGCTGAGCTTTGAGTTGTTTGAATCTGCGCCCTGGCCTACATGCGGGTCGCTCTATCAATTAACCCAGATTGAGGATGCCCAAGGCCAAGTCAGAACCCTGAGCTACAATACCAAGGGTCTTCTGGAAACGATTGCCGATCCCTTCGGACGCCAGATGGTTTTAGACTACGATGAGAATGGCAGTATTATCCGCATCACCAACGCTGATGGGACGGCCACGCAAATCGAATACAGCAATGACAACGTGTCGAGGATCACAGACCCGCTGGGCTATACCTTAGAGTACACATACGACTCTGAGAACAGAATGACCACCGAGAAGCTAAAGGACGGCAACACCTGGACCTGCCTTTACAACGATGGAAATAAGCCATATCAGTTAATCGATGGGGATGGACAGCTTTATGCAACTTTGACTAATCCACTAAATTGGGCTATCGATAATGATCGTCTGCAGCAGTTCAGCGAGGTTCGTTATATTCCCAGCCAGACTACAGTAACCGATGGCGAGGGCAACATAACTTATTACGATTATGACGAAAACGCCTATATCACCCACAGGTACGCCCCGGACCACCCAGGTGCTATGTACGAATTTGACGATGAACTACGGCTTGTCAGACACACTGACGAGGAGGGAAACCAACGGCAGTATGAGTACGACGAGCACGGGAACATTATTAGGGTCACTGACCCGCTCGGCAACGAGACCAAAATGTTCCATGAGCACCCTACAATCCGCAGTCTCATGACGAAGAAGATTGAGCCTGACAGCGATCAATATCTCTATGATTACGACGAAAACGGGAACCTGATCAGGGAGATCGACCCAATTATTGAAGAGCCAAACGATAAAGTGATTACACACACCTACAATGCTCAGGGATTGCGGACCAGTACTACCGACCGCAACGGTAACGTTACACAATGGCAATACAACGGCGATGGTACGCTGGCACGCCAGACCGTAGATCCTAACCCCCTCAATATCGTCACTGAATACGAATATGACACTGCCGGCCGGATGACCAAGAAGACTTTATACCGTGGTCCAAACCTAACAGATCCGGTCGTCACCATATATGATTACGATGCCGATGGTCGGCTTATTAAAGAGGTACTCGACCCCAATGGGCTAAACCTGACCACGCAGTATGAACACGACGGTGAGGGACGAATAGTCCGTCGGGTCGATCCACGCGGCATTATCACCGATTATGAATACGACGTGCGAGGCCGGCTCATCAAAGAAGCCGTTGACCCCGGTGGACTCAATCTTACCACACGGTATGAATACGATGAAGCTGATAATCAAACCAAGCTTATCGACGCAAAAGGCAACGAGACGAGATACGAGTACGATGACCGCAATCGGCTCACTAAGTCCATTGATCCGGAGGGCTATCAGACGCTATATGATTACGGCGAAAACGGCACCTTAATCCGCAGCAGCCGTTCGATGGATCCGTGTGGGCCACCATATCACATCACGGAATACCGTTATGACCAATTAGGCCGGCAGACGCACAAAATCATAGACCCCTGCGGCCTGGCGCTGACTACTGAATTTGAGTACGCCTTACCTGGCAGTGCTGGCTGCCCATGTGGCACGCCCGGCTCAGCACAGGTTCATAAGAAGACAGACCCTTCCGGCAAAGTGATATATTACTACTATGACCAGCTCGATCGTATCACGCGTGAGGTTCGGAAAGTAGGTGACACTGATGACAACGCCGGCGACGCAAACGACGCCATTAACACGTACGAGTACGATTATATGGGCAACTGCATCCGGCAGACTGCGGAGAACTCCCCACATATCAACCATGTTACGACCTATCTGTATGATGCGGCCAATCGACTAATTCGACAGGTTGAAGGGCCAAGCGATTCTAACCTCACTACAAGCTATGTCTACAACGGCGCAGGTAACGTCATTCAGCAGACCACACCCCAAGGAAATGTGATTAGAAACGCGTACGACAAAGCCAACCGGCTGGTTAACCAGAGCGATTCTGTCGGCCCGTTGGTCAGCTATGATTACGATGAGAACGGCAATATTATCAGGAAAACCGACGGCCTGGGGCACACCTGGAGATATACCTATGACGGTGCCGACCGGCTGACCGCGGTCTACGACCCATTGGTTGAGTCACCTGCCGACAAGTTTACAGCTTATAACTACGACGAAAATGGCAATATCATACAAGAGGCTGATAATGAAGATTCAGTCACCACCTACACCTACGATGGCCTTGACAGGCGCATCAAGTTGTCGCACGACCCTTGCGATCTGGCGGTAGAAATCACATACGCCTACGACAGTGCCGGTAACCTGATCCGGATAAACGACGACAATGGCAATGCTACAACGTACGAGTACGACGCAGCTAACCGAAAAATACGCGAAATATATGCTGATGAGACGACCATCCAGTACGAATACGATGAGGCAGGCAGCGTAATTCGGCGTACCGACCAGATGGGAAACATCACTACCTATTCCTATGACGACCTTCATCGGCTGACCTCTCGGACCTACGCCGATGGTCGCAGGGATATGTTTACCTATAACCGGGCCGGACGGCTGTTTACCGCCGACAACGACCACAGTCACATCGAGCAGGCTTACGATGATGTAGGACGTATGACCAGCAGCACGCAGACTGATTTACCCCAAAGCTACAGTTGCATGGTAGGTTACGACTACAATACCCCCGACAATACTCGCACGATTACTTATCCCAGCGGCAAAGAGGTCGTCGAAGTACGTGACGGGCGCGGTAGGCTGACAGAAGTCCGGCAAGATAGCGTAAAAACGACCTGGCACGCCTACGATAATCCCGGCAACCGGTTACGTGCCAGGCACTTTGCCAATGGCACACGCACCGAATATATTTACAATGAGAACGGCTGGGTCACAGAGCTGCGCCATATTGGGCCAGACGGAGCAACTTTTGCCGGCTTTGCATACGATTATGACGCAGCCGGCAACCCGATTAACGCAATCAACGTGCAAAGCGTGTTAGCCTACGAGGACGCAAAACCTGTCACGCAATCCGAAAAATATACGTATGACGCAATGGACAGGCTCATCGATTTCAAACAGGGCAAATGGGTAGATGGTGACATCCCAGCGCCAACGCGGCACAGAACCTGGCAGCTTGACGGTGTGTATAACTGGATGCAGTTCTCTGTTGATGGCACGAACTACCACAACTCGGTTAATCAGATGAACGAGTACGATGACCTCTCGACCGATGGCCCGGCACCTGTCCCGGATGATGATGGCGAGCCGGATGATTTCATGGTAGGAGAATCGAGCGGGTTTAACTTTGCTCACGATAAGAACGGCAACGTCGTCGATGATGGTGTGCAGCAGTACTTCTATGATTACGACCACCAGCCCGTTACCGAGGCCACACTGCGGGCCGACAACAATCTGACAATGGTCAAAGTAAAGATCAATGGAGCTGTCCTCGGCCAATACTGGTATGACGCCCTCGGCCGGCGAACTCGCAAGCTCACCGGCGAAGTACCTACTATCTATATATATAACGACCGGCGGACTATCGAAGAATATAACGATTCTGCACTTGTTCGCAGCTACACCTACGATAGCAAGACCAATGAGATACTGACCATGGAGCGGGCTGCCGAAGGCGACAAACTCTATTACCACAGCAATGCTCAGGGCAGTATCATCGCCATAACCGACAACACGGGCGACCCAATAGAACGCTACAATTACGATGCTTATGGCGAGCCATCGTTCTGGGATGGTGCAGGAAATGAGATTCCGCAATCAGTCGTTGGTAATCCGTACATGTTCACCGGACAACGGCTGGATCAGGAAACGGGGCTATACTATCTTGGTTCGCCATATTATGACAGTGCGAAGGGAAGACTTTTGCAGAGGAATCCGCTGGGGTATGCGGACGGAATGAACCTGTACGACCATCTGAACAACAATCTGACCGAATTTGATCTGCCTGAGTATACAGACGCTGACACGACCGTCTGGCAGCCTCGGCGCTGCGAGTTGGGGCTGCCGCGCGATATGCCTTATGATGTCGTCTACTTTGTGGCCGCCGACGATAAAACAGAGGATAAAATATTGGATAAGTGTTCATTTCCTTTTTTGACCACGCGTAATTTCAAGTCTAAGTATTCTTATTACAGTGGTACCTCGGCCCAGGATTGTAAGGACGAAATGAAGCAGGTCACAACGAAGGGCACGGATGCCTACAATTGGGCTAAGAAGAATAGATGTGCTCCTTTATGCAAAAAAAAGTTAGACAAAAAGTGTAAGGGAAAATGTTGGATAGACAAAGGCGCAAAGAAAAAAGGTACATGTCAGGTAGTGGTTGAAAAAATAAAGCTTCGTAAGGGCTCAAAATACTACACCGGCACATCCAAGTGCCATGTAAAGATAAAATGCTGGTGTAAATGTGACTGTCTAGAGAAAAAACCGGAACCCGCGCCCGAAGTACACCTCAGCGACACCTTTGTGCAACACGAGACGGAGTACTGGCGGAGAGAATATGAGAGGCAGATGCGGGCCCTGCATGGCCCGCCATTTTAAAGCAGAACTGCGCCGATATTGACGGCATAGGTAACGTAAAGCTACCTCTCGTCACTGCGATTAGGATACGGTGCGCAAGGACCTAAAGCTGAGTGGTCTGGTGCGCCGGTTGTTTTTCGCATTGACGGCGCATTGCGCAAAATATACGAGATACGAATCTAATGCGGATTAGAGGAGTCGAACCTCCACGCCCCTAAGGGACACAGGCACTTGAAGTTTGCGCGTCTGCCAAACCCGGCACGATTTGCATTAGATAATTAAGCTATTTTCGGATACACGGCCAAAAACCCACCTTAGGCCCCGAGTAAAAAATCAAGAAGTCCTATAAATTATTTGTTTTTTAATATCTTTCACGCTACAATTATTTAAGCGCATTAATACAGCGAGTGGAACATCGAGCGGATTTTCCTGAGCGCACTGACATTTGTGTCATAGAAGCATAGATTGCGATCTGGCTCCAATGCAGCCCGAGTGTTAAGAGGATATTACGAGTTTGGAGCGGTCCGCATGACAAAGGTTTGTCCAGGTTATCTGGTTTACGTGTGAAAAAGTGAGATTAATTAAAGGATGTATATTATGTGTAAAAGATTGATTTATTCAGTTTGTCTTATTTTGCTGGCAGGGCAGGGGCTTTATGGTTCACCTCAGCCGGATATGATCCTGTATGACGATGGCAATCCCTTGCGTATGGATATTAATCAAAATGCCTTGTTTGCTGTGAGGTTCACCCCAGATCGGCCTTTTAACCTGATGGCTGTTTACCTTATGGTTCGCAACGATTATAACACCACCGACGGATGCAAGGTATGGGTTGCTCAAAATAATGGAGGCCTGCCTGCCTGGCCTGCAATTTACGTTGGTCAGGTACCAGCTCCTTTGCCAGACCAGCAATGGGTCCAGTTTGATCTCGCTGGGCTAATGTACTTCGAAGATGATTTCTTTATCGTTGCACAGCAAAAGGGCGGACCCTATCCAGGCGATTCATTCTGGATTGGAATCGACTATGGTACGACCACCGGCAGAACGGTCAAATCCTATAGTGATGGACAAGGCTGGTTGGACGAGCCGCTGGGTGACGCAACGATCCGAGCGGTGGGGATTTACGCCACTGTGCAGGCAACTAAGGCAACGAATCCCTATCCAGCCAATTCTGCTACAGATGTCCCCACGAATGTGACTCTGAGCTGGACGCCGGGATATGGAGCAGCTTGGCACGATGTGTTCTTTGGCACTGATCCAACTGCTGTTGCAGATGCCGATACGACAACTATAGGTATATATCGAAGCCGACAAATTGTAGATGTCAATAGCTATGATCCCGGAGCGCTTGACTTAAATAAGAATTACTACTGGCGTATCGATGAAATTGAAGCTGATGGTATAAGACACCCGGGTGACATTTGGAGCTTCACGACAACTGATATACCTGGTGTTGGCCCTGCTGGAAGATATGGTGTCGTTTACGACCCGGCCGGTTATCAGGTCGTGATCTGGACACCTACCAATGTGTTCTGGTCTCAACCAGCGACAGGGACTGCGCAGGAGGTGACAGCAGACGGTGACTCGATCAGTAATGTTCAGGGTGTAATCTACAATCCAAACGGTTATCAGGTCATTATCTGGACGCCTACAAATGTATTCTGGTCTCAGCCAGCGACGAGGACCGCTCAGGAGATAACAGCAAATGGCGCCTCAATAAGCAATGTTCGAGGTGTAATATATGACCCAGTCGGTTTCCAGACTGTAATCTGGACATCTACTAATGTGTACTGGTCTCAGCCGGCAACGAGGATAGCACAGGAAGTAACAGCAAACGGAGCTCCAATAAGTGCTCAGGGCGTAATCTACGATCCGGCAGGCTATCAGGTTGTAATCTGGACATCTGCCAACGTGTACTGGTCTCAGCCGGCGACAAGGACCGCGCAGGAAGTGACGGTAAATGGAGCCCCAATTAGCAATGTTCAGGGTGTAATATACGATCCAGTCGGTTATCAGGTTATGATTTGGACGCCTACCAATGTATTCTGGTCTCAGCCAGCGACGAGGATTGCTCAGGAGGTGACAGCAAATGGCAATTCTATAGGTGGACCTTGAACTGGAGTTTTCAATTAACTTGATAATCGGAATATAGGCATTGATAACAACAGTGCGGATGAGAGGAGTCGAACCTCCACGCCCCGAAGGGCACAGGCACCTGAAGCCTGCGCGTCTGCCAGTTCCGCCACATCCGCGTTACGAAACAGTTATCTGGGATTATTGCTGACCCGTCAAGTATTTTCGAAGCAAATCCACAAGCATGTGACGTTTAAAGGACGGCAGGGGTAGCCCACTGCACTAATCTGGCATGTTATTTCATCAGAAATAAATTACCATAAAAGAAAGGGCTGTAAACACTACGCTCACAGCCCTTAATGAAATACTTTTTACGTACTCAAGGTCGTTCAAATTGTTCTTCGTCTTCTCAGCCAGCTTACGCAGCCCATCCCGATGCCAACCAAGGCCACCGCACCCGGAGCAGGGATGACGCCATTGATGCGAAAGGCCGCCATTGTAGTGTCAGAATAGATTGACCATGGATTAGTTTCGCCTTCTCTTACTGCGCGCAAACCGTTGATGTCAGGGTCATTCAAGTTCCAAGCTGCCCAAGTGTCTGACTGAGGCGCAGAGGCAATCAGCCAATACTTGGTGCCTGGTGTTAGAACAGGATTCAGTACTGAGGTGCCAACGAGCAGCAGGTTATACTCTCCAAAATTCCCCATTTGCCCGACGAAGTTGAACGACTCGATAATCGTGCCAGGCTCATCGCCAGCATCACTCATGAGCCAGAAGTCAACTTCGTTTGTCCCCGATAACAGACCGATAGCCACCTCGATTGTATCCAGGAAATACGATTGTGTACCGCCAATCACAAACTGGTTTCCCTGGTCATAAAAGTGTGGACTAAGTCCAATAGTATATCCCGTTGTAGTGTTGTAAGAGTCGCCGGGTCCCAGCGTGCTGTAAAGTGGCACGGCACTGACTTGGACTGACCCAAGGATTGCTACGACCAGGCTTAAAAATAGACCCCTTTTCATCTTCATCCTCTTCTCCATTGAATTGTTGGATGATTTGATTTACGTCTTTTGTGCTCAGGCCCACTATAGTCAATCACAGGATAGCTGACGGTAACTCCAAAATGCTACCCCAATAAGTAAGCGAAACTTCAATTAAGCTGAATTATACTCGATTTCGGGTATAAATGTCAAGCAAATTCTTGGAAAAGCTGCATTTCCAAGAAGTTACAAGAATCGCCCTTGACAGGCCGGCAAACATTCTGTAAAAATCAGGTTCACAAAGCCGAGATAATGCGCCCATGTGTAAAAACGCAAGCTGCGGTACTTTGAGATGAAATTAAAATGAAGCCGGAAGAAGAAATGGAAACCCTGAAAGGAGAGCAGGGACAACCCACAACAGGTCCGGTATCAATTCCACAAATCCCTAAAAGGTTCAGTTCGCTCCGCTGTCCCAAATGTGACAGCTCACGCATACGAAAACGAAGCACGCCGTTCCTCATTAACATCGGTGTGTTTATGATGCTTTGGTTTGTTGTCCCGCTTTGCTTACGCTGGTTTGCTGTCTCGCTTTTCTTAATCGGATTGAGGTCTGTTCTGTTTGTTGTGGGGATGATTTCGTTCTTCGCGCTTTTTGTGACAGCATCCCTAGCGCTCGTTGGGAGGCACCGTTGTAGGAGTTGCGGGCATCGCTTTCGATCGATGTATGAAACGGAACAGAGTAAGGCCGGAGTCCGCTTTCCCATAAGATTCTGCGTTCTCGGTGCTGTCATTCTGTTCCTGACCATCGTGATTGGACGCCCGTTGATCATGATAGTATCCGACGCAGAATACTGGGAGGTTGTTTTGCTCGGCGTGTTAACGAGCGTCGTAGCCTGGCCCACTGTGGTTGGTGTGTTGCTGATCTATCAGGCCGTTGTATACCGATTTCTTAAGACAAGAATAAGACGGGGTTCAACGTGGGCGACTTTATTCATATTGCCCGCTATCGCTATAAGTGTGTTTACTTTCTATGATTCTCTGCAGGCTCGGAGAGCATTCCTTCAGGACTCTCAACCCACAGTCAAGGCTCAAAGAATTCTCTCTTATGGAAGACTGGCGCCTCTGCCTGAATCGGCTTCCGACATAAAGGTATATAGTTGGTCATCACCTTTCTCCGGCGAATGGTTCTTACGATTCAGCGCAATCCCTGAGGATATCGAGGAGTTCTTGAATACATCACCAAGTATCAAGGGCGCAGAATGTGTGATGTACTCGCGCGAGAAAATGAAGCTCCCATATCCAGAGGACTACTGGCAAAACACTAAATACTTTCATGATGGACATGAGTACTTCGATTATCACTCGACTGGGCCCGAATGGTATAAACCTGAGATAAGAGGACGAGGAAGATACTACAGAATTAGGCCCAAAGTCGGCTTCAAAAGGGCGGAGGTAATTGTAGACGATGAAGAGCACCTTATATTCGTTAAATTAGTCTGGAGCTAAGATCATGTCTAACCAGCCGCTGAGGATCTCGTTGAACCCGCGTGCTGGTGTCGCTTGCGTTACCAGAATTGTCCTTGACAGGACAGCAACCATTTTGTAAAAATCAGGTTCACAAAGCCGAGTTAAAATTCGCATGAGCAAGAACAGGTCCATCCTACAGATCGTGTAAAAGTGCGGCCGGTAAGGTCGGTTTTTCAGCAAAAGGACTTGAAATTCTATCGATTGAGTGTATTATAAAAGTATGGGTGCATTTCACATAAGTTGCAGAATTGAGAATAACATCAATAGGTCGAGATCCGTCCAGATACCGAAGCTGCTTGTGGATACGGGCAGCGAATATACCTGGGTTCCTGCAGCGAAGTTAGAAAAGATCGGCGTCAGCAGAGAAAAGAAAGACATCCGCTTTGTTATGGCCAATGGTGAAGTGGTGACTCGCAGCATTGGTTTTGCAATAGTGCGGGTGGGTAAAAACTTCACGATAGATGAGGTGGTTTTTGCTGAGCCTGGCGATCTGATCCTGCTGGGCGCTCGCACGCTCGAGGGGCTCAATCTCACTGTCGATGCCATCAGGAAGAAGCTTGTCGCAGCCGGTCCCCTGCCAGCCGCCTAAACCTTGCTCAGCACCGCAAACATTCTGAAAAAATCAGGTTCACAAAGCCGAGTTAAAATTCGCATGGGCGAGAACGGGCCCATTTTACTGGCTTCCGTGGGTGGCACCTTTCCCGCCACAAGCGGGAGAGGTGTTCAGCTCAATCTTGCTGCCCTACAATTTAGCCGTTACCATAGTGGCATGATTCATGGAAAAGTGTATTACAAAAAGTGTCGTCGGTTCAATGCCATAGGTCACGCCCATGAATTAACATTTAGCTGTTATAAGAATCAGCCTTTCCTTGCCAGTGAACGCACCTGCCAATGGCTGGTAGAGTCGGTAAATCAAGCCAGAAAAAAATATGGATTCTCAATGTGGGCCTATGTGTTTATGCCTGAATATGTTCATTTGCTAATTTGCCCTATGAATTCTGAATATTCTATTTCGAAGATTTTGCAGCCAATCAAGCAACCAGTAGCCCAGAGAGCCGTAGCGTATCTGAGAAGAAACAATCCTGCCGATCTTGACAAATTAGCGACAGGCCAAAGGCATCAAGTGTATCGCTTATGGCAGGCTGGAGGGGGATATGATCGCAATATTTCAAAGACTGAAACTATAACCAATGCGGCCCGTTACATTCACCATAATCCGGTCAGGCGTGGATTGACCGATACTCCAGAAAACTGGTACTACTGTAGTACATCGGCCTGGCAAGGAAGTGGCGGGCCGTTAGAGATTGATTTCCACAGTTACCCAGTGTACTGAAGGCAGAGCACCTCTCTAACTTTCAGCCAGAAAGGTGCCACCCATCGCGTGTGTTGCGTGTCCTTGCACTTCAAGTTTTATCAGCTATCGAGTGGCACCTTTCCCGCCACAAGCGGGAGAGGTGCTGAGTCGCCAGAAATCTCCTTGACAGCAACACAGCTATTCTGTAAAAATTAGGTTCACAAAGACGAAATAACACTTTTGGTCTTGTTATACGGCAAATTTGATAGGCGAAGAGGTTATACGGAAATCAAATAACAAATAATTAGATAAGTTCAACTCAGAGTATTTACGAACTAATAGCATGTATCCAAACACGTTCTTTAATTTGTTTCCGCCCTTTCCTCGAGATTACAAAGTCTTTGTCGCGATGAGCTTTGATCCGAGATTTGACTCACGATGGAAGAACGTTATTACGCCTGCCGTGAAAAATGTCCCGATGAATGGAGTCACCTTAGAACCTTACAGAGTTGACATTCGCCATGTGAGTGATTCGATCTTGACTGAGATACTTGAGGGTATAAGCAATAGTCGACTATTCCTAGCTGATATAACAACAATCGATCATATAAAAGACACGCCAGTCAGAAATGCTAACGTGATGTATGAGGTCGGCTTAGCTCATGCGGTTCGCCTTCCAGAAGAAGTCATCCTTTTCAGATCTGACAAAGATCTCTTACTCTTTGACATTGCTAATGTACGTATTAACTACTACAACCCGAATGACGATCCAGACGCCGCTCGTAGGTTGGTCAGCAAACTAATTATAGAGGCCCTTAATGGAATCGAGCTGGAGAAGAACTTTGCCGTAAGAAAGGCTGCTATGAGTCTCGACTCCGTCTCCTGGATCGTGCTATTAGAGGCAGGAGCTCGTGATGGGATCGACCATCCAGTTATGCAAACTATGGTCCAGGCCTTGGGGAACGCAGCAAGGTTGTGGGCAATTTCACGACTCTTAGACATGGGCGCATTGACAACATCTTATCTCACTTTGACACCGGAAATTATAGAGTCACACGCTGAGAAACCGGCCCATAGTATATTGAGATACAATATCACACCTTTTGGTAAGGCTATCATGGAATATGTAGCAGAAAAAATGGGAATGTTTTCTCCTGATATGATATCAAAGTTAGAAAATATATTTGGTGAAGGCGAAAAAAAGAAGAGTGATAAGCATTAGAACGTTGATATCTAACGTCTAAAGGTACATAATTTGCGAACAGATTTGTTGTTTCGAATGCAGGCGATATCAGTTGTTTATGTGAAGACAAAGAAGATTTAGTATTCACATATTAAAATCCACATCAAAGCGATCCAGCTAAAAGCATTACTCTTTCTTCACATAGAGCGTCTGGCTGGGAAAGGCGAATTCGATGCCATCGGCTTCGAAGCGCTTCATCATCTCTAAATTGACCCGCTGGTTGACCTCGTGATACACCCAGTAATCGGCAGGTTTAACCCAGTAGCTCATATAGATATTGAGCGACCAGTCATTAAAATCGCTAAAGTACACCCTCGGCGGCTTTTCAGGATCGGTATTTACCTCAGGCACATTAGCCAGAATCTCCTTGATTATCTCGACGGCTCTTTTGGCCTTGGCGTGCCCGGAGCCATACGTAATCGTGATATTGCTCGTCCGGCGAATAAAAGGACGCCGGCCAACATTTTCTACAATCGAATTAGTAATCATGCTATTAGGTACGGTTACAATGTGACCCTGGAGTGTGCGTATTCGCGTGCTTCGAAAGCCAACCTCCTCGACCGGCCCTAAGTGCCCTTCAATCTTGACAAGGTCGCCCATGTGAAACGGCCGATCTGCAAAGATCGTAATAGAGCCGAAGAAATTAGCGATTGTGTCCTTAGCTGCAAGTGCAACAGCAATTCCACCGATTCCGGCACTTAGAAGAAGTGACTTTACCCTGCCTGCTCCTAAAATATGCTCACTTATCAGAAGAACTGCGATGATAGCTATCGTTACTCGTAGCGCCTTGCGTACTACAGGTACAAGCATATCATCAAGCTTGGTCTCAGTCTTACCAACAAGCCGATTAAGGTAATACTCTACTACATCTACAAGCCGATAGAGTGCGTATGCCGCCGCAATAGCTCCTACCACGCGCGCGATCGTTGTCCATCCGTCACCAATAGAAGTCCGTATCCCATTCTGGTCATCGAAGAACAAAGGCATTTTACATAAGAATAAGCCCGCAGCGAACATGGCTACGTATATCGGTTTTGCCAGTGCCTTTAACAGTAGCGTTACAACATTCTCGCCTTTCTTTTCCGACAGTCTCGAAGCGTATGTGCTGACAGCGAACTGTACGATTCGTCCAACCACCATTGCCACCAGCACAACTGCTAAGACAATCGCGAACCGCCAAATTTGGTTTCCCCTGATTATCTCGTAGTTTATAGTTTTTGACCACACAACACTCAACGCGATTATCTTCATAACTTCGGCCTGCATATATAACTCCACGCAATCAAGAAAACATGTCTATTTCAGTGTCCGCCCATCCAAGCAAAAACCGACGATAGCTTTGACGCTGCTAAGCATCAACAACGCACAATTCATTCTACCAGCCATCTTATCGTAGAACCAGTTTTTTTGTAGTTTCGCTTTACATATTGCCAGACGAGTGTGACAATTTATTTGTATGGTATATAGATATGTCATAGCGGTTCGTACTTGTTCGGTCAGGCTGCTTTAATTATGAAACGCACAACTCTGAACTTCATTATTGATTTGGCAAGTTTTATTGTTTTACTTGGCTTAGCCATAACAGGCTACATCATAAAGTTCGTCTTGCCGCCGGGAACAGGTGGACGCGGCCGGGAACTCACCGGCGGCCGTGGCAGAGAAGAGATAGAACAGCTATGGTCAATGACCCGCCACGAGTGGGGGGATATCCATTTCTATTTGGCTGTGCTCTTTATTGTCCTTATGACGATTCATATCATCGTGCACTGGGGCTGGATAAAGAATTATTTCAAATCATTGCTTGGTTTTTCACGAAAAACGACTAGACGCTAACTCGAGGATTGTTGCAAAGATTAACAAAATTCAGAACTGTAATTGTCCAGAATTGAATGTAAATCCAGGGTTTTTCGTAGAGATGTTGGTTTTTGGGCTAAAAATGGGGGTTGGCGTGTTAGTATGTGAGGTTTAGGCATAATAGGCATAATATATTGGCTAAAAAATGATGTAAAATTCGCAAAAATTCGCGCTTTTTGGGTAAAAATTTGCAAAAACAAGCAAAATTTGACAAAAATGCGCGCCTTTTGCCACCCTTTTTGAGCGTATTTCGTATTGCGTATAACGTATTGGGTATTGAGTATTGAGTATTGCGTATAACGGATGGTTAGTGTCGAAAATTGACCATGGATACCCGCCTGCGCGGGCACAAGTTTCACGGATTTACTTCATATCTCGTGAAGCATGAATGGTGAGTGGGGAATAGTGGCTCGATGCTGGATCGAAGCAGAAGACAGCCTGTGGTGGGCTGGATACTCGATACTCGAAAGTCAATCCCGGATACTCGACAATAAATGTACGAGTCTTAATACCTAAGATACTTAGGTATTCTTTTTATCTGAGGTATTCTTATTATTTAAGGGGATTCTTACTTGAATAAATCCGGATTTCCCAGGCGCCATTCTGAGGTCATTCGGCTTCGCTCAGAGCCTGCCCTGAACATAGTTGAAGGGGTAAACTGCACCGAGGAATCTGTTAGAATCGTGAATGATGGCTCGATGCTGGAGCGAAGCGGAAGTCCGCTTGTGGCGGGCTGGATACTCGTCCATTCTCCGTAGCAGGGCGCGCCGTAAGGCGTCCTGCAGACTGCGAAGGATGAAATTCTCTAAAGTCAATCCCGGATACTCGACAGTAAATAACTACGGGTTAAAACCCGCAGCATTGCCGCTTCGGGCTTCGCCCGTCCGACTTCGTCGAATAACTTCATCTACGGGCTACCATCCGTAGTATTGCGGCAGAAGAATAAATGTACGAGTCTTAATACCTAAGATACTTAGGTATTCTTTTTATTTGAGGGATTCCTTTCATCTGAGGGATTCTTAACTAGCGTATAGCGTACAGCGTATAGCGGGTAGCGTACAGCGTATTTCACTAATGGGGTGCGGGGAGGCTGGCAGGGGTGAAATTATTGGAATTGCGCAAAACGAAATTTTTCTTTAACAGCACACATAGAGATTATCCTTTTCTGAATTTCAGCCGATAATGGCATTAGCCATGCGGTGCATTGATATTGTGGATGGGGGATTTTTTTATCTGCGATGTTAGTTTGTTGTTACAGAGCGAACAGTGTGTTAAGATGAGCAAATGAGAAGATTATCGGACGTAACATATTTTTATAGGTGTATAATTTAGTGTTAGATAATAGTTGTTTCTGAAACAGAACAAGATATGAATAATGGGGATTTAAAAAATCCAGATATAGTTGAATGGTTTTTAAATTAGTTATTACTGTGTATTTATTTATGGGTGGGTGAATTACACTTACAAGTTAGAAATTATTATAATTGGTTTAATTTCAGCCGATAATGGTATTAGCCATGCTATGCGATGATATTGTGGATGGGAAAATATAAGCCGGTATCCAACAGAGGCGGACAAGTGAGCCAGAAGGGACGAAAGACATAAAAATACTAACTATCTCGTCTCGGCGTAGGCTAGCAGAGCCGGAGTGGGGAAGCTGAGCCGTAGCAGGACAGCACACCAAAATAATCCTCTAAAATGCCCCTGACTACTTTTCCTTTGAATAGCATTTCACGCTAATTTATATGCAATTTGTTCTTCGAGAATGTCTTTAACAGAAAGGGCAATGATGCTCTTGCCGGTCTTCTTGAAGAAGGATTGTATTTCGCTGATGGCGTCGGATGAGAAATCGAAGGAAACAAAGAACCCTTTCGTGCGGTCTTCGCGCATCATCACGGCCTCAAAAGAATCTATATCAGGCCTGCCGACCTTGTCTTTCTGCTTGACCTGGATGGGATACCATACATCCATAAAGGCCAGCTCGCCTTTCTTTTTCTTTGGCGTGGCCGAGACGGGATAAATTCGTCCATCGATACCCATATCGCCGACCTGTGCCTTATTGGGAATACCGCCGAGTGCGATAACGGCCCAGTTCTCAAATTCAAATGGTGGAATCTTGCGAAGCTGCTCCTCGGTCCACGGCAGGTCTCGAACGATAAAGCCGCGTCCAATCCGCCAGAGCTTTTCATCTTCTTTCATTCCACAAACGTCGCGCAAACGCTTTGCCATCACCCGGCAGGCAGTCGGCGAAATATCAATACCTATCCACTGCCGACCGAGATTTTCAGCGGCAACAAGCGCCGTCCCGCACCCACAAAAAGCATCAAGAATAATATCATTGTGTTTCGAACTTGCTTTTATAATCCGGTCCAAAAGTGCGAGCGGTTTCTGGGTTGGATATCCAAGCCTCTCTTCTGATTGCGATTGAATAGGTGGAATATCAGCCCATATGCTATCAACTTGTATGCCTTTCTGTTCATCAAGGTATCGTTTAAGACGCGGGACAGCGCCAGGATGAGATTGTACAATAAGCCCTTTTTCATATGCCTCTTGCATGCGTTCTTTTGTCCAACGCCACACACGCTTAACACCGAGAAATTCATAGGTAAGATTAGGTCGGTCTTTATTGGGATTTGTCAAATCTGCCAATTGATACTGTCTGCCAGTTTCCGGTTCAATGTATTTGTAGAAATCTTTTATGTATTCCTCATCATGTGGTAGATATTGCCGGTTAAACGTGTAACTATTGCTTTTAGTATAATAATAAATTGTGTCATGATCGTTAGGAAAAGAACGGAAAGCTAGTCCTTTGGCGTTAGTTCTACGCCAGATTATTTCTGTTTGGAACTGGTTTTCGCCGAATATCTGGTCAAGCATGATTTTGACATAGTGGGAGGCGTGCCAGTCGCAGTGGTAAAAAAATGAACCGGTTTTTTTGAGGACGCGGTGCAGTTCCACACATCGCGGCCGCATAAATTCAATGTAAGCCTGTGTTGAGGCATGGCGGTCTTCAAAGGAACGTTTTTCCTTTGTCTCACCCCAGAAGACCTCGTAGTTGCGGTTGGAGTTAAAAGGCGGGTCAATATAAATCAGGTCAACGCACTCATTAGGAAATTTTTTGAGCTGGTCGAGGTTATCTCCGCAGTAAATGACCCGCGTATCGACCAAAGAGGATGGCTTTCCCGCTTTTGTTTTTGTCGCTTTCTTTACCATAGGCTATAAGTATAACCTTTGCTAAATAATTTACAAGTGACCACTGGCGAAAAAGAGTTAATCTCGTTAAACTAAAAAAATCAATTTGATATCAAGGTCAGTAGTGTAGAAATCCATGACTCTAACAGCACAACAAATTAGAGAAAAAATTCTGGAGTTGGTAATTCCCCAAAAGAATAGCTATGAACTTTCCTCTCGTTCTATGGAAGGGATTTATCACAACCTCGACTTACCCCCACGTGATTTCATTTTTGAAATTCTGAAAGACAAGTTTGACTCCCCAAGAAGGCGTTTTAATAGCGATGAAAAACTTGCTCTTGCTTGTCACGAAATTGTTAAATTACATAAATTTGCATTTGACCAGAATCCCATTGATAAAAACCTATGGATTAAATTTAGGCAAAGTCGAAGAGCTCATCCAGAGAAGGTTCTATTAGCCCATCGACAGATATGGAGAGGATACTCTGAGGACGAAGTTAAAAATATTGAACTACATATTTTAAAAGATAAGAAGATCTTTCAGAATGCCATGGCCAAAGCACTTAGAAGAAACTCTATTTTGCGTAAACGTGCTTTCAAGGTTGGTAACCATAAAAGGGTCAAGGCATACAAAGAGAATGAAGCTAAGCTCAATGAAATTAAGAAGAAAATTGAAGGTGCTTTTACACAGAGTCCGGAAGTACTTGCTAGATGCAAATTAGTTCACCGTACGCTCCATCGTCGTCGGCGAGGATTAGGTGTTCTCACTGCACCTGATGACTACATTCATGTTCTATTTAATATTCAGACAAACAATCCTGATCTCATAGAATTCCCTTTGCGGTTTATGGGCCATTTACCATGTACAACTTATAATGCATTAAGTCTTAAATGGCTGAAAGGATATTCGCGGGATGAGATGATGTTAACTCTTATAGATATAGACGGCAATAGTATTCCTGATATATGTAAACGTCTTTTAGCAGCTGATGAAAGATTGGCTGGACAACTTGGTTGTAGACGCTCAATAGCCTTTAAGGAAATTGAGGCTTCGTACGAATCCGGTCATTATATCGCTGCGACATTGCTATCGACAACACAGACCGAAGGTGTTCTTTGGGACTTTGCTCGCTATTTGAATCGTCGCAACATTCGCATTTTCAAAGAAGGAAGGCCATCATGGATTTGTTGGCCTTATCTTTGGAATAGGGATAAGAATGTATACATAGATATTAATCATAAAACTAGACGCCCAATTTGTAATAAGAAGAAACGAATTTATGGTGCTGGCGGTCTGTTAGATAAAACACGGCTTGGAAGTTTCATTCATCCAAGCATAATATCTTATCTCGTAGATGATTTCATCCAAGATCGGAATCCTCTAATGCATGGCGTAATAAAAGATAGGGACTATAAACCAGATGCGATTGCAGCAATTAATTGTATAATGGCGTGTTATTACGAAATCTTAGAATATGTAAAGAAAAACGAAGTTTAATTGTTTACATTATTGGTAACCATTCACAGTTTTTTTAACGAATTAGCAACGGATATTTTTGCTTACTCCAATGAGCAATAACAGATTCATGGATAAAATCAAAGACATTTCGCTCTTGCTTTTTGCAAGTGGCCAATATCG